>Ga0157367_1000267_pt1 | contig 26835 bp, 5 predicted proteins | sample AttbisABBM2_FD_113142 | JGI IMG/M metagenome (GOLD analysis project Ga0157367, IMG submission 113142) | Fungus gardens microbial communities from leaf cutter ant in Botucatu, State of São Paulo, Brazil - Atta bisphaerica ABBM2 | ecosystem: Host-associated > Fungi > Mycelium > Unclassified ... | reverse complement strand
GCTGCGCAGCTTGGCCGTCAGCTGCACCACCAGCACCGAATCGATGCCGTAGCTTTCCAGCGGCTCGGCCGGATCGATCTCGACGGCCGGGATGCGGATCACCTCCGCCACCAGCCCGCGCAGATAGTCGTTCGCCGCTCCGCGCGACAGCACCGCCGGCGCCGAAGCGACAGCGGCGGTCGCCGCCGCGCTTCGCGGCGCGACGCTCACGCTGGCACGCGCGACGCTCGACGCCGCGCTGGCGACGAGCGTCGCCCGCCGCCGCGCGGCGCGCGCCGGCAGGCGCATTGCCACCGAGGCGCCCGGGCCGACCGGCTGACGCGCCAGGCCATCGCCCTCGCCGACGATGATCTGCTGGGCGAGCGCGCGCGCCGAGGCGGCCGGCAGGCGCACCGAGCGGAAGCCCTCGGCTTCCAGCACGGCCTGCCAGACCTCCGGATAGAGGCCGGGCGAGCCCGGCTGCCGCAGCGCGGGATCGTCGTAGAGCCACCAGCCCTCGAGCAGGCCGAAGGTCAGATGGCTGAACAGCAGGTTGTCGCTCATCTCGTTGAGCAGCAGCATGCCGTTCGGGCGCAGCGTGGCCTTCACGTTGCGCAGCGTGTTCCGGATGTTGACGGTGGCGTGCAGCACGTTGGTGGCGATCACCACGTCGTAGGCCTGCGCGTCGATGCCCTGCCCGTCGAGCGGCTTGCCGGCGTCGAACAGCCGGTAGGCCAGATACGGATTGGCGGGCCCGAACTCACGCTGCGCGTGCATCAGGAACGCCTTCGACAGGTCGGTGTAGCAGTACTCGGCGATATTGTCCTGGTACGGGCCCAGCGCCGGGAACACGCGCGCGCTGGTGCCGCCGGTGCCGGCGCCCACCTCCAGGATGCGTACCCGCGCGGCCGGATCGCGCGCCACGCACGCCTTCACCCAGGCCACCAGCGCGTCCACCAGCACGGCGTTGAAATGGTCGGAGACGGGGTTGTTCTTGTACACCCCCTCGACCAGCTTCAACGACGACTTCGGGAACATCACCGCGGTGGCCGGTCGGCGCTCGCCCAGAATCTCGGGCAGCGCGCGCAGCATCGCCTCGACCAGCTGCACGCGCGAGCGCCGGTTGTCGTCGGACAGCCATCCGGCGGTGTCGCGCTCCCAGTCGGCCCAGGCCGCCCCGGCATCAACCGGCTGCAGCGCGTGATAGGCACCGTCGGCGTGCCGCGCGATCCAGCCATGGCGTTGCAGCACGGCCAGGGTTTCGTCGAGCCAGCGCTCGTACATGGCCGGCAGTCGCGCGCGCAGGCCCGCCAGCGTGGCGTCCTCCGTGCCGAACAGGCCGAACTCGCGCAGTTGCGCGTAGAGCAGTTTGGCGAGATGGCGATCCATCTCCGCGGTCTGCGCGACCACGCGCTCGCACAGGCTCGTCACGCCGGCGTCGGCGGCCGGGTCCGGCAGCGTCGCGACCAGCGCGGGCAGCGGCGCGGCGGCGGCCGTCACGGCCTCGCTCTGGCTGGTACCGTCCATCGCCGACAGGCGCGTGACCTTGATCAGCGCGAGCTGCCGGCTGGGGCCGGCGAGCAGCACGTCGAGCGCGGTCATCGCCTCGGGCGGTTCGACCGAGGCGATCCCGGCGCGCGCCATGCGCGCCTGATAGTCGGCCGTCGCGGCTACCCCGACCTCGCCCCAGTAGCCCCAGTTCATGATGCGCACCGGGAAGCGGCCGGTCTGGTCGAGATAGGTCGCGAACGCGTCCTTGAACACGCAGCCGGCCGCGTAGTTGGCCTGACCCGGCATGCGCGCGAACGACTGGATCGACGAGAAGAACAGCATGAAATCGAGCGGCAGCTCGCCGAACACCTGCGCCATCCGCACGCTGACGTCCGCCTTCGCGCGATAGCTCGACAGGAACGCCTGCTCGTCCATGCGCGCGAGCGTGCGGTCCTGCAGCACGATCGCCGAATGCAGCACGCCGTCGATGCGGCCAAAGCGGTGCAGCACTTCGTCGCGCGCGGCCTGCAACGACGCGCGGTCGCCGGCGTCCGCGCTCAGGTAGAGCGGGCGCGGGCCGTGCGCCGCGAGCGCGTCTAGGCGCGCCTCGACGCGCGCGTCGGCGGCGGAGCGGCCGAGCCAGACGATCTGCGCGCGATGGTCCTGCACCAGCGCCTCGCTCCATGCCCCGCCCACCCCGCCGGCGCCGCCGATCACCACGTAGACGCCGTCCTCGCGATACGGCGGCAGCGTCTCGGCCTGCGGCACCAGAGGCACGTATTGGCGCCGATACCACTGACCGCCGCGATACAGCCACGCGTCGCCGTGCGCGTCGAACGGCAGTTCGAACACCTGCTGCAGCGGCGCGTCGCCTCGCGAGTCGAGATCGATCACGCGCACCGGCCAGTTCGGATATTCACGCGCGAGAGAGCCGAACAGACCGTGCAGGCCGGCATCGCCCGGCTGCACCTTGTCGTTCGCGTCGACGCCGTGGGTGCGCGTGGTGAGCAGGGTCCAGTGCAGCGCGTGCTCGTCGCGGCCCGCGGCCAGCAGCGCCTTGATCAGCCGGAATGCGCGCAGCACGCCGAGCGGCTGACGCGCCAGCAGGGCGTCCTCCTCGCCCGGCACGGTGGGTGCCGTGTCGCCGGCCCACACCACATGATCGAAGCCGCGCAGCGCGGCCAGCCGTGCGACCAGCGCGTCGCGGCTCTCGTCGGCCGCGAACGCGAGCGTGTGCAACTCGGGATCGAAGCGCCGCAGCGCGTCGGCGAGCGCCGGCTCGGCGCCGATCACGAGCAGCCGGCCCACTTGCAGCGCGGCGCGCGGCAGCGGCGTGACGTCCCACACCGGCTGCAGCAGCACCGGGAACGCCGCGCCATCGACGACCGCGTTCGCGCCGTCCGCCGTCGCGGCGGCCGGGACCGCGTTGCCGCTGCGCGCGGAAGATGCCGCGTTCGCCGCGCCATCGGCGTCGGGACGCGGCGCGAGGATCCGCGAGCTGTAGCCGCTCAGGCGCGCGCACAGCGTGCCCGCCTCGTCGCACAGCTCGATGTCGAGTTCCTGCCAGCCGGCGCGCGGCTCGTGCAGGCGGATCGCCGCCCACAGCGTGCCGACGCACGGCGCCAGCACGTCGAGCGAGCGCAGAGCGAACGGCAGTGCGGTGCGGTTCTCGCCCATCAGCAGCGCGATCGACGCCTGGATCGCGGCGTCGAGCAGGGCCGGATGCAGCACCACGCCGGGCGCCTGCGCGCCGGCCGGCTGTACCAGCCGCGCCAGCGCGAGGCCGGCGCCGGTCTGCACCGACTCGATCGCGCGCAGGCTCGGGCCGTGATCGATGCCCATCGCGCGGATCGCGTCGTAACAGCGCTCGCGCGAGACCGTCGCGTGCGCGCAGCTCGCGCGCAGCGCGGCCAGATCGAGCGTGGCGGACTCGGCCGCGCCCGCTTGCACGAAGCCCTGGGTATAGATGAACTCGGCGTCGCCGGCCGCGCGCACGCGGAATTCGTAGCGGCCCGCGGTGTCGGGCAGCAGATCGACGCAGACTTCGGGCATCGGCTCGCCGGTCACGAACGGTCGCACCCACACCACGTCGGAGACCTGGATGCCGGTCTGCCGGCCGCTGACGGCCGCGAACGCGGCGCGCGCCAGCTCCAGCGAGACCACGCCTGGCATGATGGTGCGCCCCTGCACGACGTGATCGACGACGAAGAATTCGCGGCCGCTGAAGCTGGCGCGCAGCGACGGCGAGCCGCCGCCGACGGCGCCCGCCGCGAGCCACGGATGCGCTCCCGCCACCGCCTGCGAGACAGCCGAGGCCGGCAGCGCGCCCGGCTCGATCGGACGCGCGTCGGGCGACAGCGTCATGGCCGCCGCGTCGAGCCAGTAGCGTTCGCGCGCGAACGGATAGGTCGGCAGCGGCATGCGTCGATAGCCGCCGTCGGCGTACAGCTTGCGCCACTCCGGCTCGGCGCCTTGCAGATAGGCGTCGGCCAGCGCGCCGAGCGTGGCGCGGTAGTCGGCGTCGGAACGCGCGGTGGCGGCGAGCGCCGTCACCTGCTCCGCCCAGGCGCGCGCGGGCGCCGCGACGGCCGCGGCCGTCGTCTCGCAGCTCGCCTCGAGCGCAGCGCCGAGCGCCGCCACCAGTTCGGCGAGATCGCGCACCACCCAGGCCGCGCGGCGGCCGAAGTGCTTGCGGCCCGCCAGCAGCGTGAAGCTGAGGTTGCCGAGATCGAGCGACGGCTTGCGCAGGCAGTGCGCGCGCAGGCGTTCGATCTGCTGGCGCAGCTGGGCCGGGGTGCGGGCCGACAGCGTGACCAGCCAGGCCGGCTTGTCGGCATGGCGCAGCGTGCTGGCCGGCGCGTCGCCGATCACCAGATGCGCGTTGGTGCCGCCCGCGCCGAACGAGCTGACGGCGGCCAGCCGCGGCCGCTGCGCCTCGCGCGCCCACGGCTGCAGGCGCGTGTTGACGTAGAACGGGCTGTCGGCGAAGCGGATCGCCGGATTGCCGCTGCGGTAATGCAGCGACGGCGGGATCTGCTCGTGCTCGAGCGCCAGCAGGATCTTCATCACGCCCGCCACGCCGGCGGCGTATTGGGTGTGGCCGAGGTTGGTCTTCAGCGAGCCGATCGCGCAGTATTCGCGGCGCTCGGTGTCGGCGCGGAAAGCGCGCGCGAGCGCGCCGAACTCGATCGGGTCGCCGAGCCGGGTGCCGGTGCCGTGCGCCTCGACCATGCCGATCTCGCCGGCGTCGATGCCGAAGCGTTCGTAGATGCGGCGCAGCAGCGCTTCCTGCGAGCGCGCGCTGGGCGCCGTGATGCCGTTGGTGGTGCCGTCCTGGTTCACGCCCGAGCCGCGGATCACGCCGTGGATGTGATCGCCGTCGGCCAGCGCGTCGGAGAGCCGCTTGAGCATCAGCACGCCCACGCCCTCGCCCGGCACGAAGCCGTCGGCGCTGGCGTCGAAGGTATGGCAGCGGCCGGTGGCCGACAGCATGCCGGCGCGATTGGCGGCCGTGTAGAGCTTCGGCGTGGCCTGCAGGAACACGCCGCCCGCCAGCGCCATACGCGTGTCGCCGCTGCGCAGGTCCTTGCAGGCGAGATCGATCGCCACCAGCGAGCTGGAGCAGGCGCTGTCGATCGCCATCGACGGGCCCTTCAGGTCCAGGTAGTAGGCGATCCGCGACGGGATCACCGAGGCCATGTTGCCCCACAGCGATTGCGGCGACGGCTTGCCGAGGAACAGGTCCTGGTAGTCGCCGCCGCAGCAGCCGACGTACACGCCGCAATCGGTGCCGGCCACCTGCGCGCCGGCATAGCCGGCGTTCTCCAGCGCCTTCCAGGCTTCCTGCAGGAAATGCCGCTGCTGCGGATCCATGTAGGTTGCTTCGAGGCCCGAGATGTTAAAGAACAGCGGGTCGAATTCGGCGATGCCCTCCACGAAGCTGCCGTGACGGCAGGCGGCCTCGCTGGCGTCGGCGCCGGCCGGCAGCGGCCAGCGCGTGACCGGCTCGATCAGGTCGTGGCCCTGCGCGAGGTGTTCCCACAGCGCGTCGAGATCGTCGGAACGGCCGAAGCGGCCACTGATGCCGACGATCGCGATGGCGTCCTCGCGCGTCGCCGCCGGAGCGGCGGACATCGCACCGGACGAGGCGGCCACCGCCACCTCGCGCGAGGCGTCCGGCGTGGCGGCCACGGCCGGCGCGCTGCTCGTGACCGGCCCCTTGTATTGCGAGACCAGATGCTCGACGAGCCGCTGCAGCGTGCTGTAGTCGAACAAGCAGGTGGTGTCGAGATCGAGGCCGAGCGTGGCGTTGAGCCCGTCGACCAGCTCGACGCCGAGGATCGAGTCGAGGCCGTAGTCGGCGAACGACTGATCGGCGCGCACCTCGTCGGGACACAGGTCGAGCGAGGCGCAGAGCCGCTCCACCACGATCCGCTCGACGTACTCGCGGGTCTCGGCGGCGATCGCGGCCGCCGCGACCGGTGCGGGCGGCTCGACGGCCGCCGGCTGCGGCGCAGCCGAAGCCGCGGGCGCGAGGCCGCGATAGCGTTCCGCGATCCAGTAGGTGTTGCGGGCGTACGGATAGCTCGGCAGATGCATGCGACGCGGACGCGCGTCGCGATGCAGCGCGGCCCATTCGATGCGCTGGCCGCCCACCCACAGACCGGCGAGCGCGCCGAGGTCGCGCGCGGCCACGGCCACGTCCACGGCGGGCTGGTTGCGGCGCGCCAGCGCCTCGCGCTCCTCGCCGCCCTGCACCGCCTGCCCGGCGTGAACGCCGGGCGCACCGACGTCGCCGGCCAGATACTGCTCGAGGCGCGTGGTCAGCTCGGCGAGGCTGCCGGCCACGCAGGCGAGGCGCCATTCCATCGGCTCGCGGCCGACCTGCAGCGTATAGGCGATGTCCTCCAGGCGGCCGCCGTCAACTGTGGCCGGCTGCAGGCAGGCCGCCAGCTCGGCGACGCTGCCGCAGTCGCGCCACGCGTCGTCCGGCGCCACCCGCCCGGTAGTCTCGGCAAGCCGCTCCAGCAGTTGCCGCAGCTCGAACTCGCCGACCCCGTAGTCGCTGAAGCCGACATCGGCCTCGATCTGCGCCGGCGCGACGTGCAGCAGGCCGGCCAGCTGTTCGGCGATCAGCGGTTCGAGGTTGACGGCCGGCGTGCGATCGGTGCGCGACAGGTACGACAGCAGACACCCGGTGCGCCCGCGCAGCGCCGCCTCGGTGCGCGCCGACAGCACCACCAGGCTCGGCGTGGTGGCGGCCGCACGCGCGGGCAGCGCGAGCGGCACGAATTCCTCGACGATCACGTGCGCGTTGGCGCCGCCGGCGCCGAACGAACTGATCCCGGCGCGCAGCGGCCATTCCCCGCGCGGGCCGGCCATCCGCCGCCATGGCGCGGAGGTGCGCTGCAGCACGAACGGCGTGCGCGCGAAATCGATGTTGGGATTGATGACATCGGCGTTGAGGCTCGGCACCAGCTGGCGATGCTTCATCTGCATCACCACCTTGGTTAGCCCGGCGATGCCAGCGGCCGCCTCCAGATGGCCGATGTTCGACTTCACCGAGCCGATCGCGCAGTAGCCGAGCGCGTCGGTATCGCCGCGGAAGGCCTGGGTCAGCCCCTCGATCTCGATCGGGTCGCCCATCTCGGTGCCGGTGCCGTGCGCCTCGACGAAACCGATGCTGCGCGCGTCGATGCCGGCGCGCTCCAGGGCGGCGCGCACCACGTCGCGCTGCGCCGACGGGTTCGGCACGGTGTAGCCGTGGGTCTTGCCGCCGTGGTTGATCTGGGTGGCGAGGATCACGGCGTGGATGGGGTCGCCGTCGGCCTGCGCCAGCGCCAGCGGCTTGAGCAGCACCGCACCGACGCCCTCGCCCGGCACGAAACCGTTACCGCCCTCGCCGAAGCTCTTGCAGCGGCCATCGGAAGAGAGCATCTGCGAGGCGCTCAGCTCGACGAAGCTCGACGGATGCAGGTAGAGGTTCACGCCGCCCGCGATCGCCAGCTCGCAGTCGCCGGCGCGCAGCGCGCGGCAGGCCTCGTGGATCGCCGTCAGCGACGACGAGCACATTGTGTCGAGCGGCAGGCTTGGGCCATTCAGGTTCAGCGTGTAGGAGACGCGGTTCGCCACCGAGCTGAAGCTGGTGCGCGGATGCAGCGTCTCGCCGTCGCGCCACAGTGCGGGGCCGTACAGGTTGAAGCCGGTCTTGGTGATGCCGGCGTACACGCCGACCCGCCCGCCGTACTGCGTGGCGAGCGTCTCGCGGCTGATCGCGGCGTCCTCCAGCACGTCCCAGCAGGCCTGTATGAACAGACGTTCCTGCGGATCCATGCCGCTCGCCTCGCGCGGCGAGATGCCGAAGAACAGCGGATCGAAGTCGGCGAAGCCGTCGAGGAAACCGCCCCACTTACCATAGCTCTTGCCCTGCGCGAGCGCGAGCTTGCGGTCGGCCTCGTAGAAGCCCTCGAGCGGCCAGCGCTCGGACGGGATCTCGCCGACGCAGTCGCGGCCGTCGCGCAGGTTGTTCCAGAATTCGGTCAGCGAGCCGGCGCGCGGATAGCGGCCACTCAGGCCGATGATCGCGATCGCGCCGTCGTGCGCCTCGGCCGGCGCGGCCGCGCGGCCGGCGTCCGTGGCGGCGCGGGCCGGGCCGGCGGTGAATGCGCCGGCGGCGGTCGTGCCGCTGGCCGCGGCACGCGCCGGGTCGGCCCCGGCGGAGCCGGAGGCCTGCGCCGGGGCGGCCGATGCGGACGACGCGGCATCGAACCCGGCCCAGCGCCGGCTCGCCGCCGCGTGCTGGTCGAGCAGATAGCCGGCCAGCGCGGCCAGCGTGCGGTGCTCGTAAAGCAGCGTCTTCGGCAGGCTCGCGTAGAACGCGGCGAGCCGCTGGTTCAGCCGCGTGATCATGATCGAATCGATGCCGTAGCTCTCCAGCGGCTCCAGCGCGTCGAGTTCCTCAACGCGGTAGCGCGTGCATTCGGAGAACAGCGCCTTGAGCCGCGCGAGCAGCGTGGCGCGCAGTTCGGCAGCATCGGCCTCGGGCACGGCCGGGGCGGTGGCACCGGCGGCCTCGACCGCCGGCGCGGCCACGACGGGCAGCGCGCCGTCGAAGCGCGCGGCCAGCCTCGCCAGATCGCCGCAGGCCACCAGAACCTGCGGCCGGGCGGCGGCGAGCGCGTGATAGAACGCCGCGAAACCGCGTGCGCTGTCGATCGGCGCGAGGCCGAAGTTCTCGCGCAGCGCGCGTTCGGTCTCCGCGTCGATGCGCATGCCGCCCTCGTGCCACAGCGGCCAGCCGATTGAGATGCTGCGGCGGGTCTGCAGCGCGCGGCGGTCGAGGAACGCGTTAGCGAGCGCGTAGTCGGACTGGCCCACGTTGCCGAGTACGCCGGCCAGCGACGCGAAGCTCGCCAGGAACTCGACCGGCAGCGCGCGGCTGGCGCGTTCGAGGTTCAGCAGGCCGCGCACCTTCGGCGCGCAGACGGCGGCCAGATCGGCGGCCGACTTGCCGAGCGCGAAGCCGTCGCGCAGCGCGCCGGCGGCGTGGAGGATGCCGGTCAGCGTGCCGTGCTCGCGTTGCAGGTCGCGCAGCAGCGCCTCGACGGCGGCCGCGTCGGTCACGTCGAGCGTGCGCAGTTGCAGCCGCGGCCCGAGCGGGGCCAGCGCGGCGCGCGCCGCGTCGGACCAGCCCGCGCGCGCTGCCAGCACCACCCGCGCGCCGGGCGCGTGACGCAGGATCTCGCGCGCGAACAGCGCGCCGAGCCCGCCCGCGCCGCCGGTGAGCAGATACACGCCGTCGTTGCGCCACGGCGCGGGAGCGCCGGCGGCGGCCGGCAGCGGTGCGTGATGCAGCACGCTGCGCGTGCTGTCGCGATGGCGGATCGCGGTCGGACCGGGATGCGCGCGCTCGGCGGCCAGCAGGATCGCCAGATCGGCCGCGTCCACGCGCTCGGGATCGACGCCGATCACCTGCGCGCGGATCCGCGGATTCTCCTGTTCGACGCTGCGCAGGAGTGCCGCGAGACCGAACAGCGGCTCGTCCTCGGCGGCGGCGGGGATCACCAGTTGCACGTGCAACGGCGTCGCCACCGGCTCGCGCAGCGGCGCCTGCAAGGCGGTCAGCACCTGCACCGCGAGCGCCTCGTAGCGCGCGCCGAGATCGCCCTCGGGCCGCGCGAACACCTGGCAGCGCGACGCGGCCGGCAGCTCGGCGAGCGTGGCGCGGGCCGCCGCGAACGGCTCGGTCAGCAGCACCAGCCAGTCGCCGCCGGCCGCCTCGGACTCGCGATCGAGCGGCTGCTCGCGCCATTCCGCGGCGAACAGGCCGACCTCGGCGTGCGCCACGTCCCGCGCGGACTGCGCCGTCTCCAGGTCGTGCGCGGCGCCGTCACGCTGCGCCTTCAGCAAACGCAGCCCCTCGGCCTTGTCGATGCGACCACTCTTCAGATCCTGCAAGATTCGCTGCAACGCGTCCACGATCCTCTCCATTTACTCGCCGCGGCCGTGATCGGCCAGCGTCAATGCATCCATCGCCTCGTCGACGCTCAAGGTGTCGCTCAGCACGTTGTCCAGCATCCGCTCGAGTGCCGCGTCGTTGAGCGTCGGCAGCGCCGCCTGGGCGGGAATCCAGTGGCGCTGCCCCGCGAACGGATAGGTCGGCAGCGCGACGCGACCCGGCGCGCGCGCGTGGCGCGCCGCCCAGTCGATCTCGGCGCCGTCCACCCAGGCACGCAGCGTCTCGCGCGCGGTGGCGCCGGCCGACGGGACCGCCGCTGCCGCCGCGCGCCGTGTCGAGCCGCGCAGCACGGCGTCGGGCAGATCGTCGAGGTAGTCGGTGAGCGTGGCCACCAGCTGCGCCAGCGACGCGGTCTCAAAGCCGAGCCGCTCGGCCATCGGCTCGCGGCCGACCTGCAGCGTGTAGGCCACGCGCTCGATCAGCCCGGCATCCGCGCTGCCCTCGGCCTCGGCCTGCTGCGCCCAGGCCAGCAGGCGGCGCGCGACGCCGCGCAGCTGCGCGTCGTTGCGCGCGGACAGCACGATCGCGTGCGGCCCCGCGGCGGACGGCGCAGCGGACGGCGCCACGTACTCCTGCAGCACCAGATGCGCGTTCGCGCCGCCGAAGCCGAAGCTGCTCACGCCGGCGCGGCGCGGCCGCGGCTGGCCGGCGGCATCCACCGCGCGCGGCCATGCCGTGAATTCGCACGCGATCCGGAACGGGCTGCCGTCCAGCTCGATGTACGGATTGAGCGGCTCCGCGTGCAGGCTGGCCGGCAGCGCGCCGTGGCGCATCGCGAGCAGCGCCTTCAGCACGCCGGCCACGCCCGCCGCTGCCTCCAGATGGCCGATGTTCGACTTCAGCGAGCCGATCGCGCACTGGCCGGCCGCGAGCGGCGCGCCGTCGTGGGTCGGCAGCTGCGCGTAGGCCAGCTTGAGGCCGTTGATCTCGACCGGATCGCCGAGGCTGGTGCCGGTGCCGTGCGCCTCGACGTAGTCGATGCTGGCCGGATCGATGCCGTGCATCGCGCGCCGGATCAGCTCGGCCTGCGCGTGCGAGTTCGGCGCCGTCAGCGAGTTGGCGCGCCCGCCGTGGTTCTCGGCGCTGCCGAGGATCACGCCGAGGATCGGATCGCCGTCGCGCTCGGCCGCGCGCAGCGACTTGAGCACCAGCGCCGCCACGCCCTCGCCGCGCACATAGCCGTCGGCGTTCGCCGAGAAGGTCTTGCACTGCGCCTCGGGGCTCAGCATGCCGGCCTTGTAGGCGCCCACGAAGGTATCGGCGCTCAGCGTGAGGTTCACGCCGCCGGCGATCACCATCTCGCACTGGCCGGCGCGCAGGCTCTCCACCGCGCGATGCAGCGCCACCAGCGAGCTGGAGCAGGCGGTGTCGATCGCCTGGCTCGGGCCGTGCACGTCGAGGAAGAACGAGACGCGGTTGGCCAGCATCGAATGGGCCGTGCCGGTGGCCGTGTAGGCCTCGGTGGGCACGCCGTGCGCGGCCAGCAGCGTCGCGTAGTCGTTGCCGCTCACGCCGACGTACACGCCGGTGGCCTCCGGCAGCCGGCTCGCGCGATAGCCGGCGTGTTCAACCGCGGCCCAGGCCGCCTCGAGGAACAGCCGGTGCTGCGGATCCATCAGCTCGGCCTCGGCTGGCGAGATGTGGAAGAACGCGGCGTCGAAGCGGTCGATGTCGTGCAGCACGCCCGCGCGGTGCGGGAAGTCGGCCTGCTCCATCTGCTCGCGATAGGCGCCGCGATACCGGCTCATCGGCAGCGGCGCGATGGCGTTGTGGCCCTCGCGCAGGTTGCGCCAGAACGCGTCGAGATCGTCGGCGCCGGGCAGCCGCGCCGACATGCCGATGATCGCCACGGCGCGCTCGAGCAGCGGATCGGACCCCGCGGCGGGTGCCACCGGCGCGAACGCGCGAGCCGCAGCCGTAACTGCAGCGGGCGGCGCCAGCACCGGTGACGACTGGACGAGCGGCGCGGCAGCGGCCGGCGCGACCGCAGGGGCCGGTGTCGCCTGCGCCGCGCGGCGCCGCTCGCGCAGCGTCGCGACGTGGTTCGCCATCAGATGCCCTGCCAGTTGCTCGACGTTCTCGACCTCGAAGAACACCGCCGGCGTGAGACCCACACCCAGGTCGGCGCCGATGTGGTTGGCCAGCTCGGTCAGCGAGATCGAATCGAAACCGAGGTTGTAGAACGGCGTGCGCAGGTTGATTGCGTCGGGCGCGAACTTCAGGATCGGCGCCATCCGCCCGAGAATGCGGGCCACCACGTCGGTGCGAACCTGCGCGAGGTCGTCGGGCGCATCGGGCGGCGCCGATACCATCGGCGCGGCTGGCGCCGCCGGTGCGGCGACGAGCGCGGCCGGCGCGTACGCCGCGGTGCTCGCGGCGGCGGCCTGTACCACGGCAGCCGGTCGCGCCACGCCCGAGGCCACCGGCATCGCCGCGAGCCCGGCGGCCGCCGCGCGCCCGAAGCGGGCGCCGCGGATCGCGCCAAGCACGCGTCCGGCGTCGTCGAGCAGGGCAACCGTGTGGCGGCCCTCGAACCGTAGGTGCCGCACCGTGCCGCCGACGAATTCGAGCGCGTCGGCACCCACGAAGCCGGCGTCCGGCCAGGCCGTCTCGCCGGCCTGCCGCGCGAGGAAGTGCGCGACCTGCTGCACGGCGCCGAGCACGGCCGGCGTGAGCGCGACGCGCGCGGCGAAGTGGTGCTGCTTCGGCATCGCTTCGCGCAGCGTGACGAGGCAGGCGCCGTCGGCGCTCCAGCCGAGCCGTTCTACACTCTCCAGGTACGGCAGGTAGTCGAGCCCGCCCTCGCGCAGCGCGGCGTAGAAGGCGGCCGCATCGAGCGCGGCGGCGACGCTGCCCGGATCGAGCCCGAGCGTCGCCGGCCATTGCGGCGCGGCCGTCTCCTGCAGCGCAAAGCGCGCGAGCGGCCGGACCTCGCCGTCCTCGCCCGTGTATCGCACGCCGACTTCATGGCTGCCGGCCGCGCGCGTGGCGAGCGCGAACTCGAGCCGCGCAGGCCCGCTCCAGTCCGGGTCGGGGTTCAGCGCCAGGTCGCGTACCGCGAACGGCGCGGCGAGCCCGGCGATGCCGCCCAGCGCCCAGGCCGCGTCGAGCACGAAGGTCGGCACGATGCGGCGCTGGCCGTCGCGGCGATACGTGTAGTCGAGCAGATCGTCGGGCCGCACGTCGGTCTCGTACCCGATTGCGGACAGGTCCGACAGGTTGCGGCCGATGAACGGATGCAGCTTGCCGCGCGAGGCGAGCGGATCGAGCACGCTCGGCGCGTCGGGATGCACCTCGTACCAGCAGCGCACCTTCTCGAACGGGCTCGGCGGCAGCGACAGGCGATGCGGCGCCCGCTCGGGCCACAGCAGGCGCCAGTCGAGCCGCGCGCCCTCGGCCCAATGGCGCGCGAGCCGCGCCAGATCGCCGGCCGCGAGATCGCGCTCGACCTCGCCGGGGCTGGCGCTCGGATCGATCGACAGCACGTTGTCGACGAACACCGCGCCCGGCGCGAGCTGGTCGCGCAGGAACGCGTCGAGCGCCGCGACGAACGCGTCGAGGCTCGACGCCACCATCGCGAAGCGGCACGGCTGCACGTTGCGGCCCACCTGCAGCGTGTACGCCACGCGCGCCGGGTCGAGCCCGGGCTGTTCGCGCAGCCGCGCCAGCAGCCGCTGCATCCAGTCCTGCAGCAGCGTGCGCGTCATCGCCGAGAGCACGAACAGGCGCGGCGCGGCCGGCCAGTGCGCGGGCTCGGGCGCCGCGTATTCCTCGATGATCATGTGCGAGTTCATGCCGCCCGCGCCGATCGAGGTGACGCCGGCGCGACGCGGATAGGTGATTGCGACGCCGTCGGCGCCGACAATGGTCGGGCGCCGCCATTCGGCCAGCTCGCGCTGCACGCGGAACGGCGAATCGGCGAACGGGATCGCCGGATTCAGCTCCTCGGCATGCAGCGACGGCACCAGCGTGGCGTGCTTCATCTGCAGCAGCACCTTGGTGAGGCCGACCACCCCGGCCGCCGCCAGCAGGTGCGCGATGTTCGACTTGACCGAGCCGATCGCGCAGAAACCGCGCTCGTCGGTGTGGGCGCGATACGCCTGGGTGAGCGCCTTGATCTCGATGGGATCGCCGAGCTTGGTGCCCGAGCCGTGGCCCTCGACGTAGCTGATGGTGCGCGCGTCCACCTGCGCATCGGCCAGCGCCTTCTCGACCGCCTTGGCCTGCATGGCCGGCGTCGGCACCGTGAAGCCGTTGCGCACCCCGGCGTTGTTGATCGCGGTGCCCTTGATCACGCCGTAGATGTGATCGCCGTCGGCGATCGCCTCGGCCAGCGGCTTGAGCAGCACCGCGCCGAGGCCCTCGCCGAGGATCGTGCCGTCGGTGCCGAGGCCGTAGCTGCGGATCACGTCGGCGCTCTTCGACGTGAAGTGCTCCTGCGAGCTGGAGATCAGGTTCTGCGGATGCAGCAGCAGGTTGACGCCGCCGGCCAGCACCATCCGGCACTGGCGCGTGCGCAGCATCCAGACGCCCTGATCGATGCAGGTAGAGGCCGCCGAGCACATCGTGTCGAGGAAGATCGATGGGCCGGTGAAGCCGTAGAAATACGACAGCATGTTCGGCAGCGTGCCGGTGTAGCTGCCGCTCGCGCGCGAACCGCGCGTGAGCATGTTCTGGAAGCCGAGCAGGTTGTAGTGGTTGCTCATGGTGCCGACCAGCACGCCGACGTCGCCGTCGTAGCGCTGGCGCATCTGCTCGCGCGAGTAGCCGGCGTCCTCGAACGCCTCCACGCCCACCTGCAGGAACAGCCGCACCTCGGGCGACATCAACTCCGCGTCGCGCTGCGAGATGTTGAAGTAGCGCGGGTCGAACTTGTCGATGTCGTCGAGGAAGCCGCCGGTGCGGATGGTGCTCTTGCCGAGCACGTCGCGCTCGTCGTGGTAGATGCCCGCGTGCTCCCAGCGCTCCGAGGGAATCTTCTCGAACACGTGCTCGCCGTTCTTCAACAGATCCCAGAACGCATCCAGCGTAGCCGCGTGCGGATAGCGGCCGGCCAGGCCGATCACGGCGATGTCGTGGAGATCGGCGTCGTACATCGCCACCGGCGCCGAGGCCGGCACGCTGAAGCGGCTCGTGGTGGCGGCCGGACCTGCGGCGATCGCCGCCGGAGCCGGTGTTTGCGGCGCGGCGGCCGGGCGCCGTGCCGCCAGGGCCGCCGCGAGCGCGTCGGCGTGCTCCTCCTGCAGGTAATCGGCGATGCCTTGCAGGTCGACATATTCGAAGAACAGCGTTTTGGGCAGCGAGCCGACCAGTTCCTCCAGCTGCAAGGTCATGTCGACCGCCATGATCGAGTCGAAGCCGTACTGCTCGAACTTTTCGCCGGTGCGGATCTTGGCCGGGTCGAGCTTCAGCACCTTGCCGAGCGTCTGCTTGAGCAGCACCAGCGTCTCGCTCAACAGGTCCGCCGGAGACAGCGCGGCGGCCGTCTCCACCGTCACGGCGGCAGCGGCGGGTTGCGCGGCCGCCACCGCCTGCGACGGCGGCGCCGGTTGCGGCGCCACCTCGGCGCGCGCGTGCCCGTAGCCGACCGACACCTGGCCGACCCGCTTGGCGGCGACCACCGCCGCCAGCGCGCCGAGCCCCACCTCGCTCGGCAACGGCTCGCCGCCGGTGCGGCGGCGCATCGCGTCGACATTGGCGGCATCCATGCGCATCCCGCCGTCAGCCCACAGCGGCCAGTCGATCGCGACCGTCACGCCGTGCGCGCGGCCGGCGCGCACCTGCGCGTCGCGGTAGTCGGCGTAGGCGTCGAGGAAGCGGTTGGCGACCGCGTAGTCGGCCTGGCCGGCGGCCGGATCGAGCGCCGCCACCGACGAGAATAGCAGCATGAAGTCGAGCGCGAGCCCGCGCGTGGCGGCGTCGAGGTTCGAGAGCCCGCGCGCCTTCGGCGCGAACACGGCGCTGGCGTGCTCGGCCGTCTTGTTGACGATCAGGCCGTCCCGCAGCACGCCGGCGGCGTGCAGCACGCCGTTCAGGCGGCCGTGGCGGCGCAGGATCTCCGCCACCACGCGCTGCGTGTCCTCGGCGTTGGCGACGTCGGCGAGGAAATAGTCGAGCGTCACGCCGCGCTCGCGCAGCGCAGCGTCGCGGCCGTTGGCCGGGCCGCGCCCGCTCAGCACCAGCACCACGCCCGAGAGGCCGGCGACGGCCTCGGCGATCAGGCGGCCGAGGCCGCCCAGCCCGCCGGTCAGCCAGTAGACACCGCCCGGCTTGAATACCTCGCCGAGCGAGGCGGTCGGCAGCGCGAGCGGCGCGACCACGCTCGCCTCGCGCTGTCCAGCCAGGTCGTAGCGAACCTCGTGCATCGCGCCGGGCGCGCCGAGTTCCGCGCGTACGCGCTCAGCCAGTGCGGCGGCGGGCAACTGCGCAAGGCCGGCCACCATCATCAGCCGTCCGCGCAGACGCGAGCTTTCCTGCAGCGCGACCTGCAGCAGCGCGGCCAGCGGCGCAAAGAGGCGCCCGGCCTCGTCGTCGGGCAGCACGATGCAGACGTCGGCCTTGCGGCGCTCGCCCATCATGCGCTGCACGCCGCGCAGCACCACTTGGAAGGCCGCCTCGAGCCCCGCCGCCGCCTGTTCCGCCGGCGGCAGCGCGAGCGCCTCGACGCTCGCGCCGAGCGCCTCGGCGAGTTGCCGGTCGCGCTGCGGATCGGGCGCGGCGCCGGCCACGAACACCAGCCCGCCGGCGTTCACCGGCACGGCTGGCGCGGCCAGCGGCGCGGGCCGCCATTCGCGCACGCCGTAGCTCAGCGCGGCGGCCGAGGTCACCGCCGCGGCGGCGTCGGCGGCCGCCGCCTCGCCCGCTTCCAGCAGGCGCAGCGAGAGGCCCGCGAGCCGTACCCGGACGACGCCCTGTGCATCGCACATGTCGATGTCGAAGGCCGGCATCGCGGCACTCCCGGCCGCGCCGACGCTGAGGCGGACCCAGGCCCACATGCGCGTGGCGCACGGTCCGTACTGACGCAGCTCGCGCAGCGCGAACGGCAGCGCCGGACGCTCGCCGCGCAGCAGTACCACGGTACCCTGGATCGCGGCGTCGAGCAGCGCCGGATGCAGCCGGTAGGCCTCGGCCTCGGCGTGCAGCGCCTCGGGCAGGCTCAACTCCACCAGCACCTGCCGCTCGCCCTGGTACAGGCCGGTCATCGCCTGCAGCGACGGGCCGTGCACCATGCCGGCCGCGCGCAGCCAGCCGTAGGCCTCGTCGAGCGCCACCGGGCTCGCGCAGGCGCCGCGCAGCGCGCTCAGATCGACGGCGGCCGGCGCCGCCGCAGGCTCGGCCTGCGCCACGATGGTGCCCTGGCTGTGCACCGTGAGCGCGTCGCCGGCACCGCTCGTCACCTCGTAGGCAACGTCGCCGCGCGTCTGCAGCGTGAGCTGCATGCTCGCGTCCACCGGCTCGGCGCCCACCCGCAGCGGCCGCATCCAGACCACGTTCTTCAGCGTGCAGTGCTCACCCGCCTCCAGCGCGAGCGCGGCGGCCGCGCGCGCCATCTCGAGATAGGCGACGCCGGGCAGCACCATGCGCCCAGACACGTGATGATCGGCGAGGAAGAATTCGGTGCCCGAGAAGGCGGTGCGATAGGCGTGGCAGCTCAGCGTGGAGACGTTCTCGTGCAGCAGCGGATGCAGCGTGGAGGGCGCGGTCGGCGCGGTCGCGGTCGCCGTGTCCCGAGCGGCCGTCGCGGCCGCGGGTTCGGCGTCCGGCAGCCAGTGGCGCACGCGCGCGAACGGATAGGTCGGCAGCCGCAGTCGTTGCGGACGCGCGGCGCGATGGAGCCGCTGCCAGTCCACCGGGCCGCCGCCGCACCAGTGCTCGGCCAGCTTGTCGAGGCGGCCCTTCTCGATCCAGTGCGAGAGCAGCAGCTCGGTATCCTCGTCGAGCGCCGCCCGCTGCGCGTCGTGCTTGCCGCGTCGCGCCGGCACCTGCCCGCGCCAGCTGCGCTCGACCGGCGCTGTGGCCGCGAGCGCCGCGTCCAGGCGCGCCGTCAGCTCGGCCACCGAGTCCGTGACGAACGCGATGCGCTCAACCATGCCCTCGCGGCCGACCTGCAGCGTATAGGCGAGCGCGGCCAGATCGAGTTCCGGATGGGCGCGCAGGTGCGCCGCCAGCTGCCGGATCTGCGCGTCGAGCCGCTCGCCGTTGCGCGCAGACAGCGGCACCAGCACCGGCGTACCGGCAACATGGGCCGCATCGGGCGCGTCGGCCTCGGCGAGGCCCGGGCCCTCCTCCAGGATCACGTGCGCGTTGGTGCCTCCGAAACCGAACGAGCTGACGCCGGCGCGACGCGGCGCCGTGCCGTTGGTCGCCCACGGCCGGCTCTGGCCGACCACGTAGAACGGGCTGCCCTCGAACTTGATGAGCGGGTTGATCTGGCGGAAATCGACGTTGCCCGGCAGCGTGCGATGCCGCATCGCCGCGATCACCTTGACCATGCCGGCCACGCCGGCGGCTCCCTCGAGGTGGCCGATATTGGTCTTGACCGAGCCGATCCCGCAGCTCTGCGGCACCGGCTCCGAGCTAGTCTCCTGATGCATGTCGCGGAACGCTTCCTTGAGACCCAGCACTTCCACCGGATCGCCGACCGGCGTGCCCGGGCCATGCGCCTCGATATAGCTGACGCTGTCCGGCGCGATGCCGGCGCGGGTGTAGACCTCGCGGATCAGGCGCGCTTGCGCCTTGGCGCTGGTCACCGTCAGCGAGGTGGTGCGCCCGCCGTGGTTGGTACCGATGCCCTTGATCACCGCATACACCGGATCGCCGTCCTCCAGCGCGCGCTGCAACGGCTTGAGCAGCAGCATTGCGCCGCCCTCGCCGCGCACGTAGCCGTCCGCCTCGTGATCGAACGCCTGGCTGCGGCCGCGCTTCGAGAGCATGCCGTTCTTGCCGAACGCGATGAAATGGTTGACCGACCACGCGAGATTCACCCCGCCGGCGAGCGCCGCGTCGCATTCACCGTTGCGGATCGCGCGGACGGCCTGATAGACCGACACCAGCGAGCTCGCGCAGGCGGTGTCGTTGACGATGCTCGGGCCGGCCAGATCGTAATAGTGCGAAACGCGATTGGCGATGATCGAATAGGCTGTGCCAGTCGGGAAGTACGCATCCACCTTCTGCCCGGTCTTCTCGAACAGCTCGGCATAGTCCCAGTGGCAGACGCCCATGTATACGCCGGTATTGGTGCCCGCGAGCTGTCCCGGCCGATAGCCGGCGTCCTCGATCGCCTTCCAGGCCAGCTCCATCGCGAAGCGCTGCTGCGGATCCATGTACTGAGCTTCGCGCGGCGAGATGTTGAAGAACTCCGCATCGAAGCAGTCGGCGTACTCGATGAAGCCGCCCCAGATGCTGTTGGTCTTGTCGTCTTCCTTGCGCGGATCGCCGTAGTAGACGTTCTTGTCCCAGCGCTGCGGCGACACTTCGCTGATCAGCGAGCGCTGCGCGGCCAGCTCGGTCCAGAAGTCGTCGAGCGTCTCGGCGCGCGGCAGGCGCAGCGCGAGGCCGATGATCGCGATGTCGTCGGGCTGCGGCACCGGGCCTGCCGAGGCCGCGTCCACCAGCGGCAGCGCGGCGGCGGCATGGGCGTCGACCGGGGCCGGCGCCGAATCGGCCGGGCTGCGCTTGCGAAGAAACTCAAACATGTTCCACTCCCGAACAGACTGCGCTGCGACGATCGACGACGCGGGACAGCACACGGTCGACCCGCTCCAGCGGCATGGGCGGCAGGCCCTCGCGACGCACGTACTGGCGATGCAGCATGGCGGTGGACAGCAGATAGATGAAGGTCTGGTTCTCGCGCGTGCTGATGGTGCCGGGCTCCGTGTCGAAGATCTTGCGGGTGAGCGCCTGCGCGAAGCGGGCGTCCAGGTGAGGCACCTTCTTCAGCTCGTTGTCCGAGAGCAGCAGCTCGAGGTAGTCGGCGCGGTGATCGACGAACGCGGCGCTGTCGGGCGCGCGATAGGGATGCTTCGACTTGGTGGTGATCGACGGCGGAATCACAGCCTCGAACGCCTTCTTGACCAGGTACTTCTCATTGCTGCCGTCGTCGAACTTGAGGTTGACGGCAGCCGACAGCGCGACCACCTCGGGATCGAGGAACGGGCAGCGGTTCTCGACGCTGTTGGCCATGCTCATGCGCTCGCCCTGGGTGGAAAGCAGATAGCCCGGCAGCAGCGTCTTGAATTCGAGCCATTGCGCCTTCTCGATCGGGTTCAGGCCCGCGAAGTGCGGATCCTCAGCGGTGTAGGCGAGCAGCTCGGCGAACGGGTCGGCGTCGCCGTCGCGCTTGAGCAGGCGGTTGGCGAAGCGCCCGTTCTGGAAGCGAATCTCGTGCGAGAAGAGACCCGGCAAACGCTCCTCACTGAATTGCTGGAACAGGCCAAGCAGGCGCGTGGACTCGTCGCGGCCGAAGTGGCGCAGGTACGGATACATGCGCGAGAGCTGGCGCTTGCGCTCGTCGTTGTCGTATGCGTTCCAGTTGCTGCGCAGCAGCGTTTCCTTGAACAGGTCGTAGCCGAGAAAGGCTTCGTCGGCGCCCTCGCCGCTTAGCACCACCTTGATGCCCTTGTCGCGCACCGCGCGCGAGAGCAGGAACATCGGCACGAACGCGGTGCGGAACGCCGGGATTTCAGCGTGATAGACCGCTTCCGGAAACGCCTGCACGATGTCGGCATGGCCGATCGTGATCGCCGAGTGCCGCGTGCCGAGGAAGCGGCTGACCTCGAGCTGATGCTCCGACTCGTCGAAATACTTGTCCTCGAACGCCACCGAGAAGGTATGCAGCGAATGATCGGACATGCCACCCGCGAGCTGGGTGACCACCGTCGAATCGAGTCCGCCGCTCAGGTACACGCCCACCTCGACGTCGCTGCGCATGCGCAGCCGCACGCTCTCGGTGAGCGCATCACGCACCCGCTCGATCGCCTCGGCCTCCGAGCCCACCTCGTGACGCGGCACGAAATCGAGCTGCTCGTAGCAGCCCTCGCGCAGCTCACCGTCGCGCACGCGCAGGAAGCCGGCTATCGGCAGCTGGCGGATGCCGCGAAAGCCGGTCTGGTGCGGCAGCGGCGTCCACTGCGCGAAGATCGACGAGAGCTGTCCGACGTCGGGCTCGAACGAGAAGCTGTCGATTGCCAGGAACGCCTTCATCTCGGAGGCGAACATCAGCATGCCGTCGTGCTCGGCGACGAACAGCGGACGTTTGCCGAAACGATCGCGCGCGAGGAATAGACGGTGTTCCTGGGTATCGTAGACGGCGAAGCCGAACGCGCCGTTGAAACGCCGCAGACTGCCTTCGCCCCACTGCAGCCAGGCCTGCAGCATCACCTCGGTATCCGACTGGGTGCGGAACACGCGACCCTGAGCCTGCAACTCGGCGCGCAGCTCGCGGTAGTTGTACAGCTCGCCGTTGAAGCAGATCCAGTAGCGACCGGACGCGTCGCTGAGCGGCTGGGTGCCGGACGCGAGATCGAGGATGCTGAGCCGTACCGTGCCCATCGCCACGTGGTCGTCCACGAAGTAACCGACCTCGTCTGGACCGCGATGATGGATTCGCGCCAGCATCGGCTTGATGAAATCAGCATTCGGAAGCGCCCCCGGGCGCATAGAGATGAATCCGGCGATGCCGCACATAGAATCGGTTCCTTTGCGAATTTTGGGCAAGCAGGCTCCCGCCCCCCCTTTCGCGAAGGGGGGGGGGGGCGGGAAGCGGGTCGTGAGAGTGGGGTGCGGCTACGCGAGCGCGACCTTGTCGCGCACGGATTCGACGAGGCTGTCGAATGTCGTGAGGATCTGCGTGAGCATTTCCTCCTCGGTGTACGTGATGCTGAACTCGCGCTCGATGAAATGGATCAACTGCACGTAGCCGAACGAGTCGATCACGCCGACCTTGAAGAGATCGGTGTGCTCGTCGATGTCGGTGCCGAACTGGACGAGGAACGTGGCTTCGATGAACTCGCGAATCTGGTTTTCCATGGAGATTTCCATTGACGAGGAGACGAAATGACCGGTCCGGCTCAGACGACGGCCTCGGGCCCCGAGGCCGGAGTCGTGGCCGCTTGCAGGAGCAGCTGGGCGAAACGGGTGTTGAGCAGCGTGGCGGTGGCCTCCATCAGCCACACGCCGATCTCGTCGACGTGGCGATTGCGCCAGCTCTCGAGCGGCATGCCCTTCACCAAGCGGTTGAAGCCGCCGAGCGCGGGGCCGCAGTGGACCTGGAAATCCACCTTGCCGCCTGGCTCGCCTTTCAGCGCAAGCCGGTTGCTGTGGGCGAAATACCATTTGAAGACGAGCGCCATCTTCTTCTTTGGCGCCTGGTCGGCGGCGGCGATGACCTCCGCAGGGTAGTGCTTGCGGCACTCGTCGTAGACGGCCTCGAAGCTGCGCTGGAAGTACTTGTCCTGGATCATGCGGGCCGTCTTCGCGTCGATCTGGTCGAGCGAATCCACGCTGCGGTAGACGTCGTAGAGTTTGTTGGCGCGCGCGGGAAAGAACACGCCGCGCTTGAGCACCTGTACGCGCGCGCCGATCTCGAACATGTCGCCGGCCGGCGCGTAGTCGGTGTCCTGCACCTCCATGTCTTGCAGCATGTCCTTCACCAGATCGCTGGTGCCGGCCTCGACGGTGCATTGATTGATCGAGCCGGTAAGAATGAAGTCCGCACCGAGCACGAAGGCGGAGGCCGCCGCCTCGGGCGTGCCGATGCCGCCCGCGCTGCCGATACGGATCAGCTTGGCATAGCCGTGGGCGGTCATTGCCTCGTCTCGTTGCGCGATGATCACCGGGAGCAGCGCTGCGGCCACGCCGGAATCGGTATGGCCGCCGGAATCGGCTTCCACGCAGATGTCATCGGCCATCGGCAGCTCGCGCGCCCAGGCGGCCTGCTGCGCGGTGATCGCGCCGCTTTGCAGCAGCTTGTCGACGATCGCGACGGGCGCCGGCTTCAGGAAGCCGGCCGCCACCTCGGGCCGCGAGAGCTTCGCCATGATGCGGTTGCGCGCCACCGGCCGGCCGTCGGGGCCGGCCTGCAGGCCGCGCAAACGATACAGCACGAGGCCCGGCGAGATCTGCATGTAGGCCGAGGCCTCCACGTTGCGCACGCCGTGCTTGAGCAGCAGCGCCACCACGGCCTCCTCGCGCGAGCCGTTCAGCAGGTTCATGCCGAACGTCGCGTCAGGCCCGAGCGCGTCGCGGATCTCGAGGATCGCGCGCTCGACGTCGGTTGGCCGCAGGCCACCCGTGCCGAAGAACGCCAGCATGCCGGCGCGCGCCATGCGCACCACCATCGCGACCGAGGCGATGCCGTGCACCATCGCGCCGCCCACGTAGGCGTACTTGAGGTTGTAGTCGGCGCGGAACGCCTCGCTGCCAAGGCTGGTGGCGCGGATCTGCGCGACGGCGGCACGGCCGCTCGCGGCTGGCGCCGCTGCGCGCGGTTGAGCGGCCGCGACCGGCGCCGGGGTGAGCGGCGCGGCAGCTGCCCGCGACGCCGGCTCGACTCGCGCGGTCGGGGGCGCCTCCACGAGCGGCGTGGTCTCGGTGCGGATCTTTGCGACCAGGTTGGTCAGCACGCGTCCGTGGCCGAGTTCGCGGAACGTCTCGACGCCCTGCCCCCACATGTAGCGCACCGAATCCACCCAGTTCACCGAGTGCGTGATCTGCGTGGCCAGCAGCCGCTTCGCCTCGCCCGGCTCATATGGCCGCGCGGTGACGTTCGAGATCACCGCGATGCGCGGCGCCGCCAGCTCGAAGCCTGTCAGGAAGCGCTCGAACTCGCGCTGCGCGTCGAGCATCAGGCGCGAGTGGAACGCGCCGCTCACCGCCAGCTGGATCACGCCACGGCAACCCGGTGCCTGTTCGAGCACCGGCTTGACCGCCGAGACCGCATCGAGCAGGCCGGAGATCACGATCTGCGAGGGCGTGTTTAGGTTCGCGATGTCGATCGCCTGACCGCCGTTCGCATCGAGCAGCGCACGCAGCGTCGCCGCGTCGAGCCCGAGCACCGCCGACATGGCGCCCGCCGTCGCCTGCGACATCAGCGTGGCACGCTTCTGCACCAGCCGCAGCCCGGTCTCGAAATCCACCACGCCGGCCGCGAACAGCGCCGCGTACTCGCCGAGGCTGTGGCCCGCGACGAAGGCCGGCGGCACCGCCTCCTGCTCACTCGCGTCGAGATACGACAGCGCGTTGACCACGTACAGCGCCGGTTGCGTGTAGAGCGTCTGGTCGAGCTGACCGTGCGGATCGTCGAGGCACAGCGAGGCGATCGAATAGCCGAGGATGCGGTCGGCGCTGGCCACCCGCTCCGGGTACTTCTCGAACAGCGCCGCGCCCATGCCCTTCTTCTGCGCGCCCTGACCAGGAAAAACGAATGCGTACATGTTCTGCGGTTCTCCAACGGTGGTGGCCCGCGGCGCGTCGGAACGCGGCGCGAGCGCGTGCAGGCCGTCCAGCTCGCCGGCGAATGGCGACAGGAGGGCACGGATTGAATGGGGATGCCCAGCGGGCAACAGGCGTTTGAGGAAGCCCGACAGTGTCGCGCCAGGCCCGACGTCAATGAACTCGACGCCATCCGGCACGGCGCTCAGCAAGGCGGCCACCGCCTCGCGGAACAGGATCGGACGGCGGCCGATCTGCCAGAAATAGTCGGCGCCCGGCGCGGCGGCGAGCCGGTCGCCGAGCAGGCACGAGATCAGCGGGATGCGCGGCGCAGCCAACGTTTGCGGCTCGGCCTCGAGAAGCGCCGGCAGGCACGGATCCATCGCGGACGAGTGGAAGCCGTGCGAGATCGGCAGCATCAGGCAGACTACCTGCTGCGCCTGCAGGTGCGCATGCACGCGCTGCAGCGCCTCGCGCTCGCCCGACAGCACGAAGTGCTGATCATGGTTCACGCCGGCCAGCGTGCTGTTGCGATGAAGTACCGGGTCGCGCTCGTAGCGCGCCGGGTCGTTGAGCACGGCGAGCATCGCGCCCGGGCCGCAATGCTGCTCGGCGAGCCGCGCCTTGTGCAGCAGGGTGTGCAGCACCTGCTCCGACGACGCGACGCCCGCCAGCGCGGCGGCGACGTATTCGCCGAGGCTCGTGCCGATCAGGTAGTCGGGCTCGATGCCGCGCGAGAGCAGGGTCTGCGCGAGCGAGTACTGCACCATGAACAGCGCGGGATGTGTGTGCAGCGTGCGATCGAACGGCGTGGTGCGCTTGGCGTTCTCGCCGTAGAGCACGGCCAGGAGCGAGAACCCGGCCGCCTCGCCGACCACCGCGTCGAGCGCTTCCATCGAGCGACGGAAAACAGGCTCCGCCGCATGGAGATCGATCCCCATGCGGTAGTACTGGGAGCCCTGACCAGACATGAGAAACGCGGTCTTTCGCTTCATGACGGAACCTGACGAACGAGCGACACGCATCCACCGCGCGCGCCGGTGAACGGAGCGCGCCGGCATGGACGTGCCAGATTACCGATAAGTAAGAAAGCGCCCGTCCGACGTATCGAGATGGGCGATGCAATTCAGATAGCCGAGCTGGAGGTGCCCGTCGTCGACGAGCAGGCGGGTGAGCCCGCCGTTGCAGAGGCTCCAGATCAGATCGAAGATGCGCTCGTCGGGAATGCCGAGCAACCGCTGGCAGATCGCGCCGATCACGCCGCCTGACGTAAACGCCATCACGGGCCGCGTCGCGTCGTGGCGCGCCGACAGGTCCGTGAGCGTGGCCCAGCATCGATTCGCGAATGCCGCCCACGATTGCGTGTACTCGCCGTCGAACCTCCCCGACGCCCAGCGGGCCGCCGCGTCGGCGAACATCCGCTGAAACGCGCGTGGTGGATCGTCCTGCAGCGCGACGTGGGCCGACAGCGCTTGCAGATCCGGGAATTGAGGCGCGGCACGCAACAAGATTTCGGTGTGATCGTATTCGTCGAAGCCGGCATCGACCCGGAATTCCGCCGCAAGCGCCGGGCCCCATGCTTCGGCGCACGCCAGCGCGCTTTGCAGGTGACGTCGATGGCTGCCACCCGCGAGCACCGGCCGTTGCGGAAGCAACGAGTTCAGTCGCTCGCCGAGCCTTGCGCACTGACGCACGCCGACATCCGTTAGGCGGTCGTAGTCGTCGGAGCCGAAAGCGGCTTGCCCATGTCTTGCCAGATAAAGACTTCGCATGTATTCGATCGAACTACGAAATAGATTATTTCCGTTAATTCACATATTGAATTATAAATCGATTGATTAATACAAATCAATATAATATTTAGATAAATTTATAGAATCGGTTTTATTTTTAATCTAGACTCATTCTATTGATGCGGAATCGTTTCCCCGGCCCATCGATTTCAGATAGCCCGACAGCCACGCTGCATCGCACGGCAAGCGAAGCCCATCGAGGTTAAGGCGTTGACGAACGGAGCCGGCCGACTCGCTGCGCCGCGACCAAAAATGTCCGCCGGAGCGCTTCCTCAAAAAGAGTCAAGTCCAAATGCTATCAAAATCAAGATCGTCACGAATCGCTGAGATCATTCAAGCCCAGTCATTTTTAGAAAGGAATTTGAAATACTCAATGAGTTAAATATTAATCTTCCATTGATGGCGAGACCCGGATGTCGATGGGCGAGGCCATGACCTGCCCTGGAATTTTCGGATCATCTGAAACTTGAGAGAATGGCTTCCTGAACGGTCCCGTTGTACCGGGCGTTGGTGCATGAATGCGGCGGAGGTCGCAACGGCCCCCTTTCCCATCCGCTAGACGGACTTCACCTTACAGCGGACGGACTTCGGGCGTGCGACGCTCAGCATCCGGTTGAGCACCGC
>Ga0157367_1000266_pt1 | contig 26925 bp, 46 predicted proteins | sample AttbisABBM2_FD_113142 | JGI IMG/M metagenome (GOLD analysis project Ga0157367, IMG submission 113142) | Fungus gardens microbial communities from leaf cutter ant in Botucatu, State of São Paulo, Brazil - Atta bisphaerica ABBM2 | ecosystem: Host-associated > Fungi > Mycelium > Unclassified ... | reverse complement strand
CCTGAAGTTCAGCCGATTACATAACAGTAAAACTAGAGGGACTCTTCGTACACGTTCTCGCAAATCTTTGACCTTGCATAACGTTACACCAGGCTGATGTTCCAGAATTACTGCTGCCGTCTAGACAACGATAACTTATGAGTGCTATTCCTAACCCCATTGGATGTATACTCACATCTGCCGCCCTCTTCAAGTCACTCGACAGTGCAAGACCAAAAGCCACTTCCCGCAATGTGTTCGCTAATGACATCGCCTGGCTGAACCCAACAGTGTTCAAGGGAGTATCAAGATGTCCTTGGATTATCTTAGTCCTATTTGCATCCGTCTCCCCATGACGAACGAAAAATACTCTGGTTAAAATTGCCATAGCAGAACGATTGCATTATAGTATTTCGGACGATCAAACAGCCCTTACGTAATTACTAGTTCTATCATCTCCCTGTTCAAAGCAAGGTAGCAACTTCCTTACTCAGGTTTTTGATACGTTCTTCAGGGAATGTATCTGGGAGAGCACAGAGGCAGCGGTTAGCCTCTCCAATCTGGGCTCCAGCCAGAGAACTCCCGCTTTTCTTAATGGCAAAAGCCTTGATCACAGCATTTAGGGTGACAGGCTACATTGTGACAATTGAGGGACATACCACGTTGCCGAGCGCGACAAGACTCCTGTAGGATGACTCAGAATCATTGGTCTCTGCGGCGAGGAGCTGCAAAAAATGGCATTATCATCAAACTTTGCTGAACATAACTTGCTGTAACGTACCCCGAGCACCAAAGTGAGATGCTCTCGCTGGAGGCCATCGCCAATCGAAGCACGGAGAAAAGTACAAGAGATGCTAGATGTCCAAAATCAATTCCGCATTTTACCCAGCTTCAATGTTGTTACTTGCTTGAACAAAATGGTCGAAAAAGCCACTCGCTGCGCCCTCGTCAGTAATGTGTACGGGACCTGTGCAAGCGCCTCGAAGATCTGGTTCAAATTCCTATAAGGAGGCAGTATCTGTGTCAACAGGATAGACGTACCAAATTGCACTGCTTCGAATTGAGCTGAGTTCGTTCTTGAATAATATTTGCCAGGGTGCGCAATACCAATAATATGTTTGTCTCCCGTGATTTAGATAGCGGCAGCGACCAAGGTACCGACCACTCGGCAGCCTTCAATAGGGCCTGGATGAATCGTTCCATTTCACCCATTCCACTGAATGCATCGGGGGAAAATGCCGCAAGTAACCTACAGAGATCAATCACTGCAATGAAGTTATAAGAACAAAAAGCATATGAAACGAGGAGTCCAAGTACCTGGGAATATATGAGAACTCGGCCAACTGTCCAAGAGACGAAAGACAGCTTCAATGTGACTGAAAGTGAGAAGTTTGGCAGGTTGTTGGGGTGGAACCGCAGTGACTTGAATTAGATAATCAAATATCTCATTGACTTTTTCAAGTGGAAAATTGGACTACCACACAGTGAGATGATAATCCGTATCAAGCTCCCAAAAAATCTAGCTCACTTTCTCACTTATCAGAGCATCATTGAACTGAGAAAGCTTCCCTTGCATGGACACCACATTTGCTTGCTTAAAATTCAGAACTTTTGCCTAGAAAGTATATCATTCCCTGTAGTCAGGCATCCATGGCACTTACCACTCACCACAGGCAATGAAGTAGGAGTAGGAAGCGCAGTCGGGAGTATTTTCGAGGTTCCTGGTGGATTATGCCTCGATGCTCCGGGGAGGGAACCTTCGTAAGAAGAGGCTGGGGGAATCGCATCGAGATCGTCGGTTGAAGTAGGGCCCCGATATCTAGAAGCACCAGTGAAAGGGTCTGCGTACTCTTCATTGACTCTTGTTTCGCTCGAACCTGTGCTGCGGTACCTTGAAGCACCTATCGCTTAAGATCAGAATACATCATTCATAAGCTTGCAGATGGCTCACCAGTGAACGGATCGGCATACTCGCTACTTCCACCGTCTAAGCTCATTCCAGATGTATTCTTCTCAATGAACTGTGCTACTTGATCAATATAGTTCATGGAAATTTCGTTGTCTGCAGGAACCTCTGTGCTGCTGCATAGGGATTCTCTAATCCAATTTTAGACACAGCATATCGACTACAACGATAAACCGCACCTGTGACATTATATGGGAGTTTGAGAGGTGGCACGCCATCTTGGATATCGACGTCGAAGACATAATCATACTCCTTGCCTTCGTATAATTGCTTCCTTCCTGATCCAACAGCATCAACGACATCCCCTACTTTCTGCCATCGGTAACTTGAACTATCCCACTAGGACCTGATCAGATTGCGACCTCCTTAGAGAGGAGCAAGTTTACCTGGTGGGCTTCAACCACATTGTCTCGCTTGATCATCTTCACTTCTCCCTGGTTCTTTCCTGAAGGTGAAATGAGCAGACATGAACAGTGCTACAGAGCATCATACCAGATGTTGACAGCGCTTCCGGCCCCGGTAGGTCACTCTTCTTCACATCACCAACCTGTTGCGATGACAAGGCCTGGGACGCCACCTGATTCTCGTATTCCCTCAGATTTTGTTCTGATGCCCATCGTTCCTTGGAGGCACTGAAGACTCGGATGACTCCATCACTACATCCGCTCACTATATCGCCATTGAGCAGGACTGATACAGCCCATACGGAAATCGCAGGATGGACGAGAACCTGGGCACATTCATCACCTAAAAGACTGCCCATCACTTACTAGTTTTTTACACAAGAAATTTACATACCTTGCCAGATGCGAACCGTGCGATCCTCACCGGCTGATACAATATCACCATTGGGCAACACATCTAGGCTGTACACGAAAGAGCTATGCCCCGACAGCGTGTAGACCACATCTCCACCCATTGTCCAGACACGAATCTCACTGGGTGAATGAATAAATGGATGTTCTTAGGATAATTTTGGTCGTACCTATCATTGGAACATGACGCGAATCCAATGTTAGGAATCAGTGTTAGGCCACGTACGGCATCTCGGTGTCCTTTAAATACTTGAATCGTTTTGTGCTTCTGCCACAGCCTGATTGTCTTGTCCGCAGAAGCTGAATTGGCACCGTCAGAGCATATAAAGGGTTCTGAAAATAAACATGCTGGGCAACGTACCAGTTAGGTACCGTTCTTTATCGATTGCTTTCACAGCCCACACAGACTGTTGATGACCCTTGAGATCATATGCCAACTGGAAGTTGATCCAAACCTTCGCCGTCCTGGATTCAAGTCAACACAATTGAGAACACATTGACAGTCCAACAAAAACTTGCTTGTCCCAAGAACCAGAGATAATTGACCCTTCTGGTGTAACATCTAAAGTACAAACGTTCTCTGTATGCCCGAGTAGACTGTATGATGGCTCTTCCTTGGGTGAGTCCAGGGAGAAGACGTTTATCACCGTCTCCTGACCACCAATCACGGCATAACCTATGTGTATGAGGTATTGGCAGCTAAGATAATGGAGGGTGTGTGCTATCACTACCTTTCGGTGCGTCTGCTGTTGGCGGCAGATATGTGATCGCATTCACATATCGCGAACCGGGCCGAAAGACAGTAGCCAGAAAAAATTCACCACTTTCAGATCTCTGCCATGAAATCGCAGTGGTGTCGCGAGAGGCTGAAAGGACGAGGTCATCCATGGGTGTGCTTAGTGCCCGAACCTAGAATGCATTTAAGAGGCGATCAGAAGGAGTAATAGGATACTAACATCTGAAGAATGTGCAGTCAATACTGCAGATAATTTATAAGGCATGAAGGAAGCTGAGATGTAATATCAAGTCAAATATATAGTAAGAGATCGAATGAGATCACAATCACATTTTACACACTTTACCCACACACTTATCCTCCTAGGAAAACAAACTCAACGAGACTGACTGAAATCAGTCAAATATCTAGATCATATAGCCAAATCTAGGAAATGTACGCCCCACTAACGAACCCACAAACTGATAAAGTAGATGGGAGATACGGAGGTGTTAACTATGCCATTGCACCATTTAATTCATCTCCTGCGAGTGCCTCTCTGGTGCTGATCACTAGTCATGGTACAAATCCTGGTGACAGTTAGAGACCAACGAGGGGACGAAGTCACTTTATTTTCACACATCGAATACATGACCGTCATTAGGGTAGGTCAGAAAGTTTGATCCGTCCTTAGTATTTATGCAGGGGAATAGGGGAATACCACGAATTAAGAACGTCAGAAAGAATCCTTCAAGGCAGTCGATGGAATGTGGCGAATGTGACAGAAGTAATGCAAAATGAAAACGAGTCTTGTAGAAACGAACCAAATAATTTATTCTGCCAGATCCACTCCACTTGTGACCGAGATCTTCGGTTTTTTATGATTACGAAAATCTTGATCAGGGAAAGCAGAGCGTTTGTTCGAACGCATGGCAGTGATCTGATTTTGGACTTCCTGCATATCCCCCTCTTGGGTCTGAATACCATCGGAGGGAAGAAAGTGCGTTGGTCTGGTTGACACGGGTGTGTCCACCGCATTGGTAGTCAAAGCGCAGTTGCGGTATTTCGCAACCTGAGAGCGATTCAGCTTTGCCTGTCGAAATTTGTTCAACGTAACTCGCCATTTCACCAATACCTAAAAGCCGATTTTCCGCCTCGATGGAAGGATCGAAATATTTGAGATAACCAGGAGTATTGATAATAGCTCTCCTGAACCGATATTGCTTTTTCTGAATGTTGGTGCGACGTTGCTTCGTTTGTTTTGTAACGGATTTCTTTTTGGGGTGGGATCTCACAAACCCGAGCTCATCAGTTTCTTCAACGTGCTCGTGGACAAATCCTGTGACCGTCCTATTATGCAGTTAAGTCACGTTCATTCATTGTACTGACCTTCCTCCTCGAGTCTCTTTAAGAGTTGACGAGACTGTGAAAATTCTGCCCCTAGGAAATTGTACGGATTAGACAATACACATATCTACTAGGAAACAAACTAGACACGCCGAGCTGCTTTGCAAAATTCATGGGGATAAAACTATTCATTTGTTCAGCGATTTTTATTGAACGTCTGTTTAATATTTATTTCAGTGATTGCACACCAAATTATTCACCAAACATGCCGGAAAAGCGCTAGGTCTCGATATTTTGTCATTAGCTGAGGATAGACCTCAGACTTTATCAGCTCCCACGAGATATCAGCCCGAAGGCGACAATCAATGCATATAAACTTGGCAGGCAAGCGCTCGTCATTGGTCGAATGGTATCTGGATATAGTCAAGAATCTGTCCTGAGCACTCGGACTTGATTCTTACCCAATGCACCTGCCAATCGACAGCACCTCAGTACACCCTATACAACGATAAAAAAAACATACCAGGTATGGAGCCATCTCGCGCAACCACCTTCGCAAAAACAGCTTTCATCATCCATCTGTACAGAGACTTGGGTATGATATCATTCAAGGCAAAGCGAAAAGTTATACCAAAACGCCGCATTCACAGGCAAGCCCTTTGTCTTCTTCTTCTGCGCACTCAATAGCTTCGTTCTTATTCCAAGTTCTTCTCAATCTTGTTTGCAGTCCTGCAGTAGATTTGAGTAAAAAAATTCCGAGTGACGATCATGGCCTCCGCGCCTGTCGAAAGCATTTCTTTATTTTCTCCTGCGTCATTCAACGACATTCTGGCAAGGAGTGAGGTTTCATCTTCATTCAACAAGTGAGTGGGAGGCGTCTAGATGGTGGTCAGCAAGTGTAAGATAACAGGACGGATCGACCAACGCCAAACGTTGTTGAGGAAGGATCTGGATCACTTGAAGGTAATGCAGAATCCTGCACATCAAAATCAAATGTCTGAGTTTCTTCATACTCAGTCACTGTCTTAGGGGTTTGCTCGTTCTGCTTCAAGTTGTAAGGTTAAATTTTTCTCTTCGGAAAATTCACGGACCAGGTCACTAAGATGCATTGGCGTCACTTCATGCTCACCACCGTAGACTGCTTCTTCTTTCTCTGTAACTGGGATAGCTTGAATCACGCCTGCCTCGTTTCGGATCCCGAGTGGTATCAGGGTATGAGAGTCAGAGACTCGAAGGAAGGAGCCATCTTTTTGCCTGACATAATCAGGATCGTCTTCTCCTTCAGCATCCGCATCTAGATCTACAGCATCTACTTCAGGATTCCAGACCAGGTTTCTCGCTTCTGCATCTTGCTCTTGCTCTTCATTCTGTTGCCTCCGAAGTGCTGCCTCTTGCATTGGCGTCAAGCTTTTCAACGTAGATTGAGACTCTATCGTTCCAGCAAATGCCCCTTCCTGGTTCTCTTTGGACGGTAAGTACGTGGCAATCGAGGTAATATTCAAGTTAACACTAAATGGGTCACTTTTATTTTAGTAAGAGAGCGAGCAGATATACAATTTACGCACGAGTGATAACCTGTGTCAATATTTCCGATGCTCCATTTATCGGGTATTTCATCCATATTATGCGTCATCATATACCATCGGTCTTTGTCTGCATCACCTGCTTGAAAACATGGAGGTTCGTAGTTTGGCGGAGTATAATTCGTGTAAAATAGTTTGAAGGCTGCATAGCGACGTTCTAGATATTTCAGTCAATGGTAAACAGGTCGACTCAATATAGATATACTCGGCAGAACATCCATCTGACTCATGGAGTGAATCAGTGTTTTGAGAAGGGTCTGAAACTGTGAGCTACGAGGTCGCGCAGAAAGCAGAGCTTAGAAACCTTGACACTTTTTTTGACGTCGCGCAAGGTTGGGTTGAGGCCCTTCTTGGTCGCTTCCGTGACGGGATCATCATGTATATCTGATGATAGTCTTGGCAGATCTTCGCCAAGTGTCATGATGGGGACAATAGAGTCAGTTCCTGGAAGTCTGTGATACTAAGAGTCCGTCAATTAACTGTACAGAGAGAGATAAGAACGCTCACTCGAAAATTGAAGGTATAGGCTTCCACGATACTATGTGAAGGGTCAACCAGATACGAAGGCCATGCATATACGGACGCTACTTGGTTGGATCTTTGCTATCCTATCATGACTTTTGGTCAGTAGTTAGTTCGACGAAATTTAGTAAATCCTGACTAGATATATTCCAAAAATGAAACTGCGAAGGTATCGTTTTTCAAGTGCGTCGAAGATTCCATGTTCCTAGGATTATACAGACCAGTCTAGAACCAAAAGTAGTCGCATACAAGCGCTCACAAGGTAATCCAGCAGTCTGTCGGCCTCGTCTGAGTATCCACGGGCCATTGTCTAAAACCAGTAAGGGGCGAGCGGATGACAGGATTACTGAGAATACCATGATCTTAAAGCCACTAATCCTCTGCTTGGACCCGTCGGCAGATGGGCCACTGGTCCGTGAACTGGAAGGTGTGGAGTCATCAGAAGTAGTGAAGTGACCTCAAAACAAACATGGGGTCAGTATCAGAGGGCCTTTCTCAAGAATGCCTCAACTTTCAGAGAAATTCTCATCGGGCAGTAAATTTCTGAGGGGCTAGTATAAGCGAAGCTGATACCAAATCTAAATGCGAGTTTACCTCAAAAAGGTGATGCAACCAAGCCCCGCCCTGAGTAAGGTCTGAACAACAGCAAGGCTCTGGGTATGAGATATCTGTTGCTGGCGTGATCGCTGCTGAAGAGCCATCATGGTAGGAGGAGCATAGAAGGGAAGAGCAGCTAAAGACTTTAATTGATGTTCAGTCACCTGACACACCAGAGAATGACATTTCATAGATCATAGATCTCAAGGATATACATATTGGAATCGAAAAGACAGCCCAGGCATGCGTATGACTTGGGTAGAGTTTTATTGTCCAAGGCCAATTAATGAAGTGATCTTCGTATCAAATCCTTCGTTTCGTATTGGCATCTCTGGTGTATGAAAGGGGTTTTTCATCACGGCGTCTGCGTATATTTCATAGACCTTTTGGAGAATCACTTCTGCAGTTGTCTCCGCGATAGAAGTCAAGAGAACAAATTTGGTTCCTAGGAGAAGATGCAGTCGACCAGCGAAATGGTCTCAAAAAGGCATACCCGTCAGCGTCAGATGGATTGTGAGTTTGAGAGTCTCGCCCTCAACAATCTCCACACCAGAGCTAGAACCAGTAGGCGACAGACGACTTGTAATAGCATGAATCCCGTGCAATGTGCCTGCTAGAACTAGATATTCGTTTGAGGTCAACTGTGCCAATCCACCTGATTTGTCGTAAGTTGAGCCGATACAGAAAGTCAAGGAGCAGGACCTGCGAAATTACGCTGGTATACAAGACCGCCGGCTTTGTTGATTATCTGTCAACTTTGTTCAATGGGCCTGATACAGTACAAAGCACAAAGCTTGATACATACCCAAAGTTCATGAATGGCCATTGCCGCAAGGAAGGGGTAGGCGGCCCGCCAACTGAGTTGTTTGGGAGTGCCCGGGCCGGTCAAAATACACTCTGAACAATGTCATGGCCTCCCCGTTGGTGTCGAATACCAGCGTTCTGGGTGTTATGGTGCTTGGGTAGTCGCTTGTTATCACTCCAGGCACCTCTATTTGGCAAACGTGAACTTCCGCAGCTATCGTCTGATGAGCTGACAGTGCTCGTATCAGGAGTTCCTGACCCAGTGAGCAAGCTAGATCCAACCAACTCTGCTTCGCATCTCTCCAAAATTCTGATACCAAGAGCTCGTGAGCACTTATTTTTTCTTGCTGTTATTCACAAGTTAAATAGCATGGACTTCAGCCGATACGGAAAACATCACTCTTGCTCGAAATTACATTGTGTCAACACTCAAAAAACTTGATTGGGAGGTTGAAGAGGACGAATTCACGGATCATACTCCTATCGGTAGGAAGAAATTCACCAATATTATTGCCACAAAAAATCCCTCTGCTTCTCGTCGATTGATTTTGTCAGCTCACTATGACAGCAAATATTATCCGGATTATCCTGAAAACCAGGTATATGGACGCTGTCGTATCCAGATGAGTGTACAACTCACTATCGTTCATTTCAGTTTATTGGTGCCACAGACTCTGCAGCTCCATGTGCTATGATGCTGGATATTGCAGAGACTCTGGACCCACTCCTCAACGATCGTCATAAACGATGGGAGGAGGGTCTCTTGGACGACGATGACGAAAATATTGCCGACATAACCCTGCAGCTAGTGTTTTTTGACGGGGAGGAGGCATTTCGTGACTGGACTGATACCGACTCAATTTATGGTGCCAGGTCTGTGGTTAATCTGTCTAGGAGAATGGCGTGCGAGCCTCACGGTTGGTAGACACCTAGCTCACAAATGGGCCAATACCTACCGGTCTACTCATACGAGACGACGACTCCTCGGCTCTGAAGAAACGGAGATCTCTTCAATAGAGCATTTGATTCTCCTTGATCTACTTGGTGCCCCCGATCCACTCATTAGATCATATTATACGGATACTGCGTGGATGTTTGATGCACTCGTCGCCATCGAGAAAAGGCTAGGAGACAGCGGCGCTTTCGAATACGGGGAAGACAAATCCATGGCATCCGGTAGTTGGCGGAGTTGGTTTATGCAGCGCAGCAGATTGGGAATGTTTAGTCACATTGGTGATGACCATGTCCCCTTTTTGAAGAAAGGCGTCAGTGTATTACATATTATCTCTGAACCCTTCCCGCGTGTTTGGCATACACTTAAGGTGACATTTATTCTTTCAAGCATCTTGCTCTTATGTTTAAGATGTAATTTCATTTCCGTAGGATGATGCCAGTGCTCTCGATCTTCCAACAATGCGTCGGTGGTCACTGTTATTGAGGGTCTTCCTTTCTGAATATCTGCATCTCAAACCTAATGTTCCTTACAAAAGAGAAGACCTACACAAAGCTGATGGCCAACTTGTAGGCCTCTTCTTTGAGTCTACTTCGAGTAATCTAAGTTTTGTTTGAGCTAGCTTTCAGATCTAGGACATAACCAGTATGAAAAAAGCATTTCAGATTTGGTGGGTCATTATTGAGGTTCTCGACCTATCGTGATTGACAAACCCCAGTAAATTGTTTCCGTCAGTATATGTTATACATTATACTCCGTGATATTGTCTACTTTTTCCTACTCGTTTGTACCGGCCCGATGAGTAAGTTTTTGTAATGGCGGATTAAGGCCGAGGCATCTGTCGCCAACTGAGCGATTTCCGTTAGTACTTTGCCTAGTGATGAACAGCAAACATGCCTACCTTTTCCTTTTCTTTACTCTGTTCAACTTGTAACCTAGCAGCTTTCAAGGTCTCATGCAGAATGTTCTGTCGTTCCTTTGACGACATGTTGACTGTACGAGATCAGCACTCAACCAACATGGGCCATAAATACTCACGCATTTTGCTCGCGGCATCCACCGCAATGCTCCGCGAGTGGCCCAATTCTCTAGCTGAAGCACCATACTTCTTGTGCCATTGCTGGTATGCGTCTTCGTGACTGGTATCCCGCTGCCGGAAGTCTTTACTTTCGCTGTCCAGCTCTGACTCTTGCGATTTGAATTCAAGAATCTGTGTTCGTGCTTGTTCCCTGAACGATTTAAAAAGAGATAAGAGAACCTCAACGGGAAAGCTCATGCAGGAACATGCAGTTGTTGAGTACAGGTTGCAACGAGACCTTTGATTGAACTTCGAGCTCCCTCGTAAAGGCGACGCTTCTTTAGTTGGAATGACTCCTCTTCGCATAATGCATGAGCTTTTGTAATGAAATTCCGAAAACATAGCCCTACTGACCAGGAGTTGATCTAATTAATTAGTCAGTGGATCCTTCGATCGATTTGAGGGAAGGTTTACTTTGTTTCCTCGGCATCGGTGTCCCCTACTTCCTTAAGTTTTTTCTGTTTCTTCTTGGGCGGCATCTATTGAAGTGACGCCTTTGAACTGACTGATCTGTGGGTGTTCAATGGATTGGATTATATGAAACGAGGCCAATAATCAACTGATCAAAATAAGATTACATTAGCAACCTGTTAGGGCAATCAATGATGTGACTAACAGAGAATGTGATTATTTCTGCCCTTTGAAACACCCTTTGAAACATCGAGCTGCATGGATTGGTGAGCTTGGAAAATATACATAAGAGAATGTATGCTCATAATACAATTTTCTAGTCTTGAATTGAACATACGACAACAAATTCTCTCCGACCTTGCCACATGTGACCCAAATCGTTTTGAAGGCTCCGAGCGTGAAAAGCATCCACTGGCTTCCAGAGTCCAGGTTTTGCGCAATAATACAATTCCAGATGGGAATGAAACTGAAAGTGGAGATGAAATTAGGGTTCAAGAGATGCAAGGCGTGCAGCGGGTATACATGGTCTGTCTTTCGACCCTGTTCTTTCTTGCTAGCACACCTACTATGTTTTCAGACGATATCTCGGGTACAATGTAACATTGCTTACGGTGACATGGTCAAAAATTCTTCTCCCTCATATATAGCAGAGAACGTACAAAATCTGTTTCCAACACTCCTTGAAGTTTTGAATGATGTTCCTCGCATCAACTTTGATCCATCCTTATCCTGGAGAGGTTGCCTTATTTCTTCATCTGCCTTATTACTCAGTTCTGACTTTGTACCCTAGACTGGTCATTGCCTGATCAACTCGTCTACTCCACAGTATCATCACTACTCCAGGTTTGCAATGAACAGCCACAATGTCGTGAGGAAGCTACGGAGGCAATTTGCGCCTTTCTCTCCAACACTGTTGAAGGCATCAATGACTATAGCTGTGAGTGCTTTTGAACACTCCAGGGGGCATTTCTCTACAATTCTCTAGCTTTCGACATTCTTAATCAGGTCATGCCTGCATTGCATGGCTTTTACCGTGCAGTTAGTTCTACTCCTTACAAATGGGACATAGGCCAATGGAGACGCATCTCCCAAGAGCTGAAAAAATTATGCTACAGCGAGGTTGTTGAAAAGCTTAATCATCTGTTGATCAACATCATCCAAAAGGAAGAAGCAGACGGAAAATCTCTGCAATTCATCCAAGCTTTTGTTTCCCGTTATGTCTCTGAAGGTCGACCCTTGAGTGGTTACTTTATCGTCTGCTGTGTTATCGAGACGGAGTGGACGATTCTTTCCCAGGTTCTTGTTCCGCCCACAAAGACAACAGCCACCGATGTGGAGGCCGCCGCTGCGAACAAAGCTTTCGTTGCATTGCTTCATGACGAAATCACATATACAACCAAATTCAGTGATGAAGATAGAGCTTCTATCAAATCTGTTGCAGCTTATGCGATGCAATGTTTTGCGGATTTCTTCGATCAGGTTCAAGAAATAGATAGTGAGCCTTCTATCGACACTTATGCGTGGGAGACGATATCAGAAAGTCTAGTAAGCATCCCAATGGGCTTTTTGCACGTGTAATCTCTTATACCATTCGCTTCGATAGAAATTGGCTTCCGTCTGCTCCGCAGCATTAGGAGAAATCGACCAGAATGTCTTCTCTCGCATCATCCTCCTGCTTAGCAATGAGTCTCCTATCTCGGATAATTTGGTACAAGAAGCTGCTCTCAAATCCGCGGCTATCCTTGTCAAAAGGTAATACTCATGATGAGTGCCTGTATCTACAATTCCTACTGATCTCCGCTAGGTTTCCAGAAGTTGCCTCTATTATGGCTTCGCATTTAAGGAGATTTGTAACATCACCTCTTCTTCTTTGCGAATTCGAGTTTACGGAAGGCCGCGCTCCTCCTTTGGCCGCAGCCGCGAAGTGCCTTGCCTTGTGTATCAAGGTCTGCCTCATGGGTAATATTTTGGTGAAAAATAATCTCTAAATTTCATAAAGCTTGCTCCAGGAGACGATCTGATTATGTCAAATACATATTCGCTGCTCAATTTCATCGCTGCGACGAGTAAAGACATACATGATACCTCTTTCGGTGGTCCGGATGGTTATGACTCTGGGACGTTTCATTCATTGGAGACAGAATTACGCGAGCTATCGGAGGATGAAAAGCGTCTTACTGGGATTAGTACCATCTCTGTAGTGACTCGCTTGGCGTTGGAGTTTGATGTTGAAGCGGTGTGTAACTCAAAAACGCAAGATTCTTCTCATATCAGTATTACCTGTTATATAGGTTACCAAACTGACGATCTCAATGCTTCTTCAACGTTTACGCTCCGCAGAGCCTACTGTTGAGGCAGCTATTGCTTACAACCTGGTCGATCTGGCTCTTGTTGCGCCAGAAGGCCCATTCATTGATATCATCCGATCCTTCTCTGCCATCAATCGTTCAGTTAATCCGGATGACCCAAGGGTCTCCAACAACATGGTAAGCTAGCTATCTTTCAGCTCGTTTGATCTGATGTTCATCAGGTGGTCCAGGTCCTCGCTGCTCAAACAAGACTTGCCCAAGACTTGGGTCGGCGTCCTGAGCTTCTTGGCATCTATCTGACGGAACTACTGACCTTGTTTCTTGACAAAGGAGTTGCAATCCAGAACTTACGGATCACTAGCCCCCAAGTGAAGGTGAGCTGGGTTTTGTCCCAACTCCTCTTCACATGGATTGACGTGACTCCAAGGTCGATGACATGATTGAATCATTAGCCTCCCTTCTACTTCCTATCGACGCCTTGTTAGTTCATGTGGACTTCAAGCTTATGGAGAACGCTTCTTCAGAAACAGTCTCTCTTTTCAGGAACATGTGGTTCCTCTGTGTCTTATTCGATCTCACCTCGCTGGACGAAAAGAACGATACTGCTATGGATTGGTTGGTTCCTACACTTACGCGTATCGCCACCAAAACTCCTTATATGGTTATCGAAGAAACTCATGGTGCATTTGCGAGTGACATCGAGTACAACACTATCATTCGACAGGAGTATGCCGAGTCGGTGAGCATTGCTATGTGCTACCTCGCTCTTCGATTCATGTATTAACATTATGTTTCAAGATTCTCTCCAGACAGCGAATCCGATTGACCAAGTACATCATGCTGAGATCCAGTGAACTTCGGAGTCTGCCTACTGGACAAGTTATCTTCCTTTTGGCTATGCACGACATCGAGGGTCTAAGAGCATCAGAGGGTTTGCCATCTTCCTTAGTTACCTACTTTATCAACGATACCTTCAACAAGAACCCCGTTCTCAGTGCTTGCATGGAGGAGATTGCCGAACAAGTGAGGCTCAACGTCCTTGACAGGATTTCCGTTCGCTCACTCAGTGTCAGGTCATCAGAGGTTGCCAAACTGCTTTGACTGGAAAAGCCTCCCAACAAGCTCTTCCCAAGTGCCTCTCGGGTGAGCTCAAACAATTAGTCGTTAGCAGCACCCATAGGATCCCCAAGGTCAGGGAAATCGCATCGAGATATCTAAATCGACTTCTGGTCTCCTTTCCATCTCTTATGTGTGATCCTCACTTGGTATTCGCGATACTTGAGATTTTGACGCTACTCCAACGTGGGACTGAGAATGAATTCGTGGACGAGGTTCGTAATGTCTCTCACCTCCCAATCCACTTAACTTGTCTAATGGCCTTGGTAGTATGAGCCAACCTGGGAATATCATTCTGAACGCGCCAAGATCTCGCTCCAACTGACCGATAATTATCAAACTCGCAAAGAAATCCTTGACAATCTCTTGCGTAATGCAAATTCTTGGTTTGAGTTGGCCTTGAGCCGAGCCCCTTTGGAATTACAATCGACATTACAGGTCAATCCCTTGTAGTTTCCGACTGTATTGATCTGATTCTGTTATTAGCAATATCTTGCCGTGAATCAACCAGTCCTGGGCGCGGATTCTGCTGAACTTGGAGCTTCCGTTGCTGAGCGCTTTGGAAAAAATGTAGGACCTATACATCGTCACCTTTGTATGGCCTAATCTTTGATTTCGTGTCGAAATGCTAACACTTTCCAGTCTCATTGAAATCGATGTCTCGCTGGAGTATGGACCAGGCGAAGGCTTTAATAAGTCAAATTGCAATCAAGAGCTATTATTCTGGAGAGGCCGCAGGTTTCCGCTTCTGTGGCAAGGAGTGTATGTGGCTCCAAATTTGGTTTAACAATCGTTGCTGATCTGATCACACGACCCAGATTGTAGGATCGTCAAGGGTGCGGATACGCCGCAAAGCGAGATCCATGCACTACGAGAAAAGCTCCAATCTTCAATGGCAGATATCAGGTCGAAGCACCCGTCCCTCACTGTTCAAGAATTACGTCGTTTGTTGTATCGTTGTGCTGCGGTGCTGGTCTCACTGGACTACGTACGTTTTTCTCTCGTTCAACACAGGATATCTGAATCAAGTGTCTCTGTAGTGCGATTATGATTTGTTACATTATATCGTTGCTCTGCCTTTTGCTGTAGCTACTCCGTCTGCCATGGTCGTTGCCACTGAAATCTGGAGCTGGCTCATAGCAGAAAAGTCAGTAGTTGAGGTTGCCCTGATGAGCGAAATTGTCTCTGCTTGGTCTTTGACCATTAAACATGAAAAAGGTGTCTTCTCCCGACATATGAAGTCAGTCCAACTTGGATCACACCTTATCTTCTCCTGACATGTTTACCAACAGTTACCATGACCCTTTTGACTCTCCGATCGCATACACTCCAACTGATAAAGAACGGATTAATAGAGAATTGACGGGTATTCACAAACTTCTCAGTCCTCATGTTCTAGTATTGCACTTGCTTTATAGTCGTCTACAGGCGGCCAGATACTACCAACCCAACATTATGTTCCTCATCCAACAACTTGTTCTGCGGTCTACCCACAATCATAAACGTTTTAGGTATGTATCAAAAGAACAATCACCCACAGTTTTCTGACAAGTTCCGTAGCACTCATTCCCTGGCTCGAGAGCCTCGATTTTCATTCCTGCTCTTTGGCTTTGAAGCACTCAAAAACTCTCATCTTGATGCGTTTTGCGAAAACATATTCAGAGAATCTCTCTATCGACTTGCATTTTCCTGGTATAGTGTGGTGCCTCAGTATGTTTTTCCCCTGCGTCTCAGCTCATAAATCAGCTCATATCGACGAAGATGGACTTTTGGTGCCGACCGAGTGCAGTTGAATGCAGAATTGAAGATTTTATCCGAGTTTCTCTCATATCTACAGGCCGATGTCGTCCGCGGTCTCCCATTGATTTCAAGCCTATCTCCTTTGCAATGCATGTCACGGAACCCCTGTAAGTCATATGGCAGAATACGAGCGTGAACTCACAGTTCTCAGACTATACAACACGGTTGAGAGATTTAAACATACCTTTACGCCTCTTGACCGAGTCTGAACTCTCTCGTCTCTCCGTTTGGGTTAATCCTACGAACGACATCAAACGCTCTGCGGATGTAATTGGTGCCACAGAACGTGGACTCCTTGACACAACATGGATTGCTCTCATTCGCTGTGTCTGGAGTATTGATCCGACCATCGTAATCCATCTACCAGAGCGTTTTAAATTACCTCTTGTTAGAAATGAAGTTTCAAGGCTGGTGCGTTCGAGCCCCAAGGACGTCCTTCATGTATGCGAAGCAGTCCATTTTCTGCTCGGTGAGAGTTTTGACCCAATCGTCCGGAGAGATCACAAGGTAGATGGCCAGGAAAATCGTTTCAGTTGCTCTTACTCAGATATTATCACAGTATCTTCTTCTGTGGCAAGCGGTGCCCCCCACCATCGCGACCACCTACTTCGAACAACGATACAACAATCAACCACACATTCTCCAATATGCGCATCGCGTATTAGAAGAACATCCTGTTGAACTGACCTTTTTCTTCATCCCGCAAGTTGTTCAGGCACTTCGTTATGACGCTTTAGGTGAGTTTCACTGGGCTAAGTGATCGGCTAAGACTCACGAGTACACAGGTTATGTGTCCCGATTCATTTTTGAGACGGCCAAAATATCTCAGCTCTTTTGCCATCAAATCATCTGGAACATGAAAGCAAACTGTTTCAAAGACGACGCGGCAGAAATTGTTAGTCTTTCATTCCTTTATTCTTCTTGTTATCTCAGCCAATTTCTTAGGAAGATCCCATGAAACATACTCTGGACGCTATGACGGATCAAGTAGTCAAATCACTATCTGGTGAAGCACGTGAGTTCTATGATAGGGAGTTCAGCTTCTTCAATGAGGTTACCTCAATCTCTGGGAAGCTGAAGCCTTACATCAAAAAGACAAAACCCGAGAAAAAGGTGAATTTTCTTGATACCCAGATAGTAGCCCCCAATATTCCTTATGCTTTTTCAAGGCGAAAATTGACGAAGAAATGGCAAAGATCAAAGTTGACGTAGGCGTATACCTCCCTAGCAACCCAGATGGGGTGATCGTCGACATCGATAAAAAATCTGGGAGGCCTTTGCAAAGTCATGCAAAGGTACCCTTAGATATCCTCTATGGTCCTCATTTTAGTGATTCATTATAGGCACCATTTATGGCCACTTTCAAAGTCAGGAAAGAGCGGATTGAAATTGAAATAAACCCAGACTCTGTTGTTGATGGTACAGGGGTAGAGAAGCGCACACAGTATGATGTCTTGCAACAGGCGATCTTCAAAGTCGGCGATGACTGCCGCCAAGATGTTCTTGCGTTGCAGGTCATTGCCATGTTCAAAAATATTTACGCGAGTATCGGCCTCCCGCTCTATCTATTCCCATATCGTGTTACGGCAACAGCTCCTGGGGTAAGAACTTGTGATTTGACGACGAAAGTTGGACTCAACTCCTTGCATAGTGCGGCGTCATAGATGTGGTCCCGAATGCTACCTCCCGTGATGAGATGGGCAGGGCCAAGGTCAACGATCTTTTGGATTTTTTCACTTCCAAATATGGAGGCCAGGATACTGTTGCTTTTCAGAAAGCACGGTTAAACTTTATTCAGTCGATGGCTGCGTACTCTGTGGCCTGTTATATTCTCCAGATCAAGGATCGGCATAATGGAAATATTATGATTGACGGTGAAGGGCACATCGTACATATAGGTGGGACGACGGCGGCCCCTATTACTTTTCTTGATATTGACATGATTTTCATCAGATTTCGGGTTTTTGTTCGATATAGATAAGTACCCGTTATGGTTCATTTTTGCTTTGACTGATTTACTATATGATATCCACGTCCAGGGGTGAGTGCGCTCATTGTCCACAGCTAGGGGGAAATTATAATGGCATCCAAAGGGGGTCAAATTCGAACCAAGTTCTTTCAAACTCAACCATGAGATGGTAATCCTGATGGGCGGAAAATATTCTCAAGGTTATCAGCTATTCCAGAGTTTGACCGTCAAAGCATTCCTAGCTGTTCGACCATACGCAGAGCAAATCGTCAACACCGTTCAGCTTATGCTTGATACTGGCCTCCCCTCGTTCAAAGGCGAGCCAACCATTCGGAGGTTGAAGGACCGATTTGCACTACAGTTGAATGATCGCCACGCTGCTGAGTTCATGATGGGAACTATTCGAAATGCTCATGAAAACGTCAGGAGTACCGCTTATGATGAGTTCCAACGGGTAAGTATGGGGTTTTGCCACCGTGACTTCCCTCTCACCTAACTGAACCTTCTTTCCCAGTTACAAAATGGTACGTTAGTTGTCATTCTGTCATTCTGCCAACGCTCAGGTGATGAAAGGGATACCATACAAGTCTTAAAGATAGATCTCACCAGTTGCTTACCACTCGCAGACTCACATTTATATTTAAGAAATACAAGAAAAAATTGCCTGAAAGAGAGTTCTTGTGCCCAGGCAATCAAATTTTGACAATTAGTGGGATCCTACGTCGATCCCAAAAGTTCTTGGACTCTTCTCTGTGCACTGGTTGTGTAGAGTTGTGTAGAATAGCGAATATTGCCAGTGTATATGTATTTTTCAAAATAGCCTTAGATTTAAGGCACTATAGCCAAGTGGTTACGGCGACAGATTCGAATGTCTTGATTATCTGTTCCTCTTTGAGGGCGCAGGTTCAAATCCTGCTGGTGTCGAACTTTTATTCCCCTTTGCAAGGAGCGCGCGCAAACTGCTTGGTGTATAAGGGGGAGTGTTGAATTGAATTAAGCATGAAGTGGGGTCAAGAAAAAAGACAACGTTGCTCCGATAATACAATTACCAATGTAAAAATCATCGTATTCTAATTTTCAACATTCATTAGCAAGCGAACAGGGCCCACATCGGGCAGCTGAAATTGTCCAACGATGAGTGACAAGAAGACAGAGTTACGATTCATTCTGTCTGCAATATCCTCTTTCTCACTTGAGTCGCCCAGCAAAGGTTTGAGTCTCTGCAAGACTTGACCAGAAATGCTGGGATCGAGCATGTCATTGCCTATATCTATTCCTTGCAGCAAGTCACTCTAGAGAGAAAATCATGACCCAATTCCATCAGCTTTGACGTGAAATGAGGGTGAATGGTATAATAAAAAAAGGTACCTCATTCCTCAACATTAACTCTGTCCTGTCACCTATCTTGTCCTCAACCAATAAGATCAACTCAAACTTGGGACGAACGAATTCATGGTCGATGTCTTGGCAATGGCGGCATGCCTGATTCTCTTCGGGAATTCTATTCAATATAACTTAGTCGATTGCTAGAACTAACGGTTGAAGGAAATCACCTTTGTTTGCACTGACAGCACCAGAGACGGACCCAGTTCTTCGGTGAACGAGGATAGTAATCAACAACCCGGACAATAAGCCTCGCTTTCAGATAATCTTTCGTAGTGGCTTCAACTTGTGCTATCTTCAAATTTGTTCTAGTGACAACTTGCAGTGCGTCGGGTTCAGCAGCCTGACCATGTAATTGTAATTTCCCCTCTTTCTCTTTCTCATGTTGAAAATCCTTTTTGCGCCTTACAACAACGATGAGCAGAGATGAAGTGGAGAGACCCGAAACATACTTATGTAGGGCCTGGAGGTCTTGATTTGGACTATCGGGTTGAAGCAAATTCAGGAGTAAATCATAACCTCCTAACTCGCCTTCGAGCATTATACCATCTTCGGCGGGCACAAGGCGAAGATTTTTAATTGCGAGAAACTTTCCACCGTTCTCCTTCAAGGACTTCGCATTCTGCACTTGATTATCTCGGAGCTGGATAGGGACAACACGTCCTTCTAATCCTTGGGACCAATCTTGATCGCAGGAATACGAAAATCTTGGATGCTCCGTGTAATCGGTTACGAAAAGGCTTACCCGGCCTGCTTTATAAACGATATGGAGCAACTGTAGAAATCACATGAGAATTTTGAAGGATGTTACTACTGGTAAGCAAGTCACCTCCACTGTGCAATTGAAAAATTCTTTTGCCTGGACATCACTGAATAATTTGTGAGGGAAAGAAGGCAAGTTATGCGCATTTTGTTTTTCCCATTGCTTCTTTCGTCTCATAGGAATATAATCAGCTTGTGATCATGGGGTGAGTACGCTGCAACATACTCCAGTAATGCTTGCAATGGAGGATAATCATCATCAGAGTCAACTTGGCCAAACTTTGTCTCCACCAGCTTTCCTTCTACAAAACCGTTGTTGCTGCGGATCATTCGAGCATTTCTAACAGCCCAGTAAGTCTGAGGTTCGAACTTCCTTCCTTGGGTGGCCGCTTCCTGCCAGAGGTTGAATAAAAGCACATATTCATTCAACCCTACGGGACACCAGGGAGCTTGACAACTTGCAGCTTGGTCATTCTTGGTATAATCCGTAACGTAAAGAATGAAAACCCCGTTTTCACTCTCGAAGCCGTTAAGAACCTGTAGTGATGTTAGTTGAGTGGCGACCAGAAAGCAGAAGAGAGTGACTAACCTCAAACGTGCAATCAAAATAACCATCCGGCTCCATCTCCGGTCCTGCATCACAGAAGAGCCGATGTTGGCGAGGTTGGCGGAAAGTGGGATCAATCAACTGATAAACCTGACCGGTCATCTCCGGGGTAAGTGGAATCCTCTCCTTCCACCACTCGGCAAACCGCTTGCAATAGCGCTTCTCATGTTCTAGGTCTTTCAAGAAAGGAGAGAAATGAAAACCACCCGCCGCCAGCGAACCAATTTCGGGAGCTTGACCCATGTCGGGCAGAAGCAAGCAATCTTTAGCTATGGAAAAAGCCGCCCATTTCGTTCGATCCTTATGGCCGACACCAGATACACCATTGTGATCTTGCACCTTGACGCAGTTAAGGATGTGATATACCATGGAAACGTTGTGCTTACTCTGATGTTATGCAAGATCAGGACGTCTCCGGCATCCGCTTGCGGCAACCACTCCTTGAAATTTCCCTGAAAGAATACAATACTGAAGTCATTAGGAGGATAGTCAGGATCCTCAAATGAAGTGGGATCTTGTAAATGGATGGTGATAGACCAATCTACCTGCAACTAAGCAACAAGAGCGGACGTCAACAGTCGTGAACTTACCCCCATTTCTTGTTTTATATGGCGCTTTCCGACCTCGAACAATTCCGATCACATTGAATAAATGTCCGGGCTTCATTCTGAGGGTTTCCTTCAGCGTACTATAAGTATATTGCGGCTATGATTCGTCTATTTAGACCTGAACCTGAGGAGTATATCTTCAAAATTACCTGTGAGTAGTTCAGTTGTGCCAACCATCCTTCTGGAGTGTTTTCGTCTATTTTTGCCATCCCTATTCGCTACAATTTTTTTCAAGGGTGTCACTTTTCAAAAAAAGCAAGCAGGAACGCACACCCAAGTCAATCACTGCTGGCCCTTCGACAACGTCAACCCTGGTAATTGAAGATCCAGCAGCAGCAGCGACAACAGCTTTTTGGGGAGAATTCTGCGCCAGCAGTTGTTCGGCAACGGGTTTTGGTGTTGTTGTTAGTGTCTGTTGACCAGACTGTTTCTGAATCCTCCGTCTTCTTGTTCTACGTTGTGGCCCTTGCGGAACAGCTGGCTCGAGCTGCAAAGTGTCCTGTCCTTGTACGTCAGGTTCGACTTGAGTAGATATAGCTACGACGGGAGATTCGCATTTTATATTTATATCAGCGTCGATCAATGAGGGAGATTCTTGCTTCGGTACAGATGATCTTCTGTTTTCGTTTGCTCGCCCAACAATGGGCGAAACCAAAGACGTTGGACTTTGATCCGGTATATTTTCACCAATTTCCATTGTCGTGTTTTCTTCTTCGATAACAGTATCATTCCGTCGGCCACCAGACATTCTTCTGATGAGATCGGACACTCGTCCAGGGAAAGGGATATCAGGAGTACCAAACCATTCATCTTCCTTGTCTATGGTCTCCGATCGTTGGACTTGAGAGGAGAAATGGTCAAAACAGACAGACTCAAAATAACCAATATCACAACTCACGCTGCCAAGTATTCACAAAATGTGACTCCCCATTCCGGACTTTCCGAAGGATGATGCCCTCTTTGTATGTCAACTTGGCTGTCGTCTTTTGGCTCTCAGAACAAGCAGAACTAACACCATCCAAAGAGAGTTGAAGTATATCCATAATCGCAACAACCTCTGGTCTAGGCTCTTTCAGATATTGAACCCAATCTCCCTCGAGAGACACAGAAATCTTGTGCTTCTTATCCGAAAGACAGCATTTCGCGACGAAATTCCATATCAACTTGCCGGGAACACGAGGCCAGACCATATCCACTTGACCAGTAAAGTATCCAAAAGCATTAGCGAGGCTGCTGACATTGCAAAAGCAGTTATTGAATGATTCGTCGTCGAAGATATCACTGGAGATGTTTTTGCGCGGCTTCTTGTTAGAGGTACTGTCAACTTCATCGTCGCGTTTTCGTTTCATTGAGTGAGGAGATCAAGTACAAGCTGAAACGAACTGTTTTCTAAACAAGGCCTGAAAATCCAGCACCAAACGCACCAACGCGCTCAAGCTCATCACGTGCACGAACTTTGATATATTGACGTGTTTCAATATATCATCCGGACAGTCTCTTTTACCTTGCCTCAGTCATATTCCACATGTTCTTCATAATGTATCATTAAGGACAAAATCAAAAGGATATGCAAATTAATATGACAGTGTTTCCATGATAGCATCCAAAATGCGGATAGAATCTGGCACATGGAATTTCTCGAATTGCATTGCGTTTGGAAGACTAAACGAAAACTCAGCTGGGATTCGTGAGCATCGAAAAAAAAAGAAAACGCTTACTCCCATCCAGCCACTCTCCTAATAGGAGCCTCCAGCTTCAAGAAACACCTCTTCTGCACCTGAGCACTAATCTCAGCACCCGCACCCGCCGTCATCCCAGCCTCATGAACGACAACTAATCTCCCTGTTCTATTGACACTGTCAACTATATGTTGCATGTCCCAAGGTAAAATGGTCCTCAGATCTATGAGCTCCACTTTCGCTTGTCTGAGGGACTTGGGGACGAGAAAGTCCAAGCTAGGAGGAGGATTCTGCAACAACCTAATGGCATCTTCAGAACTGTAAATGGGAGTTCCCCAAGTGAGGAGGGTTAAGTCTGAGCCGGGGATGAGGGTTTCTGCTTTGCCAAGCGGGAGGCAAAAGTCGTCCACCGGGACTTGTTCGACTGAGGTATGTTTGTGAGTTTGTGAAGGAGTGAGGGAATGACACAACAAACCTGCTGAACGGTAGAGGATCTTGGGCTCCATAAATAAGACTGGATTGGGGTCGCGGATTGAAGCGAGGAGAAGGCCCTTGGCTTGAATTGGAGATCGAGGAATGACAATCTGCATGACGTTTTCAGATCGGATGGTTGAGTGTGGATTGGTAGATTAACTACCTTGAGACCTGATGCACCCATAAAGAAAGCTTCGGGAGATTGGGAATGGTATAAACCACCATGACCCTATATATTGATGAGCTCGAGTTTGCCTGAGCAGATGAATACGTACGACAGCCATGGTTGGTGTACGGATGGTGAGACCACCGACGTTGAAAGAGCCGCCGGATCTATACCGGAACTTGGCAGCTTCATTGATGATCTATGAAATGGGCTGAATAAGCGTTTCACGGTGGGTGGAGGGGGATGACCTGGTCGAAAGCGGGAAAGATGTAGTCTGCAAACTGAATTTCGGCAATGGCAGTATGGCCCATGGAGGCAAGGCCAATACCAAAGCCTGCAATACCCTGCTCTGTGAGGGGTGTATTGAATACACGGTCGCGACCTGTGTCGGTTGAGCTTGGGTGGTGTGGGAGGTGGGAGTAACCTACCGAACTCTTCGGCGAGGCCCTGGAGAGAGAGAGAGGGTGAGTGGACAGACGATCAACAAAGGTGGAGTACCGACCATGGTGCACCTGAAGACACCACCGAAAGCAACATCCTCTCCAAAGACCACAGCATTGTCGTCCTTGGCCAATGCGATGCTAGACGGGGTGGATGAACGTGCAGGGGTTGGGGAGTCGGAACTGACCTGATGGCATCGCGAACGGCCTGGTATGTGTTTATCTTGCGGGTCTCGCGGCCTGAAGGAAATGCAGAGGAGGAGGCGTCGTCGAGCCAGGTGATGGCGGGGGTTGTGAGGGCCGAATGTCTTGTTGTGGCGAGGAGATTGGAATCTGCGATGGGGTTGCTGGGAGGAGGGGATGTGGATGTGTAGCGGGCGCCGATGTGGAGAATGCGGGGTAAGATGCGGGGGGTGATGGTGGTGATGGTGGTGGAGAACATGGAGTTGATGATGGAAAACATAGAAGTGATGATGATATTATTGATGGCGGTGATGGTAGTGATGGGGAGTGATCATTGACAGATGTAATTAATATATATTACACTTGGCTTTGCATGGCCACATTTGTCGCTCCTGAGGGTGTCTACTCGCTTACAGATGAGCACTCGCCCCAAACCAGTAGTACGCCAACGCCATATCCTACTCGCCTGTCTGCCGTGTTGGTCCCGTCCGACGGCAGCGACGACAACGACCCGCCGAGTCCGACGGTGCCAGAGCAACACTCGATCTTCTCTCCGCGCCCGGGGAAAAAGTCGAGTGCGCGCCCGAAGCACAACATGCGTACGTCGTCGTCGTCGTTTGTCACCCGCATCCAGAGCACCGATGGCTGGCCCAAGTTGCTGCAGTCCAAGCACGGCACCGCTGTGGTAGTCGTGTACAACGCCGCAAAGAGTCTGGTCCTCGTGGATGGGACGTCGAGGGCAAAGGTCTGGCCTGTCCTCTCTGATGCGTGTGCACTCAAACAATGGTCTTCAGCAGGAGCCTCTCGCCAGAGTGTCATTTTCTGCGTGTCCTACCTGCCACGACATCAACCCTGTGACGGCGTCGGGCGACCATCTCGACATCATCATTGGATTCAGCACCGGTGATATCGTCTGGCTCGGTTTGTCTTGGTTTCGTCTCTTGTCTCTCCCGCACAATAAATTCATCGTCTCCCAGATCCCATATCTTCCCGTTATGCCCGTCTCAACAAACAGGGTTGCATATCCAGTTCTCCCTGCACCGCCGTTCGCTGGGTCCCTGCTTCCTCTGCCCTCTTTCTTGTCTCCCATGCCGACGGCACCATAGTCCTGTACGACAAAGAACGCGACGACGGCGTCTTCACTCCCCAACATCCCGATGGCCCCTTCGATCCCAGTCCCCCACCCCTCTGGGATCCTACTCACACCATGTTTGTCACCATGCCCCCTTGGCATCCCATCCCATCCACCACCACCTCAGGTCCTCCCGTCCCCGGCAAATCTGACAAGGACAAGGTCGTCAAAAATCCCGTCAGCCATTGGCGAGTTTCTCGCAAGGCTATTTCCAGTCAGTGCCTTGCTTCGCTCAGATGGTACCCCTCATGTCTATATTATACAGACTTTGTATTTTCACCCGACGTGAAATACGTCGCTGCCATCTCCGAAGACGGCTGCTTACGCATCATCGATGCCTTGGCAGAACAGTGCGCACGGCCTTGTCTCTCTCTCTTTCTCAACTTGAATATCCAAACAGGCTAGTAGACTGCTATGCTTCCTACTTTGGCGCACTCACTTGTGTCGCTTGGTCTCCCGATGGCCGATTCGTCCTTGCCGGTGGTCAAGATGACCTCATCACCATCTTTTCGCCCTGGGAGAAACGAGTCGTCGCCCGATGTCAAGGCCATTCGTCTTTTGTCTCTGCTGTCGCCTTTGATGACCAGCGATGCGATGGTCGCACCTACCGCTTTGGCAGTGTGGGAGAAGATAATAAGCTAATCTTGGTGTGTCCCTGCCCTTTCACTTCCATTCGTGTAGCCGTATCTCAATTGTCTTTCAGTGGGATTTTTCTAGTGGTGCTTTACATCGACCAAAACATCAGGTATTCTCTCTTTTCTTTCTCTTGCTCATCATGACCCTCAGTCATTCTCAGGCCGCACATCACCACCGCATCTCCATCTCATCCACCATCTCTCCTGCGTTCCGTGGTTCCTATCTCCCACCAAATCGCCTCGTCCAAGAACCCATCCACTCTCCACGTTATCACCCCGCACCTTCTCGCAATGAAATTGCCATCGTCCAACCCGTACTAGTACGCCTTCTACATCATACCTCCTATCAGCTGAAGTACATTGCGTGATTACAGGTAAAACCTATAGATAGCGATCTGTTGATGGATGTCGCGTTTCTGCCCAGAGTGGTTATGACGGCGACCAAACTTGGACATATCAAGTTGTGGGTACGACCTTTGAATACAATGAATACAAAGATGGTTGCCACCACCACGGGAGGGGAGAACAAAAGTCGATAATACCATTCGTGTATATTTATTAATTTGTATGGTAAAGTAAACACAGTTAATAGCATGTGGCTGTGCTACGGCTTCAACTCAATGTCCCACAAGCCCCAATGCCCATCGTATCTCCAACACTCCTTCGCCAACCTCTTCACTACCCACGTCTCTTACCCAAGCAAAACCCTCCCTATCCATCACCACTCCCTCGAAAACGCGTATACTCAAATCTCAATGATATTAGAGATTTACAACGCGAGATGGATGATTTAAGTGATGAAGAAAATGAATTGGAAGATCTCGTACGTTGTTATTTTTATTTTATTATCATCCTTTGTTTCTCTCTCTCTCCTCCTCTCTCTCTCTCTCTCT
>Ga0157367_1000265_pt1 | contig 26955 bp, 34 predicted proteins | sample AttbisABBM2_FD_113142 | JGI IMG/M metagenome (GOLD analysis project Ga0157367, IMG submission 113142) | Fungus gardens microbial communities from leaf cutter ant in Botucatu, State of São Paulo, Brazil - Atta bisphaerica ABBM2 | ecosystem: Host-associated > Fungi > Mycelium > Unclassified ... | reverse complement strand
GAACGGCAATGATCTGGTGTTCGGTGAATCGGGCTTTACGCATGGCGATCTCCTCAGAGGACATAATCAGTATGTCGGAAGATCTCTAAAAGTGAATGGTTCGTTTTACCGGGATGCTTACAGATTCAGGGGCTGGCAAACCGGCGTGACGTAGAGCGGGAGATCTGCAACTGGAGCCTGAATCCATGACCTGGTTAATTATTAACTGGCGCGTTGCGCTGGCGTTTCTGCTGGTGGTGCTCATAGCAGCATTATTGCTGGGCTTAGGCCATTATCGTGATAACGCCTTACGATATAAAAATCAGAGGGATACGCAAAAATCACTCGCTGATAACCGGCAGGCACTGATTGATGAAATGACCCGGCGCCAGCTTTCGGTTGCTTCCATTGATGCCAGATACACGAAGGACTTAGCCGATGCGCAAAAAACCATTAGCGATCTGCGTAGGGATGTTGATTCTGGGGCTAAGCGCCTGCGCGTCTCAGCCAAATGTAATCGGCCAGTGTCCGGTAAATCCTCCGCCACCCGCGTGGATGATGATGGCAGCCCCCGACTTACAGACGCCGCTCAGCGGGATTATTTCACCCTCAGAGAGCGAATCGAAACCGCCACAAAGCAACTGACCGGCCTGCAGGACTATGTGCTCCAGGTCTGCTTACCACCCGCACCCGCGAAAGGTAAATAAATCCATGTACACCACTACCGCACTCATTTTGTGGGCGTTGATTGCGCTCGTCACTGGTTTCACTGCTGGCTGGCTGGTGGGCCTGTTCCGCTGGAAAAACAGCCCTGTTAAAGCCGAGGCCGAATCAACAGCTATTCGTGACGGCTGGCACGATGTAGAGCAGCGCTTCCAGAACCAGATTGACGAGCTCAAACGCAAAATGGATAAGCAGGCAGTGTCTCAATCACAGGGGGCGCAAAGCGAAGCGCTAAAAAAGACTTAACCGACGCCTGGAGAAGTGACCGGGCTTTACCCATAGAAGAGGAAGTAACGATGTCCGAACCACTGTATGACGCTACCACCGCGACCACTGCACAGCCGGTCACAACAGCAACCGATAAAACTGATGCCGTACTGGCAAAGGTGAAAGAGCTGCTGAAAGTGGCAGGCCATGACGTTGATACTGTATTCGACGATGTGGCTTCACTGGCTAAAAAACTGGCGTAATCATCACAAGGCGCATATTCGAGTGCGCTTGATGATAAACACTAAAGAAAATCTTCACAAAGTCGATATTCCTAATTCACATTGAAAAGGAGCATGTATAATGGCTTATAAGCTGGTCAGAACAGTCAAGTTTGTGAACTCTAATGGGCGTGAGGCTAAATACGATATCTACTACGACCCAACCTCATCTGAATATCATGCGGAAATTTTTTACATTGCCAGTGTGCAGTCTGTGGGGCCCAATCCGCATACCATAAATGTGTGGTATAGAACTCATAATACATACCACCGCATTCCTGGTAATAATATCGAAGATGTAGAAGATTCCTGCCTAAAAAATTTTAATGGTCAATAAACCACACAAGCCGCCTCAGGGCGGTTTTTTTATTGCGATCACACCTTGGAATTAAAATAGTTACTCCCATTTGAATGATGTCTTTTCTTTGTTGAATACAATAATGGCACTATGCCATTCTTTGCCATTGAGTAGCATTTCAACGCACTGCGTAGGATAAAGGTCATCAGCGGGTTGAAAACGTTCGTATTCTGAGTCAGCCCTCAGCATTACATCGTGATTCATGCTGACAATCCAACCACCTGGGCTTATGGGATTAAACTCTCGGAGGCACAAAAGTCTGGCCTGGAAGAAGTCATCAGGCAGGCCTTCGAGCATACAGCCTGTGGCCCATTGTAGAAGTTCTTCAGTTGAATGCTCTGGCTTTGTGTCTTGTTGCTTTTGCTGGTTAGTGATTAGCCGTTTGAATGTTCTGAGAATAGAAAACATACCACCTCCATTGTTTTTGCCAAGGCTAACATATTATTGCTATCGCCATGGGCCGCTTTATCATGATGGCAATATCCCTTCATGGGGGTAAAGAGGCTCTTAACGTTCGACCTCTACCAAATCATGCTAACGAACCAAACCGGCGAAGCCTTAGAAGTCCTGATGAACTAATAGCAGCCAGAAATGTTTAACTGTCTCATTGGCGTCGTTCCTGAAGATGGTGAATGGGTGTACTTGGCTCCAGATGACGTGCTCAAGATGGAGTAAGTGCTTCAAGGGCATTCAAGATGAAATCCCATCTGTCCTTAAACCTCTCGTCCTCGCCTTTAGGTATTTTGAATAAAGGAACTTTATTGTGCCAGGTCGAAGTATCGTTTATGGATGCGCTCGGGACGACAAATATCTCTGGAGCGGCATTGTTTCCGATGTCTTCAGACATATTGCATAAAACGTAAAAAAAATCCGGCGATACGATTGGCCTATGATTTCCGACTGTCCATTGACGCGGAGCGCTTCTGGCCCATGAACCTTTAACCTGAATGCTGATGCTTTTAGAGCCATCAATAGTGGCAATAATATCAACTGCACTTGATCCACTGGTAGTTAGTGCCGCACTAATGCCCAGTCTTGAGAGCATGTAGGCAACATAGTACTCACCTGCATCACCGGCGTTTTTAGAAGTGCGCTTAACTACATCAGACATATTCAATCCTTGGAATTAAAGTGGCACTCACCGATAAACAAGAAACGTTCTGTCGCGAGTACCTCATCGATTTGAACGCTACGCAAGCGCTAATTCGGACAGGTATAGTGCAAAGACTAAAAACCACTCCGGATCAAAAACCTGTCAAAATTTGATGTTGCGTAACGCATCATTGACCTTAAATCAGCACGCAGCGGAAGGATAGAGATAAATGTAAATTATGTGCTATGTCGCTTGATCTAGAAAGATAAAATGGACGTGCTGGACATACTACGGATTGAAGACGGGCACGAATGGCCATGGCCGAAAGTATGGCAAACACATTGAGCTGCTGACAAGCACATTAGCGTTATGTCTATCAAAGTCCACGCTGCACACTAACTTACCGGCAATAACAGCGACTGAAAAGCAGATGCTGTACTCGACTATGCGTCTTCACTGACTAAAAAGCAGGCGTAATCATCATCAGTCGCACTCTCAAATGTGCCTGATGATGATCAATTTTTCTTCACCAAGAGCATTCTCAAGGTTAATGTATAACCTCATCTTTATCAGGAGGTTGTCATGCAAGACTGGTTTGTTTCTTGGCAGGAAGCAGTAAATTTGAAAAATTGTGGATATCAAGTTTTTGTATCTGATAACAAGGACCCTGCACAAGTTCTGGCTACACAGATAAAGTTAATTGCCGAACATAATGGTTTAAACCCTAGGGATTTGCTAGTCGTTGCATTTAACAAAGTCTAAAAAAATTTGATGACCGAGCCGCCTTCGGGCGGTTTTTATTGGGGACGTATGGTAATTCTCGCCGATTCAGAGTGTATTTTAACTGGTATTCTATGGCTGATGAACATCGCAATTTTGAGGTGAGTTGAGTGAATCCACAAAGTTTTTCTGTAGCTTATATCCTCGCACCTCATGCCTTCTTTCTTCAAAAATTTATCGAAACTATCAAATTTTTCTTTTCGCACCATATGTGACTCAAAAAAAATTGAGGCGAATCCTTCGTCACGAAGTTCCCTTAAAACGATACGTATAGCAATGAAGATCTGAGCAGCTGCCATGTCACCGACTGGGCATTGAGATGGTCTCATGTAAAGAATTTTTCAATTACCTCTCTTTTTCCTTACAGCAAACATTCCTCGACGCGAGGTGTGATAATTAATCCACATTAGACGTGCTGCTGCAACGAGCAGGCAAATAGATAAAAATAGAACTACCTCAACACTCATGAATTTCTCCTCGCATATGATTTAATAGTAACGGCAGAAACGAACATATCTTTAAGTAGTTGCTCAAATCACTTGGAGTGTTAAACACTTTTTTTTGCTAAAAATTCATTTGTTTGCGTGAATATTCAGCATAAAGATAGTGAATTATCGGCTGGTGGATATATGGCGGGATTAAAAGACCTTACATCACAGCTTCAGTCGCTTAAGAATCAGATACCTTTTGCCCTATCGCAGGCGCTTACCAGCGTAGCCCGTGAAATTGCAGCCGCGGAAAAAACAGCGCTAATACGTCGTCTTGATTCGCCCACGCCGTTTACATTGAACGCAGTGGGATCCACAGGAGCGCGTAAAAGCAATCTTCTGGCTAAGGTTTTTGTCAGGGACATTGCCGCAAGCTACCTCGCACCGTTTGAGTTCGGCGGTCAGCACAAGCTCAACAGCAGTGCGCTGCTTAATCCGAAAAACATAAAGCTGAACAAATACGGCAACCTGCCACGCAATAAACTGAACCAGTTAAAGGCTAAAGATAATGTCTTTATCGGCGAAGTGGGCAACCGTAACGGCGTTTTCCAGCGCGTTAAGTCTAAGAAAGGAAAAAAGGTTAAAAAGCGTCTGAAGCGTTCAGCTAACGGCACACGCCGGCCGCGTGATAAATCACCAGCACCAAAGCTGCTGATTCAGTTCGGTAATGCGCTGCCTGTAAAACCAGTGCTTGGGTATATGGACAGGGCTGAGAAAATGGCCGGTGCTCTGATGCCAGCGGCGCTGAGTGCTGCAATTAGCCAAGCGTTAAGAACGGCAAAGCCATCTTAGACGTTGAAGCCATCCGCAGCAAATGGACCAGTCCAGAGTTTTAGGTACTAAATATTGCGTGAAGATTAGGTGGTTTAAAGCCTTATATTTCTGAAGCTTAAGTAAAAATTTCTTATTTGTTTGAAGTCGAAGCTTGCCTTTAAATTTTTACTGTGTTTTTATACAGTATAAATACTGATCATAATTACAGCTAACCAGCCAACTGTTAAAGATTTATGATTAATTAATTTTAAGATTAGTCTAATACTAATGGGGTTAGAATGGCTGGCGAAAGTAAACAGAAAGCGGTTCATTACAAAAGGGCTGTTGTAAGTAACTCGTACTCTACATTACAAACGTTACTTGAAGATGCAGTCGGCGTGGGTGGGGCTTTCGAGAAGGTAGAACACAGACAAGAGTATTTAGTACCGGGTGATGATTCTGGTGGTGCTAGATTTATAAACAAAAGTACAAATTATAAGACTCTTTTTTTTGGTCAATTGATCTCTTTTGAGAAAGGCAGAAGCCAAGCCTTACTTACAATGAATGGCGATGTAGCGTTTTATAACATAAAGTCTATAACCTCTAGTCAGATAGCTCTTTCAAGAGAGCAAGACGAAGAAAACGAGGATCAAGCCGAAGATGCGAAAAAAGAGTTTGTTGACTCTTTTCTCTATTTCGGAGTTTATGGCAATCATTTAGTGATGATGCAGTCTAGTTCTCTAAGGTCCAAAGATCTTGAAGCACATCTCAACTGGCTGCTGAAAAGTGCTGGCATTCTTGATTCTTCATCAGAAATAATTTTACAAGACAAACCAACTGAGGAAGCCTTCCGTCAATTACAAAATTCTCCTGTAAAAAGTATAAAAATAGGCGCGCCAGTAAAAGGAAGTGCTGTTGAGAATGAATCAAGAGAAAGTTCTTTGGTTGAAATTAATCAAGTTAGAAAAATAAAATTCATGCCTGAAGGAAAAGGTGGAGATGTTATTGCAGCAGCTGTAGGTGAAAATTGGGTCGAAAGACTCGATTTAAAAGATGCGCTGGATGAGGCAAATTTGCAAGTCCAAATAGAAATAACCTATCTTAGAAAAACTACTAAGAGAGGACAACAAGTTATAGATTCTATTGCTACCTCATTACGCCATATGGATGATGAAGATTTTCAGATTGAGCTGAAAGGAGGAGGCACTTTAGTCGGTAATGATTTACGCCTTTCGGGAAAATTAAGCGTGAAGTACCATAATGGTTTAGTCGATGAAGATGATCTTTATTTGAAAATGCATCAGTGGTTAAACTCAAAAATTAGTTTAGGTGAAATTGATGAAACTACATGATTGAAGGTGATATGAAATGTTAAAATATTTTATAGGATATGCATCTGCTTTCATTGCAGGTGCTTGGCTATTTTATTTTTTAACATTCTCATTAAATAATAATATCGTAATTCCAATTGGTATGTTGGGCTTACTTCTTCTTCCTGTTGGAGTTTGTACGCAGTTAATTATCAAAACCAATGAATTAAAAGAAAATATATCTCTTAAAGCTTCCGAGCAGAGAAGGCTTGCTTATTATATATCTAAAAGATTATTCAGGTGTTACTGCTGGTTGGTGTTTTATATACTATCTGCATTGTTATTGTTTGTGGTTTATTACCTCGGTGAGGCAAAATATATCTTTCTTAAAGAGGCGGTTGTCTCAGTTGGTGGAATATTTGGGATTTCACTATCGTCAATACTACATTTGCACATCAAATATGTAGAGATATCTGACTTTAAATCTCACCTGATACATCGAGAAAATAAAATCAAAAAGCAAAGAGAATTGTTGAAAGGGCTAAGAGAAAAAAATTAATCCATTACAGCATCTAATCCATCAACTAAAAAACCGCTTAGGCGGTTTTTTTCATGCCCGGAGAAAAACGAAAGGCGGTAACCCTAAGTCTCAGGCTTGTGGTGAAGAGTAGGCGATGGAATCCCTTCCAACCTTTAAAATGAATCATTGATGAAGGTGATAACCGTTATCAATTGAATGGGTCCCTCCTGAGACCTTTTTATATCACGGGCATTGCGCGCCGCGTTCTCCGGCTAGCTACGAACTTTTGAAATTTGGGTAACAGGTAACAGCCAGGGTAACACATGAATCAGTCCGATTTTGCAAAGCTACACGGAGTCAGCCGTAAAACGGTGACCACGTGGAAGGCCCGTGGCTGGCTGGTTCTGGACGGTGAAGAGATAAATGTTGATGCCTCAAACGCCCTGATCGAGCGCTTCCGGAAAACTGTTACCCGACCCGAAAAAAAAGTACCAGGTAACAGCCAGGGTAACAAACAGGGTAACAAGTCAGGTAACAGACAGGGTAACAACGCGAAGGGTAACAAATCCGCTCAGACCCGTGACGAGGAACGCGCCGAATCAGCTTCGAAAGTCGTCGAGCGTATCATCAGCGAAAACGGTCTGGAAATGACGCTGGATGAAGCGCGCCAGATGAAGGAAAACTATCTGGCCCTGCTGACCCAGCTGGAGTACGACATCAAGTCCGGCCAGGTTCTCCCCTATAAAGACATGATCGCCGCTGTCGGTCAGGAATATTCACGCATGCGAACACGCCTTATTGCCATTGCACCTGAACACGGTCCTCGCCTGCGGGTGCTTGCCTCAACCACCAGTGATGCGGAGTTTGTTGCAGCGCTTCAGGAGGTGGTTCATGAGGCAATGGAGGAGTTAAGCTTGGATGAAAATGATAAACGAGGGCATCAGTAACTCCGCAGCATGGCATAACTTCAGCGGTGAGTTGACCGCACGACGCAGTGATATCCGTCCCCCTCTGCCGCTGTCCCTGAGTCAGTGGGCCAATACTTACGCCGTCCTGTCAAAAGAGACCAGCGCCCAGACCGGGCGGTTTCGCTCGTTTGGTTATCAGGACGGCATGATGGACGCCATTACCGATCCGCACGTGACCCAGGTATCCGTGATGAAATCGGCCAGGGTGGGCTACACCAAAATACTTGACCACGTGGTCGGGTATTACCTGCAGCACGATCCGTCTCCTATTCTGGTCGTTCAGCCCCGCGTGGAGGATGCCGAAGACTACAGTAAGACCGAAATCGCGCCTATGCTGCGCGATACGCCGGTGCTGGCCGCCATTACCGGTGACAGCAAGGCGAAAGACAGTAACCAGACCATCCTGAAAAAGCAGTTTCTCAACGGTGCTAACCTGACGCTGGTCGGGGCCAACAGCCCCGGCGGATTTCGTCGTATCACGTGCCGCATTATCCTTTTTGATGAGGTGGATGGTTACCCGTCCGGCGGTGCCGGTACCGAAGGGGACCAGATAGCGCTGGGCATTAAGCGCTCGGAAACTTTCTGGAACCGCAAGATAGTGCTCGGTTCAACGCCCACGGTTAAGGGCGTGTCCCGTATCGAAAAAGCGTTTGCCGAAAGCGATCAGCGCCATTTCTATGTCCCGTGCCCTCACTGTGGTGAGTATCAGGTGCTGGAGTGGGGCGGTCCCGACACGCCTTACGGCATTAAATGGGACAAGGACGAGAACGGTGAGGGCCTGCCTGAGACGGCGTTTTACGTGTGCCGCCACCATGGCTGCGTCATCCATCACAACGACAAGGCCGGTATGGTGAAGCGCGGTGAATGGCGGGCGCACCGTCCGTTCACTGGCCACGCCGGTTTCCATATCTGGGCGGGTTACAGCCTCTTTCCCAACGCCGCCTGGAAATATCTGGTGGCAGAGTGGCTGCGCGTGAAAGATGACCCGCTCATGCGCCAGACCTTCATTAACCTGGTGCTGGGTGAGGTGTATGAGGATCGCGGCGAAAAAGCACTGAGCGAGCGTAAGCTCACTGAGCGTGGCGAAGTCTGGCCGGCTGAGGTGCCTGACGGCGTGGCCGTGCTGGTGGCCGGGGTCGATACACAGGACGGTCGTTTTGAAATCGAGGTGGTGGGCTGGGGGCTCAATGAAGAGTCTTGGTCTGTTGCGTTTGATGTCATCGAGGGCGATCTGGAGACGGATGAGCCGTGGCTCAGGCTGGATGCATATCTGAAACAAATCTGGCGCCGGGCCGACGGTCGCGGATTCAGCATCATGGCCACCTGCATGGACTCCGGCGGTCACCACACCCAAAAGGTGTATGAGTTCGCCAAGGCCCGTCTGGGCCATCAAAGGTGAGTCTGCACGGGGCGGCAAACGCTCCCCGGTCTGGCCTGCCAAAGCGCCGTCTGCACGCAACCGCAGTCAGTTCAGGCCGGTGATAATCGGCGTCAACGCGGCAAAGGATGCCATCCGTGCCCGCCTGCACATTGAACCGCCCGAGCCGGGTCAGGCCTCCGCGGGCTACATGCATTTCCCTGCCGATCGGGATCTGGGGTATTTCAGTCAGCTGCTGGCTGAGCGGTCGGTGGTGAAAGTGTCAGGCGGCCAGCGCTACCGCGTGTGGGAACAGTTGCCGGGACGGGCGAATGAGGCGCTCGACTGCCGGGTATATGCCTACGCGGCGTTGTGTGGCCTGCTTCATATGGGCTTCAGACTCAACGCCTTTGCGGCAAGCATCGCGGAAAATCCGGACAGGTTAATCGCGCCGGCCACCGCGCCGGTGGGAAAAACCAGCCTGCGCCTGCCGGGCGCCGTTATTTCTGAGCCTGAACAGCCGGCCAGAAAAAAATCCATCTCACAGCTTCTGGCCTAGGAAAATCATCATGTTCAACCGTAATACCAGCCTGCTTGCCGGGTCGATGACGCCTGCACAGCTGCAGGACGCACTGGTGAAGGCACAGCAGGCTTACATCGATCTGACCACGGGCAGCCGGGGGGTGTCGTTTTCCTATACCCAGGGCGACGGCACCCGATCGGTGACCTATCAGCAGAGTTCGCTTGCAGACCTTCTGGCGCTGATCCAGCTTCTCCAGGCTCAGCTTGGCATCGTCACCCGTCCGCGTCGCCCGGTAAGGTTCAGATTCTGATGAACGGTAAAGTACAGATACTGGGCGCTGACGGTCAGCCGCTGCGCCCATCCCGCCCGTCGTTTTCTGCGCTGACCGGCGGCAGCCGTGTGCCTTATGACGCGGCTGATTCCTTCAGCGACCAGCTGGCCAACTGGCAGCCTGCGCTCTGGTCGCCGGATAATGAAATCAACATCTACCGCGACCGCATTGTGTCGCGCGTACGTGACCTTGCACGCAATGACGGCTGGGCAAGCGGCAGCATCACCCGCGTGCTGGATAATGCGGTGGGGGCGAATTTCCGGCCCATCCTCAAGCCGGACTACCGCATGCTGGCCATGATGACCGGGAACAAAGCCTTTGATGCCAGCTGGGCCGACGAATACGGCAAGGTGGTGGAGGCGCACTGGCGTTCCTGGGCAAACGACCCCGGCCGGTGGTGCGACGCTGAGCGTAAGCAGACCGTGTCGCAGATGCTGCGCCTGGGATTCCGGCACAAGCTGCTGGACGGTGATGCGCTGGCCGTCTTGCAGTACCGTACCGACAGGCTGGGACACGGGCGCGGGCGTTACGCCACTACGGTGCAGATTGTCGATCCGGACCGTCTGAGCAACCCGCAGCAGAATTTCGACATGCCCCACATTCGCGGCGGTGTGGAGATTGATGCGGACGGTGCGCCCGTCGCCTATCACATCCGTGAGGCGCACATCGGGGACTGGTTCAGCGGACCGAAGACCATGACCTGGCAGCGGATCCCGCGAGAAACCTCCTGGGGCCGTCCCCATGTCGTGCACGATTACGATCACGACAGGGCCGCGCAGCATCGCGGCAACGGCATCCTGACCCCTGTGGTGCAGCGCCTGAAAATGCTCATCAAGTACGATCAGTCAGAGCTCGAGGCGGCCATTCTCAACGCCGTGTTCGGAGCTTATGTCACCTCGCCTTATGATCCTGAGATGGTGCAGTCGGCTCTCGGTGAAAACTATGACGATACCGCGCTGGGCACCTATCAGGACGGGCGGACAGAGTTTCATAAAGACCGGCGCATTTCGCTGCAGAACGGGGTGAGGCTGCCAACGCTGTATCCCGGAGAAAGCATCACCACCGTTAACGCCGCCAGACCCACCAGTAACTTTGAGGGCTTTGAAAGCGCGGCGCTGCGTAACATCGCGGCCGCGACGGGGCTTTCGACGCAGCAGGTGACGCAGGACTGGTCTGACGTTAACTACAGTTCGGCACGTTCGGCGATGCTGGAGGCCTGGAAAACCCTGACCCGACGACGTGATGATTTTTCATCCGGCTTTGCGCAGCCCATTCTCTCCGCCTTTATTGAAGAGATCCACGACACCGAAGACTTACCGCTGCCGCGAAACGCGCCGGACTTCATTGACGCCCGCGCGGCCTATTGTCGCGCCCGCTGGATGGGACCGGGACGGGGCTGGGTGGATCCGGTTGCCGAGAAAAAAGGCGCCATTCTGGGTCTCGATGCGGGTATCTCGACGCTCGAGCTGGAGGTGGCAGAAAACGTGGGCGAAGACTGGGAAGAAATCATGGACCAGCGCAAGCGGGAAATCGACGCCTGTATCGAGCGCGGGCTGCCGCTGCCGAGCTGGGCGCAGGCTGATGTCTTCGCGCCCGAAACTATTCGCGATCCGGAGGAAAAGTGAATTTACCCCATCTGGCGCAGCGGCTGTTCAACACGCCGCTGGCTATCCATCCCCGCAAAGCCGAAGTCGTTATGGCTGCGCTTACCGACCGGTTTGGCATTACGCGCATCGAAGCCAGCTTGGCGATGGAAGACGATGACGATTATGACTACCGCCGCCGGCGACAGACCAAAGCCGATCCCGGTTATGACAACGTCGGCGGCGTGGCGGTGATAAGCATACAGGGCACGCTGGTGCAGAAACTCGGCAGCCTGCGGCCTTACAGCGGCATGACGGGCTATAACGGCATCCGCCAGGCCTTTCTCACCGCCATGGCCGATCCTGAGGTGGCCGGTATCTGCCTCGACATTGATTCACCCGGTGGCGAGGTGGCCGGCTGCTTTGATCTGGCGGATGAAATCTGGCGTGCGCGGGGTGAAAAGCCCGTTCACGCCATCCTGACCGAAAACGCCTACTCAGCAGCGTATGCGCTGGCCAGTGCAGCCGATCGTATCTGCGTTCCCCGCACGGGCGGCGTGGGGTCGGTGGGCGTCATTACCATGCACGTTGACTGGTCGCAGCGCATCAAGGAGGAGGGGCTGGCGGTCACCATCATCACCTACGGTTCACGCAAGGCGGAAAGCAACCCTTACCGCACGCTGTCCGACGAGGCCGCCGCGGCTATCCAGCGCGACATTAACGCCATGGGCGAAATCTTTGTCGGTACCGTTGCGCGCAACCGCGGCATGAAAGAGAAGGTGGTGCGTGACACCGAGGCGGCCTGCTTTATGGCAGCTGACGGCGTGGCGCTGGGCCTGGCGGATGAGGTGATCACCCCTGACGCGGCATTTCTTAACTTACTTAAACTGACCGGAGCCTGACATGGCAAAAAAACCGTTTTCCTTTGCTCACCTGGTGGGCCTGAACCGTTCCGCCGCCGCGCGCGCCGCGGAAGAACACGATGACGACGACGAGGAGAAAAAGGGCAAAAAGGCCCGCAGCCGTCGCGCGGAAGAGCAGGATGATAACGACAACCGCGACCCGGATGCTGATGACGACAGCGACGATCCGGACGCGGAAGACGATGATAATAAGGACCCTGACGCCGACGAAGATGACGATAAAAAACGTGATCCTGACGCCAGCGAAGGGGATGACGACGACGGGGATGATGATGAAAAGCGCGACGGCCGCAAAGCACGAACGGCTGAACGTCAGCGCTGTGCCCGCATTTTTAACAGTTCTTACGCCGCCGCAAACCAGGCGCTGGCGGCGTCGCTGGCCTTTAACACCGGCATGAGCTCCGCCGATGCTATCCGCGTCATGAAGTCATCCGGATCGGCCGCCGTCGCACCTGAGCCGCGTCGCGCCTCGCTTGACGATCGCATGCGCAGTGCGGGTAACGTGCGTCTGGGCCCCGATGGTCAGAAAACCACGGCAACCCGCGCCAGTGCGGTCGTGGAGAAAATGACCGGTCTCTACAACTCAGCCCGAGGTAATAAATAATGGATCAGTTTGGACAGAATCAGTTTGCGCCGGGAATGACCAGCGCACTCTTCGTGCCGGACCAGCTTGTCAGCGGTCCGCTGCAGCTTGTGACCGACAGCGTGACCATTGCAAAACTGGGTCCGCTGCTTCGCGGTACCGTGCTGGGGCGTCAGTCGCAGAAATCAGCCGCCACCACGGCGGGCAGTGCCAACAAAGGCAACGGTACGCTGACGGGTCTCACCCTGGGTTCACAGGCCGTGGCCGGTGCCTATACGGTGACCGCCACCGATCCCAACACCTTCCAGGTCACTGACCCGACCGGCGCCGTGCTGGGTAATGCCACCGTGGGCAGCGTCTATCGCAGTACGCAGGTCAGCTTCACCCTTACCGCGGGGGCTAACGCCTTTGTGGCAGGCGATACCTTTACCCTTACCGTTGCCGCCGGCACGGGCAAGTGGGTGCCGTGCGTGCGCACCGCCACCGACGGCAGCCAGGTCCCGGCGGCCATTCTGGTGGACAACGTGGACAGCACCCTGACGGACGTGACAGGCGGCGTGTACCTGATGGGTGAGTTTAACCAGAACCGCCTGATTGTGGATAAAACGTGGTACGTGAACAGCGTGCTGCTGCTGGATGACCTGAAAGCCGCGCTGGTGCCGCAGGGCATTTTCCTGCGCGACAGCATTCAGGCCCCGGTTTCCTGATTTAACTCCCTTTTAAACTGCGCCTTATGCCATTCCCACGGCAGGGTCGCGCGCGTCCGGAATCCGTACCGGCAGTGGCCGGTACGTCTCACAGAGAGAAACCATGAATATTTTTGATACCAACGTCCTGGTGCAGGTCGTTCCCAACCTGATGACCAGTCAGAACTGGCTGCTCGACCGCTTCTTTCCGAACGTGGTGACCTACGAAACGGAAGAGGTGTCGATCGATGTCGATATCGGTAAACGTCGTATGGCCCCGTTTGTGTCGCCGCTGGTGGAAGGCAAGCTGGTTGAGCAGCGCAAATACCAGACCAACACGTTTAAGCCCGCCTACATCAAAGACAAGCGCGCGCCGGATCTGCGCAAGCCTATCCGCCGCCAGATTGGTGAGCGCATCGGCGGCGAATACACCGCGGCTGAGCGTGAAATGCTGAACCTGCAGTTCGAGATGGCCGATCAGATTGACATGATCAACCGCCGCCTGGAGTGGATGGCGGCCAGTGCGCTGGTCTCAGGCACGGTGACCGTCGCGGGTGAGGGCTATGAAACCAAGGTGGTGGATTTTGGCCGCTCCGCGGACCTGACCATTGTGCTCAGCGGGACGGACAAATGGCCGACTTCGGTCCCGTTCGGGCAGACCAACAGCCAGCCGTCTGATGATGTTGAAGAGTGGCAGACCACCTATCTCAAAGAGTCGGGCGGCGTGCCAACCGACCTGATTTTCACCAACAAGTCGTGGCGCGCGTTTCGCCTGGACACCACCATTAAGGACAACGCCATCACGTTCCCGGCGCTGAGCCCGTTCGGCAACCAGGTGAATGCCGGTGCGCAGGTCATGAAGGGCGCGGTTTATAAAGGGCGCTGGGGTAACTTTGACCTGTGGCTGTACAACGACTGGTTCATTGATCCGCTGGATGGAATTGAAAAGCCGATGATCCCCGACGGCGCGGTGATCATGAGCGGTGCGGACCTGATGGGGACCCGCGCCTTTGGCGTCATTCTTGACCCGGCTTTCGCCTACGGTCCGCTGGCCTACGCGCCCAAGACCTGGGTAAAAGAAGATCCGGCACAGCGCCTGCTGATGATGCAGTCTGCTCCGCTGGTCATTCCGAGTCGTGTAAACGCGTCCCTGTGCGCAACGGTGGTGTGACATGGCAAAAACAGACAATTCAAAAACCGAAGACGATATCGGCGGTCTGCCTCCCGAGCTGATGACCGGCGACCAGACCACAACGGTCACGCAGCCCGGTGCTGACGTGCAGAAATCGCCTGAGGTCACTGGCGAGGATACCGACGCCGAAGAAGATGACGCAGTTGCCGACGAGGAGGAAGTGCAGACCGGTACCGTATCCGGTTATGTGGTGCGTAAGGGCCACACCCTGCGTCACGACGGCAAAACCTACCGTCAGAACACCCGGCTTAACCTGCCTGCGGATGAGGCGAAACGCCTGATTGCTGCGGGCGTTGTCGTTGACTTTGACACGCTCCGCCGCGAGGCGCAGGCGCGTGAGGCGGCGTCGGTGTCCGTCAGCTCACCGGGCTTAACGTCATGAGCGTGAACTGGGACCAGCATCTGCTGGCCCCGCTTCACGGCATATTCGGTGACGCCGTGGAGTTTCGCCCGAACAAGGGCCGTGGCCAGCCGTACACCATCAACGGGATTTTTGACCGGGCGTACACGCAGGATGTTCAGCCCATGGAATCCGGCGATCCGTCCATCAATACCACTAAACCTGTACTGGGCGTGCGTGACGCGGAATTCCTGTCACCGCCGCGCCAGGGCGATCAGCTTTACATTGCCGTCGCCGGCGGGCGGATCGTGAATCAGCTTTTCGTGATCGCGGATGTCCAGCCGGACAGCCACGGCGGTACGAAGCTGGTTCTCAACGAAGTCAGGGGGTAGGGCATGAATGCCGCCGACATTCGCGGCCTGGTGGTGGCCGCGCTCAAAAACAACACCGACGCCGGCGACCGCGTCTATTCGCCGCGCGACTGGCCCACCATGGACGAAGACTTTCCGGTGCTGCTGGTGCAGACGCCGCTGGACGTCAAGCACTCTCTCGGGCGCAACGCGCCGCAGTTCACCACGGTGACCACGGTGCGGATCACCTGCCGCACTCAGGCCTTTGATACCGAAGAGGGCAATACCGGCGCGCAGCAGTCAGAAATCGCGCTGGAAACGCTCCGCGAGCAGATTGAGCGCGCCATCATCAACAGCTACGAGCTGACGCGGCAGATACAGCAGTATCAGCAGGTCCGCTCTGCTGTTGCGGTCAGCAGTGAGGGATCCGGCCATATCGGTGAACTCACCGTTGAAATTGACATGGAGTATTACCAGGGACCCGAGGACTTCTATCCGGTCACCACCGCACCGCTCGCCGGGATTGACCTCGCCGTGAAAATGCCCGACGGCACCACACAGCCCGGTATGATTATTAACCTTCAGGAGTAAACACATGTTAGTTAAACCCGCTGATGGCAGGCTTGTCCGCTGCCCCGTCAGGGGCACGGTGTTGCCCGAATCCGGCGAAGACGTACCGGAAAACATCTTCTGGACCCGCCGTCTGCGAGACGGTGATGTGGTTCGCGTCAAAGACAGTCAGAAGCCCGCGACCGCCGCACCCGCCGCGGCACCCGCGTCTGACAGCAGCAAAAACGCAGGAGAACAGTAATGGTTGCTTTCAGCCGTATTCCTGATCAGCTCAGGACCCCGCTGTTTTATGTTGAGTTTGATAATTCGCGCGCCAATACCGCCACCGCCGTTCAGCGTACGCTCATCATCGGCCAGCAGCTTGACACCGCCACCGCGACGCCGGGTATTCCCCAGCAGGTTTCCTCCGACACCCTGGTGGCGGGGCTCTGCGGCAAGGGGAGCATGCTGCACGGCATGATGACCGCGTATCAGGCCAACGATACCGCTGCGGAAATCTGGATCCTGCCGCTCGCGGATGCACAGGGCAGCATGACCGCTGCCAGCGGGTCGCTGAAGTTTCTCACCGCACCCAGCGCCACCGGCGTCATTTCGCTGTATATCGCCGGGCTGCGGGTTCAGGTGACGGTGCTCGCCACCGACACGGTGGTCACCATGGCGTCTGCCCTGAGCGCGGCCATTAACGGCACCACCGCGCTGCCGGTGACGGCGCAGGTGACAGCAGGGGCAACGGATACCGTCACGCTGACCGCAAAAAACCGCGGGGCGCACGGCAACGGCATTGACATCCGCATGAATTACCTGGGGCGAACCGGCAGCGAAACCACGCCTGCCGGTCTGACCTACACCCTGACGCCGATGTCCGGCGGGGCGGGTGCGCCGGACATGACCGCGGCGCTGGCCAGCCTTCAGGACCGGACCTTTGATTTTATCGTCAGCCCCTATACCGACACGGCATCGCTTGACGTGCTCAAGGCGTTTCTGTCGGACGCCACGGGGCGCTGGGCCTGGGACAAGCAGCTTTACGGACACGCGTTCAGCGTGGTCAACGGTACTTACGGCCAGTTGGGTACCACTGGTGCCGCGCGGAACAACCAGCATGAGTCGCTGCTCGGTGTTTACCGCTCACCCACGCCCGCTTACGTCTGGGCAGCAGCCTATACCGCGGCGATCGCCCCGAGCCTTCGCAACACACCCGGAAGGCCGACCCAGACCCTGCCGATTAGTGGGGTACTGGCCCCGGCGCTGGAAGACCGTTTTGACCTGCCGGAGCGCAACAACCTGCTGTTCAGCGGGATTTCAACCTTTACGGTCGCTGATGACGGCACCGTACAGGTGGAAAACATCATCACCACCTACCAGAAAAATGCCTACGGCGACGCCGATGACAGCTATCTGCAGGTGGAGACGCTGTTTCAGCTGATGTTCATTACCCGCTATCTGCGCACCCAGATCACCAGTAAGTTCGGGCGCATGCAGCTTGCCGCCAACGGGACGCGCTTCGCGCCGGGCCTGCCGATCGTGACGCCTAACGTCATCCGTGCCGACCAGATTGCCGAGTACCAGACGCTGGTCTGGAACGGCTATGCGCAGGATGCGGAAGGATTTGCCAGCGGCCTCATCGTTGAGCTGAATGCGAAAAACCCGAACCGCGTGGATGTCCTCTGGGACGGCACGCTGATGAACCAGCTGCGCATCTTTGCGCTGCTTAACCAGTTCCGCCTGCAGGCCAGTTAAGGAGTCATCATGGCAGGAAATACCTCAAACCGGCTTGCCGGTCTGGCCTACGTCACCGTCGACGGGATCACCATCATGGTGGCCGGCCAGTTTAAATACCGTCCGTCAAAAATGGAGCGCACCACGCTGAGCGGCATGGATACCGTGCACGGGTATAAAGAAAAGCCGGTGCCGGGGTTCATCTCCTGTCAGGTGCGTGATGCCGGTGGCCTGTCTGTGTCTGCCTTCAACAGTCAGACCAACGTCAACGTGATCGCCGAACTGGCAAACGGGAAAACCATCATCGGGCGCGCACTCTGGACGGTTAACACCCAGGAAGTGGACAGCGAAGAAGCCGTATTTGACGTGCGCTGGGAAGGCGCTGACGTGACGGAGAACTGAGATGGCTGAACTTGAAAAAAGCACCGTTATCCCGCTTAGCGTCCCGCTCAGTTCCGATGCGCTGAAACAGACCTGGGAAAGCCTGCCGCTCAAAGCGCCGGTGCTGTCTCAGGTAGAGCAGTTTTACGATGCGCAGGCAAAACGCGGATCGCTTCCCGCCATGCGTCTGCTGCTGTCCCTTACCAGCGGCGTACCGGAGTCGGTTCTGTCCGGCATGGATTTTATCGATTACCGCAAATGTGAGGAGTACCTGCTCAGTTTTTTGAGCTGGAAGCCCTTGGGCGATGGCAGCGCCTAGCCGCTGAGGTGACGTTTTACTACCGCTGGCCGCCGGACAGCGCCTGGGCAATGAGCCTGCAGCGCCTGTCCTGGTGGCACGCCCAGGCGGTGCGCATTAATCATCTGAGAAAAGGGGGCGACGACGATGGCTAACGTGTTTGACTTCACGCTCGCCGGTAATGACGAGGCGAGCGCCGCCATCGCGCGTATTGAAGAGGCCGTCCGCAAACTTGAACCGGAGCTGGATAAAACCCGCGATGCGCTGAAACTCGGCGGACAGGAGTCGGCGGGCGAGCTCAGTACCTTCACCCGCTACCTGCAGGGGATGTCGCAGGCCGCACGGGACAACGTACAGTTTATCGGCGATATGGTGCCGCCACTTAAAATGGTGGGAGAGCTGGCCGGTAAATATGGCGGGATCGCCGGGCGTATGGGCGTGGCAGGTGTGGCCGCGTACGGGCTGGCGAAAGGTGCAAAAGCACTTGCCGGTAACATGAAAGAGGCGGCTGACAACGCCTACAGCCTGGACGTGGCGGCAAAAAACAGCGGTATGCGGGTCGATGATTTCAGCCGCCTGGCCGGGGCCATGCAGATTCTGGGCGCTGACAGTAAAGAAGCACGCGGATCTGTGGAAGGGCTCTATAAAACCTTCAACGAAGCGTTACAGAACCGAAACGGAACATTCATGTCCGTTTTAAATCAGGTTGGTGTAAAAGTTGTTGAAACGAAAAACCACACAGCTGATGTATTGCGTACTTTCGAGGAACTGGCGCGCGTATTCCCGAATTTTGCCCCTGAAAAACAGAAAACGGTCGCTGACGCATTAGGGCTGGATGCCAGTACGTTGGCACTCTTGCGTGACGGGGCGAAGCTTAAAGCCTACCTCACCCGCGCCGACGAACTGGGCCTGACAGTCGATCCTAAAGTCAATGCACAGCTGGTCGAGCTTAACCGCAACCTTAACGGCGTGAGTGCGGCCTGGGACGGCTTTAAAAACCGCCTGACCCAGAAGGTGGCGGGCGGTCTGCTCTCCGACGGCTCGGTTAATGACGGCCTGCGTGGCGTCGGGAGTCTGATGCAGAATCCCGGCGATCCGGTGGCGCTGAATGAGGCCATTGGTAACCTGCGGGGCAGCGAGGGTGACTGGGTTCGCCGGGCCAGGGACGATAAAAAATACCTGAATTCGCTGCCCGCCAGTGAGCAGGTGAATCTCATCACGGGTCAGATAACGGACAAACAGCGCCGTGATCTGCGGGAACGTTACGGCCTGGCCGATCAGGCAAGCATGCTGCAGGGGGACATTGCTGCCGCACTGAAAGCACCGTCTCCCGCTGTTCCGGCAGTCTATACCGGTCCGGGCACGGGCGGGAACGCCCGCGGCATCCGCAATAACAATCCGGGTAACCTCAGGCATGCGCCAAATGCCAGCGGCAGCGACGGTGATTTTGTCCGCTTTCCCACGCCGCATGACGGGATGGCGGCGCTGTCGCGCCAGCTTCAGCTTTACGGTGACCGGGGGAATAACACCCTCAACGGCATCATTCATACCTATGCTCCCGCGACGGAGAACAAAACCCAGAATTATATTGATGATGTGGCGGCAAAAACTGGCTTTGACCCGCGTGAGCGTATCAATCTGCACGATCCGGCCACGCTACGCCGGTTGATGAGTGCCATTATTTCTCATGAAAACGGTGCACAGCCCTATACCGATAATGAGATTAATCAGGCCATTCACACGTCCATCAACGATGACCGCTGGAAGGGGTTGCGGGATCCTCAGACCTTGCAGGCGCAGCGACAGGCCGATGCACAGACGTCTGGCGGCACGCTTTCCTCTCCCGTGTCTCCTGCGGGTAGCGGTGGTCAGGTAGGTGCCGCCGGTCAGGAGAATAAAGTCGCCGTTGAGTTGACGCTCATTAACGATAAAACCGGCGAACGTAAACAGCTCATCACGCAGGGCGGTCGCGTTGCGACATCCATGTCCTGGCCCTGATAACAACCGGATTTCAACTCTATGGCAATCATACAAAATCTGCTTTCCGGCCTTACCGGGAGCGGCGGCGGCTGGGACTGGCAGACACATCTGCGACCGGCAAGCTTTCGCGGCGTGCCGTTTGGCGTTTATGAGGGGGAGGGGGTTTTTGGGCGACGTCAGGCCGTGCACGAATATCCGTACCGCGACACGGTCTGGGTGGAGGACATGGGCCGCGACGTCAGGAAAATAGCGATCCGGGGTTTCCTGGTGCAGGACAGCCTGCGCTACCGGGCGGGCGACGTACTGAGCCAGCGTCAGGCATTGATTGCGGCCTGCGAAGCCAGCGGTTCGGGCACGCTGATTCACCCGACGCTGGGTGAGCTGACGGTGAGCGTGCCGGAAGGCGGCCTGCGGGTCACTGAAAGCATGGATGCGGGTCGTGCCTTTGAGTTCACGCTGACCGTCATCGAGTCGGGACTTCGCGTGTTTTCCGTTACGGGCAGCACTCAGGCGGGGGACGTGGTGAGCACACACTGGCTGAAGCTTGCCAGCACCACGGCCGCCTCCTTCCTGGCGCAGGTCAAAGGGGAAATCCGGAGCGTTTCCCAGGCAATCAAAACGGTGCGCGGTGTTGCCGCCTTCTGGCAGGGCATGGTGACGGACACCGTCAGCGAAGTCACCAACCTCAGCAGCACGCTGCGCTCAACGTTCGGGAGCACCCGGTACGGGCGGTACAGCCGGGGAACCGTGGGCGGCAGTGCGTCCGGGGCCACCGGTACCATGGATGTTGAGGACACCGCGGATACCGCGCAGCTGGTAAATATCACCATGGCCAGAAGCGTGACGGCCCGTGACAGTATCACGCAGCTGGCCTCAGCGCTTCCTGCGTTCACGTCCATGGATGATTTTGCCTCGCGGGTTCAGTCCATTGTGCTGGCGATACTCAACAGTCCCGGCGGCGTTGAAGAGCGCATCCGGGTGCTGGAAAAGCTGGCAACGGCAGACAGCGGGCAGTATTACGCCACACCTGAAAACGGTGCCGTGGCGGCCTGCGCCACACTGCTTATCCTCGTGCTCTGCTCGGGGGCAATGGCGGTTGCCGGTGCAGAAGCGAATCCGGCGGGTACAGGCGATGCATCGGCAATCAAAGAGAGCGTCTGTGATCAGCTTGACGCTGCGCTGGTGATGGCCGGTGACCGGGGAGACGACGACAGTTACAACGCGCTTCTGGCGCTCAGGCAGGCTTTTGTGGACGCCTTGGCGCTGAAAGGTGCCAACGGCGCAGACGTCATGCAGGTGACCGTCCCTGCGGTGATGCCGTCGCTGGTGCTGGCCACGCGCCTTTATCAGGATGCGTCCCGCAGCGATGAACTGATTCAGGAGACCGGCGTGCGTCACCCGGCTTTTATGCCTTTACGCTTTATGGCGAGGAAACCCCAGTGAAAGATGAACTGATTCTGACCGTCGGCGGCAAAAATATTGAAGGCTGGGACGACGTGCGGGTGACGCGCGGCATCGAGCGGCTTCCCTCAGATTTCGCTCTCGGCCTGATGGACTACTTCCCCGGCAGCAGTGAGAAACAGCTGGTCAGGGAAGGGGAGCCCTGCGAGGTTCGTCTGGACGATGACCTGGTCATGACCGGCTACGTTGACCAGTGGAGCCCGATGATCTCCGCGCGGCGTCATGAGGTGCGCGCGACGGGGCGCAGTAAGTGCCAGGATCTGGTGGACTGTTCCGCAGAATGGCCCAATAACGTGATCAACGAATCCGATGCGCTGCAGATAGCCTCACGCCTGGCGCAGCCCTACGGCATCAGCGTTCACTCTGACGTTTCCGATCTGGCGCGCGTGCCGCAGTTTACCCTCAACTGGGGCGAGTCACCGCAGGAGATTATCGACCGCATCAGCCGGTGGTCCGCGCTGCTCTATTTTGATCAGCCTGACGGCAGCCTGCTGCTGACGCGCGTCGGTACCCGGCGTGCCGCCAGCGGTGTGGCGCAGGGGGTAAACATCGAGGACGCCTACTTTCGGGCGTCCATGGATGAGCGCTTTTCTGACTACGTCGGCGTTTCCATGAGCATGACGCCCACGGCCGAGATTTCGCCGTCGGCGAGTTACGGCGCGGTCACGCTTGCCACGGCGCGCGATCCGGAAGCCGCCAGCATGCGCTATCGCAAGCGCATCGTGATCGTGGAATCCACCATGACGGCGCAGGCACTCTCCCAGCGCTGTATTGACTGGGAAATGAACCGCCGTTACGGTCGCTCAAAACAGCTTAACGTCATTGTGGACAACTGGCGCGACAGCGCCGGTAAGCTGTGGGAGCCCAACACGCTCGTCCCCATCCATATACCGGCCTTCGGGCTGGAGAATGAGGAGTGGCTGCTGGCGGAGGTATCGTATCTGCGTAACAGCGAAGGCACCCACGCCCAGCTTTCCCTGATGCCCCCGGCCGCCTTCACCGTTCAGCCCTATGCTTTCTATCAGCAACTGCTGGAGATAAGCCGATGAATGCTTTGAATGATGTCGTCCGTAAGCTTTCAACGCGGATCGCCGGCCTGCTGGGCATTGGTCGCATTACCGGACTTGATGACTCGGGCGTCGTGCAGAGGGTGCAGTACCAGACCCCGCTGGAGGCCGCCAGCGCAACGCGCATGGCAGAGTTCGGCTTTACCTCGGGCCTGCCTGTGGGCACTGACGTGATTCTGGGGTTTCTGGGTGGGGATCGGTCAAACCCCGTGGTTATTGCCTCCAGTCACCAGACATACCGGCTGGTCGACCTTAATCCCGGAGAGTCCGCGATGTATAACCAGTGGGGGCTGTTTGTGCGCCTCACTGAGCAGGGGATCGAGATTGAGGCCAGAGGGCAGGACGTTACGGTCAGCAACGCCCGCAAACTTACTGCCACCGCGACGGACTCCGTTCGCCTCAATACGCCGGTGTTGTATGTCACAGGCGACGTCATTGATAACTGCGACAGTAATTCGGTGACGCTTAAAACGCTCCGGGATAAATACAACAGCCACAGCCATCAGGTCAAAAACGTGCAGGGTGGTAACAGCACCCTGGACAGCGAGAAAACGGGAGAACCGGCATCGTGAGTGATATTGCGGACGCCTGGAATGTGGCAGAGATGAGGGCGGACTGGTCAGTCGCCGGCGGGATGCTGGAAACCGGTCACGATCTGCGCACGGCGGTTATCCTCAGCCTTTTCAGCGACAGGATGGCGCGCGACGATGATGACTACGAAGGCAGCGACCGACGGGGCTGGTGGGGCGATACCGGCAGCGCGGATCCCATGGGGTCCCGTCTGTGGTTACTCGACAGACAACTTCTCAGCCGGGAGGTTGCCCTCAGGGCAGAAGAGTACGCGCTGGAGTCGCTGGCCTGGCTGCGTGACGACGGCATTGTCAGTGATCTGGGTGTAAGTGCCCGGATTATCTGGCCCTCACGGCTGGACCTGATACTGACCCTGCAGCAACCGGGGGCGTCGCGTCCGGTGGCAATGAAATTTTACTGGCTCTGGGAGCAGATCCGCTATGCCGTTTAAACGTCCTACCCTGACCGAACTGCGTCAGCAGAACCGGCTTTTCCTTGAAACAGAGCTTGAAGGCACGGGGACCGTGCTAAAAAACAGCAACCTTGCCGTTCTGGCGGATGCCGATGCGGGGATGGCACACCTGCATAATGCCTTTCTTGATTACATCGCGCTGCAGACCAACCCGTATACCTCAACCGATGAGTATCTGGCCGGCTGGGGCGCCATGAAAAAGGTGTACCGCAAAGCGGCCAGCGCGGCCACGTCCCCGGCCTTTACCATACAGGGCTCAGTGAACACGATACTGTCCGCGGGCAGCCTGCTTAACCGCAGCGACGGCGTTCAGTACAGAACCATGGCCGATATTACAACCGATGCCACCGGCAGCGGCAGCGGTCCGGTCACGGCACTGCTGTCCGATCCCGCCGCCGATATCACCGGCGGTGGTGCGAAAGGCAATGCCTCGGTCGGTACTGTGCTCACGCTGAATGTTAACGTGCCGGGGCTTCAGAGCAGCGGCACACTGACCACGGCTGCAACCGGCGGTGCGGACATCGAAGACGAAGAAGACTTTCGCCAGCGTGTGCTGCTCGCTTATCAGAATCCGCCTCAGGGCGGCAGTGATGCGGATTACAAATCCTGGGCGCTGGCAGTTTCAGGAATAACGCGGGCCTGGGTTAAGCGGCGGATCATGGGGGCGGGCACGGTCGGGGTTTACATCATGACCGACAATGCGACAGCTGGCGGTGGATTTCCGACGGGCACTGATGGTGTGTCTTCGTTTGAACCGTATTATGCCGTTAAAGCCACCGGGGATCAGAGGCGCGTGGCTGATCATATTTTTCCTTTGCAGAGTGATACCGCCTTGGTTTGGGTCTGCTCGCCGGTTAAAAAGTCGGTGGATTTCGTGATTAACGGCATCAGTCAGGCCAGCAGCAGCACGGTGGCCGCCATCGCGGTGGCGATTGATGGCGTGTTTTTTGAAGGGGGTAACCCGGACGGGACCGGAAAAATTTACCTGTCAGACCTTAACAAGGCGATAGGTGATGTGGACGGGACCACCGGTTACGTGCTGGTGCAGCCCGCCGCTAATATTGCTCTCGGTACGGGTGAGTTACCCGTCAGAGGTAAGGTGACCTTCACATGAGCCAGTACAGCGCAGATGACTATGCTGGCGCACTGAGCCAGCTTCTCCCCCCGGGTAGGGCGTGGCCACGTGATAGTAACAGCGTTCATTTTAAAACGCTGCGCGCCATAGGGAGGCGTTATGAGATGACCGACAGCACCGGCGAGCTTTTGCTCTCGGGAGCCTTTCCTTCGACGGCAACGGTGATGCTGCCGGAGTGGGAGACGTCGCTGGGTCTGCCGGACGACTGTGCGATCAGTGAGATAAACAGCATCGGCGACCGTCAGGCGGCGGTGGTTTCTAAACTGACCAGTACGGGCGGCCTGTCGCCGGGGTATTTTGTGCAGATGGCCGCAACCCTTGGTTATACGATCACCATCACGCTGTTTCGTCCGGCCCTGTGCGGGCTGTCAGTGTGCGGGGACCCACTGAACGGTGACGACTGGCCGTTTGTGTGGCGTGTCAATGCTCCGCAAACCACCATCAAATATGCTCAGGCCGGAGTAAGCTATTGCGGCGATCCACTGCGTTCCTGGGGAAACAAACAGCTTGAGTGCCAACTGAACAGGCTCGCGCCCTCACACCTGATTCTCCTGTTTAACTACGCCGGTTAGGCACTTTTCTTCTCATTAATTATTGCCGCAAGGTAAGGGTATCTCATGCTTAAAATTGGTGATTTAACGCCGACAGCAACAGCTGACGGGCACTGGACAGAGGGGAACGTGGCAGGAGGCGTTTCGCCAACGCGAATGCAGGCTGGATGGTTTAATGCAGTACAGGATGAACTGATCAACATTCTGACTGCTGCAGGTCTTGTTACTGATACGGCTAACAATGCTCAGGTACTTTCTGCTCTGGAGAAACTGACGCTGCAACGTGCCAACCCGTTCGGTGATATAAAATCGGATGGCACAGTGTCTACTGCTTTAACAAACCTGTCGATCGGTATCCGTAACACCATGACATTCACAGCGACCACCACCTGGACCTGTCCGTCCGGCGTGACGACCGTTTATGTGGATGCGTGCGCGGCGGGCGGTGGCGGCGGTTACTCGGCAAGTGGCACCACAGGCGCGGGTGGCGGAGGCGGCGGTCAGGCGGTTATCCGTCTGGCACTCAGCGTTGTTCCCGGAACGGTTTACAACATTGGGATCGGTGCGCCCGGAACAGGGGGAACCTCATCGAGTGTGAACGGCACACAGGGCGGCAACACCAGCTTTGGAAATCTGCTCAACCTCTCAGGTGGTTTTGGTGGTCTGTCAAATGCCAACTCTGGCGCCGCAGGCGGTGACGGAGGGATTTCCGGAACGGCAGGTGCGTTGACGAATTCTGTGGGATTTGGTGGTCCTGGTGGAGGGAGTCTGTTTGGTCCGGGGGGCGCAGGCGGTAACGGGGCTATGTTCGGAGCCACGCCAGGCGGTTTTGGTGGAGGTGGAGGTGGTGGCGCGACCGGCAACGGTGGCCGTGGTGCGTATGGTTACATGAGAATATGGTGGTAACAGATATGAAAACGTGGGCAGTCATAAAAAACGGGGTGGTGGTGGATGTTATCGCCTGGGATGGTCAGGAGCCTTTTACTCCACCGCAGGATACTGAGCTTGTGGAATTCGATGTTGACGGTGTTAACCCGCCCGGAAGGGGATGGACATATGATGGTCAGGAATTCATACCGCCTAAACACGAGTAAGCGAGTAGGGTGGGAGAGTAATCAAATATTCAGTTTCAATTAGACACAAACAGAAAAGCCTCTGACGTAAATCAGAGGCTTTTTCTTTGAGCCCAAAGTGCGCGTGCATTTCACGTGCATTATTTTGTGCTTTTTTTGTAGTGCCGTTGTCTCTGTGTAGTCTTGGAAGCCAGTCTACACGGGACTTTGTCCCTGTAACGTCCTACTATATGTGGCGGTGAGAGGGGGATTCGAACCCCCGATACGTTGCCGTATACACACTTTCCAGGCGTGCTCCTTCAGCCACTCGGACACCTCACCGCAAATTGTTGCTGACCGCGCTGGGTCAACGG
>Ga0157367_1000264_pt1 | contig 26997 bp, 16 predicted proteins | sample AttbisABBM2_FD_113142 | JGI IMG/M metagenome (GOLD analysis project Ga0157367, IMG submission 113142) | Fungus gardens microbial communities from leaf cutter ant in Botucatu, State of São Paulo, Brazil - Atta bisphaerica ABBM2 | ecosystem: Host-associated > Fungi > Mycelium > Unclassified ... | reverse complement strand
TGCGGTCGCCTCCTTCGGGATCGCGAGCGCGACCGGCACGAACAGCAGCATCGCGGCGAACAGCACGGCCGCCACCAGCGACGACAGCCCGCTGCGGCCGCCCGCCTCGACGCCTGCGGCCGATTCGATCAGCGCCGTCAGCGCGGGGATGCCGAACACCGGCCCGAGCGTCGCGGCGATCGAATCGACGACGAACGGCCGGTTGATGTCCGGCAGGTTGCCGTGCGCGTCGAGCAGGTTCGCCTTCGCGCCCACCGCGAGCGCGGTGCCGAGCGTCGAGAAGAATTCCGCCGCGAAGAACGCGAACAGGTACGGCGCGGCGGCGAGCGACAGCGCGCTGCCGATGTCGAGCTTCAGCGCGATCGGCGCGATGCCGTGCGGCATCGACACGAACGACGCGGGCAGGTGCGTGACGCCGAGCGGCACGCCCGCGGCGGCGGCCACGAGGATCGCGATCAGGATCGCGCCCGGCACCTTGCGCGCCTGCAGCACGATCGCGACGGCCAGCCCGATCAGTGCGACGAGCGCGCCCGGCCGCGAGAAATCGCCGAGCGCGAATGCATTCGTCTTCGCGTTCGCGACGACCATCCCCGCATTGCGCAGCCCGAGCATGGTGACGAACAGCCCGATCGACGCGCCGAGCCCGAGCTTGATCTGCACCGGAATCAGCCGCACGACGACGCTGCGCGCGCCCAGCACCGTCAACAGGAAAAACAGCACGCCGGACACGAACGCGATGCCGAGCCCGGTCTGCCAGCCGATGTGTTCGGTCGTCGCGAGCGTCACGCCGATGATCACCGAGCCGCCGATGCCGGGGCCGACGAGGAACGGCAGGTTCGCGTACAGCCCCATCAGCACGGTGAACAGCACGAACACGACGATCGTCGCGGTGGTCGCCGCGCCGCGCTCCATCCCGCCGGTGGCGAGCAGCGACGGAATCACGACCAGCAGGTACGCGGCCGCGAGGAACGACGTGACGCCCGCGATCGCCTCGGTGCGCACGCTGGTGCCGCGCGCGGCGAGCGCGAAGCGGCGCTCGAGCCAGTTGGCCGGCATGCGCGCCGGTGCTGCGTCTGTCGATGACATGAAGGTTCTCCCGTCGATTCCGAATAATGTCCTGTGCTGGCCGGCGCCGCGCGGTCTTATACTGCCGCGTACCGCTCGCCGACCGTCCTTACGTTTTTTTCGCCCTTTACCGCCCGATGCCGTCCGACCGCTCATCCCTGCTGCCCGCGCTCACGCTGCGGCAGGTCCAGCATTTCGTCGTGCTCGCGCATGCGCGCAGCTTCACGCAGGCCGCGCAGGCGCTGTCGCTCACGCAGCCCGCGCTCACCGCGTCGATCCGCCAGATCGAATTCCTGCTCGGCGGCCGCCTGTTCGCGCGCTCCGCGCACCGGCTCACACTGACGAGCGCGGGCGAAGCCGTGCTGCCGCTCGCCGAGCGGCTGCTGAACCAGGCGCGCGGCACCTTCGACGACATGACGCGGCTGATCGGCGAGCGCATCCAGACAGTGCGGATCGGCTTCATCCCGTCGGTCGCGGGCCGCCTGCTGCCGGCGCTCAACGCGCTGCGCGGCACGCATCCGACGCTGCGCTTCACGCTCACCGACCTGCCGAACAGCGCGCTCGTCGAAGCGGTGCGCGACAGCGTCGCGGATCTCGGCATCGGCGTGCGCGAGCCCGACCAGGACGACGGCGCGCTGCGCTACCAGCAGCTGTTCGAGGACGAGATCGTGATCGTCGTGCGGCGCGACGATCCGCTCGCCGGCGCGAAAGCCGTCACGTGGGCGAAGCTCGTCGACCGCGAGCTGGCCGTGTTCATGCGCGGCAGCGTCAGCGAATCGCTGCAGCGCACCGGCGGCGCGCAGAAGCTGCACCTGAACGTCACCTACCGGATGGAATACACGGAGCCGCTCTACGCGCTCGCGCGCAACGGCCTCGCGACGGTCGTGCTGCCGAGCCTCTACACGATGCATCTGCACGATCCCGAACTCGTCGCGCTGCGCGTCGAGAAGCCGCGCGTCACGCGCGCGATCTCGCTGATCTCGCTCGCCGGCGACGATCGCGGCCCGCACGTGCGCACCTGTCGCGAGTGGCTGGCGAAGCACATCTGAGCGCGCGCGACGTTACGGCAGCTTCGCGATGCGCTCGACGAGCGCCGTGTAGAAGCGGTCCGCGTCCACCTCGTTGATCCACGTCGCGTTCGGCGCGCGGCCGCTGCGGCCGTTCCAGTCGACCACCGTTTCGCCGAGCGTCCACTGCCCGGCCGTCTCGATCGCGACGTTCACCTTGCGCCCGCCGAACAGCGTCGGATCGACGAGATAGCCGACCGCGGTCGGGTCGTACATCGGCGCTTCGTCGATGCCGCGCCGCTTGCGGTTGTACGCGAGCTCGGCCGCCATGATGTCCGCGACGATCGCGCCGCAGCGGTTGCCGAGCGCGCGGAACGGTGCGACCCGCGCGGGCGTGATCGGCGCCTTCACCGCGACGTCGCGCGGCAGCACGACGATCGGCACGCCGCTGCCGAACACCACGTCGGCCGCCTGCGGATCGACATAGATGTTGAACTCCGCGGCCGGCGTGATGTTGCCGCGCTCGAAGAACGCGCCGCCCATCAGCACGATTTCGCGCAGGCTCGCGCGGATCTGCGGCGCCTCGATCAGCGCGCTCGCAAGATTGGTGAGCGGCCCGAGCGCGCACAGCGTCACGCTGTTCGGCGCGGCGCCGCGCAACGTGTCGACGAGGTACGACACCGCATGCCCGGGCGCGAGCGGCGCCTTCGGTTCGTGCAGTTCGACGCCTTCGAGGCCCGTCTTGCCGTGCACGTTCGCGGCCGTGACCAGCTCGCGTGCGAGCGGGCGCGGGCAGCCCGCATACACCGGCAAGGTCTGCGTGCAGCCGGCCCAGTCGCGGATGATCCGCGCGTTGCGTTCGGTCAGCTCGAGCGGCACGTTGCCGGCGACGGCGGTCAGCGCGCGCACGTCGACGCGATCCCGCGCGCCGAGCGCGAACAGGATCGCGATCGCGTCGTCCTGCCCCGGGTCGGTATCGATGATCACGGTGCGGCGCGCGGCCGCCGGGCCGGCGGCAAACGCGCCGCCTTCCGGCATCAGCGCGGCGCCCGCCAGCGCGGCGGACAATTTCAGGAAGTGGCGGCGGGCAAAGGTATCGTTCGTCATGGTCGTGTTCAGAATACGTGGCGCACGCCGAGCGTCGCGGTCATCTGGCGCGTGCCGGTCGAGCGGGCGTACGCGAAGATCTGCGCGTGATCCGCATCGCCCGCCGCCTGCTGCGCGATCACCGTCAGCGCGACGTCGGTGCGCTTCGACAGGAAATAGTCGGCCTGCAGATTCACCTGGTGCCACTTCGGGCGTTTGTCGATCACGTCGTACTTGCCGTTCGTGAACGCATACGCGGCGCCGAGGAACAGCTGCGGCGTCATCGTGTAGACGACGTTCACGCCGACGTTCTGCAGGTGCAGGTGCGAGTTGTCGAGGTAATCGTAGCGGACGTCGGTGAACATCGCCGCGAACTGCGCATGCCCGATCGTGTAGAAGCCGCCCGTGCCGGCGATCCGCTGCCGGCTCGCGAACACCGACGGCGACGTCGCGCTCTTGCTGAAGATCAGCAGCGGCGACGCGTAGTCGTTCGCGATCGCGCCGTCCGGGTTCGTGCGGCTGTACGGATGGTTGTACTGCGCATACACGGCGCTCCAGCGCAGCGGGCCGCGCTCGTAGCCGATGCCGAAGCTGTACGCGTTGTTATCCGCGAAGCCCGTCGCGTTGCTGAGGCCGTACTGCGCGGTCAGCTTCAGCCCGTAGAACACCGGGCTCACGTACTTCACCGAGTTCTGCACGCGGATGTCGTTGTAGCCGTTGTCGTTGTCGCCGATGTTCACGCCGTTGCTCGCGATGATCACCGGGCCGATGTAGTCGTGGATCGCGTCGTACTGGCGGCCGAACGTCAGCGTGCCGTAGGTGCGGTCGGCGAGGCCGAGATACGCCTGGCGCCCGAACATCCGGCCGTTCTGCGCGGCGTTGCCGGTCATCACGTTGAAGCCGTTCTCGAGCTGGAAGATCGCCGACAGCCCCTGCCCGAGATCTTCCTTGCCCTTCAGCCCCCAGCGCGGGTTCTGGTTCGTGCCCGACAGCGCCTGCCAGGCGTTCTTGCCGCCCTGGTTGGTCGCGAAACCGACGCCAGCCGAGATGAGACCGTACAGCGTCACGCTGCTTTGTGCGCTCGCGTGGGTCGCGAATGCGCCGAGCATTGCGAGCGGGGCGAGCTTGTGGAGAGTTTTCATGCGGGTCGTGGGTCGGTTGAGGTCCGGGCGAGCGCGGCGGGTTCCGCGAATCCGGACTCGACTATACGAATCCGCCGTCGATCATAAAAGTTTGCTTTTCTTATGTGGCAATAAAACGGATTTATTCTCACGACGGCGGCGGGTTCGCTTCGAACGGCCGGCCCGCTCAATCCGCCGTATCCCCGCCCTTCGGCACCTTCGACCACGCGCTGCGGCCCGGCAGCGGCGCCCACGCCGGGCGCGCGTTGCGCGCGGAATCGACGACGACCAGATAGCGGCCCTCGATCGGCGTGATGTCGCGCCCCGGGTGCAGCACCCAGAACGACCGGCCGGCCTCCATGCCCGCTTCGTAGTCCGCGTCGAGGATGCCGTGCCGGTCGATGAACGTGTTCAGCGACGCGGGAATCCGCACGCAGCCCTTCGAATGGCGCACGCCGAGCAGCGGTTCGAGCCGCTCGGGATCGGTCGCATGCATCTGGAAACGCATCGCCGACACGCCGCCCTTGCCCCAGCCGCGTTCGCTGTCCACCCAGCCGAAGTCGTAGATCCGCATGTCGCGGCGCCCGTAGCCGCGTATGCCGTTGTCGTTCGTCGTGCCTTCCGCGCGGAAGTCCATGTTGTCGGGCGTGTGCGTGAACACGCCGAGCGGCGTCAGGAAGTGGTCGTACTTGCCGGGCAGCCCGGTGGCGACCGGCGCCGCACCGATCATCAGCCACGCATTGGCCGGCGTCGCGCGGAAGTAGATGAACAGCGCCTGCACGGCCGGCGCGCGATCGACCATCACCACGTATTCGCCGGCGAGATCGGCCAGATCGGCAGCCGCGAGCGCCTGCTGCAGACGCCGGCCGTACGCGCGCTGCTCGCCCGCCGGCACGTTCAGCCGGCGAGCCACTTCCTGCGCGAAGCGCTTGCGCATGTCGAGCGCGCGGGTCGTCGCGCCAGCGGCTTCGGATGCGGACAACGGCGGATGCCGGCGCGGCAACACAACCTGGGCCTCGCTGGCCGGCGTGCCGGAAGCCGCGGAAGCGGCGCTTGCGGAAACGGCGGCTGCCGCAGGCGATGGAGATGCCGCAGACGCCGCGGCAGCCGGCGAGGACGCCGACGGCTCGGCAAGGACAGGTAACGCCGGCGCGGCGGCAAGCCACACGCACGCGGCAAGCGGAACGGCACGGCGACGCGGCCACGCGAACCGCCACGTCAGGTCGGAAAGCTTCATGCGATCGATGCGCGATCGACCGATCGGGCCGGTGCGCGCCGTCGGACGGCGCGCGGGCTGCGCGAAGCGGCAACGCGCCGGGCGCGGCATGCGCCCCGGACGCCGACGCCTCCGCGCGGCGCGGCCGCCACGCGGAATGCGCGTCGGGCCGATGGCGGCTGGAGAGTCGTCTGACGTTTCATTCTACGCGCCCATGCGCAAACCGGCAGCGCGGGCGCGCGGGCGCTACTTCGAGATCGCCTCGAGCGCGACGCCCTTCGTGCGCGGCCCCATCAGCCCGATCGCCGCCATCACGACCGCCATCGCGCCCGCGATGAACACGAACACGCCGGCGGTGCCGAAGCCATTGAGCACCGCGGCGATCACGAACGACGTGAAAATCGCCGAGAAGCGGCTCCATGAATAGACGAAGCCCACTGCCCGCGCGCGGATCGCGGTCGGGAACAGCTCGGCCTGATACGCGTGATAGCTGTACGACATGATGTTGTTCGCGAGCGTGAGGCCGATGCCGAGCACGATCAGCAGCGGGGCCGCCGTCGTCCGGCTGAACAGCAGCCCGCAGACGATCGCCGTGCCCGCCATCGCGACGATCACCGACTTGCGCTCGAAGCGGTCGGCGATCACGAGGCCGATCAGCGGCCCGATCGGCGCCGCGAGCGCGATCACGCTCGAATACATCAGGCTCGTCGTGATCGTGATGCCCTGCTTGATCAGCAACGTCGGCACCCAGTTCGCGAAGCCGTAGAAGCCGACCGTCTGGAACACGTTGAAGATCGTCATCATGATCGTGCGCTTGCGGTACGGCGGCACCCACATGTCCCTGAAGCGGCCGCGCGCGGGCACCGGCTCGGCGGGCGCGGGCGGCGGCAGCGGGCGGCCGTATTCCGCCTCGACCTTCGCCTCGAGCGCGCGCATCACGCGGTCCGCCTCGTCGAGCCGGCCCTGCTGCGCGAGCCAGCGCGGGCTTTCCGGCAGGCCACGGCGGATCCACCAGACGAAGATCGCGCCGTGCGCGCCGATCAGCACGACCCAGCGCCAGCCGTCGAGACCGAACGGCGCATGCGGCACGAGCAGGTACGCGAGGAACGCGACGACCGGCACCGCGACGAAGCCCACCGCCTGCTCGCATGCGAACGCACGGCCGCGAATCTGCTTCGGCACGAGTTCGGAAATGTACGTGCCGATCGTCACCATCTCGACGCCGAGCCCGAGGCCGACGACGAAGCGCCAGAAGTTCAGCCCGGCGGCCGTGTCCTGGAACGCCATCACGACGTTCGCGGCGGAGTACCACAGCAGCGACCACGTGAAGATCGCGCGGCGGCCGAAGCGGTCGGCAAGGAAGCCGCACGCGATCGTGCCGATGAAGAGGCCGGAGAACAGCGCGGCGATGAAACTGGCGACGCCGGTGGTGCCGAACAGCCCGTGGGTCATCGCGCTGAGGATGCCGCTTTTCACGAGGCCCGGTGCGACGTAGCCGCTGTAGAGCAGGTCGTAGAGTTCGAAGAAGAAGCCGAGGCTCAGCAGCACGACGAGTTTCCATACGCTGCGGGTGGGCGGCAGGCGGTCGAGGCGGGCCGAGATCGAGCCGGCGTCGAGCAGCGCGGCCGGTGTGGCCGGCGTTCGCGGGGAGGTATCCGTTGAGGCCATCGTGGGCGCGTCTCCTGATGTTGTCTTGTCGTGTTGTCGTGTTGTCGCGTTGCCTTGTCGTCAGGCGGCCGCCGCGCGGCCGTCATGCGAGCCGGCCCATTGTACCGGCCCCGACACCGCGCGGCCGCCGGCCCGCACATTGTGTAAATTGCGTAACCGTCTGTCGACCGGCGCACCGCGACGCCGATCGGTGGATCGACCGCCGCGTCGCGCCGTGCAGGTGCGTCCCGTCAGCGTGCGCGCGGCGGCACCGGCCCGCCGCCGCCCCATCGCGCCCCGCATCCCGCTATGCTCGGAGGATTCCACGGCAGCGGCCGATGCCGGCGCACCCCGGTAACATGCCGGCTACCCAACCGTGACAACACGTGGACGATTTGACGGCCGCGGCCATGTCGGCAAATCGTAAGGATTCCATGCGCATACAACACCTTTCCACTTTCATCCGCCGGGTCGCGCTGATCGCGCTGCTGCATCTGATCCCGGCCGCAGCGGCGCACGCGTTTCCGTCGCCGGCCTCCGAAACCGGCGCGGCTGCCGCCGACGGCGCGTCCGCCCCGACGATTTCGTTGAGCGACGCAGTCGCCGAGCTGAAGCAGATGCAGGTCCAGCAGGACCGCATCAAGCAGCAGACGTCCACCGCGACGAACAGCAAGGCGCTGGATTCGCTGGCCGACTCGACGCAGACATTGAGCGCCGCCGTCGACAAGCTGACCGCACAGCTCGTCCCGCAGCGCGCGAAGCTACAGGCGCAACTCGACGTGCTCGGGCCGCCGCCCGCGCCGGGCGCGGCGCCCGAAACCCCGGCCGTCGAGCAGCAGCGGGCGACGCTGAACGCGCGCAAGACGCAGATCGATGCGGCGCTGAAGCAGGCCGCCGACCAGAAGGGCAATCTCGCCAACCTCACCGACCAGTTCTCGAAGCTGAATCGCAGCCTGCTGAAGAACCAGCTCGTGCTGCGCTCGGGCAGCATCTTCGGCGCGCAATTCTGGCTGCCGCTGTTCCGGCTGCCGCCCGGCGACGCGCAGCGGCTCGGCGACTTAGACGAGCAGCTCCTCGCGATGCTGAAGTCGGCCTGGCAGCCGGGACAGCGCATCGTGACCACGCTGCTGCTGCTCGCCACGCTGGCCGTCTGGATCGTGGGCCGGCGGCTCATCGAACACTGGCTCGCGTGGTTTTGCGTGAATCGCTTGCCCGAAACCCGCCTGCGCCGCAGCGCGCTCGCGCTGTCGACCGCGGTCACGACGCTGCTGACCACCGGCATCGCGGTGCAGCTCCTCTATGTCGCGTTGGCGCGTCGCTACGATCTCACGCCGGCGCTCATCGACCTGTGGGACGAATTCGCGAAGCTGGCGCTCACCTGCGCGCTGATCGCGGGCCTCGGCCGGGCACTGCTGTGCACGCGTCATCCGTCGTGGCGGCTGCCCGCGCTCGCCGATCCGGTCGCCCTTGCGATGCGGCCGTTCCCGGGCGTGCTGGCCGCGCTGCTGCTCGTGTCCGGCACGATCGAGGAACTCAACCGGATCGTCGACACGAGCCTGTCGGTCACGCTGTTCGGCCGCGGCATCGTGGCGCTCGTCGTCGCACTGACGGTCGGCGCGTCGCTGTTGCGCGCGAACCGTGTGCGCAGCGCGATGGCCGCGGCCGGCGAAGCGCCCGAACAGCGCTCGACGCTTGCGGGGCTGATCCATGCCGGCGTATCGCTCGCGATCATCGTGTCGCTGCTCGCGCTGATGATCGGCTACATCACCGTCGCACGCTTCATCACCTTCGAGCTGGTCTGGTTCGAGATCGTCCTGTGCAGCGTCTACGTGCTGACGCAGCTGACGCGCGACGCGTGCGCCACGCTGTTCAACCCCAACCTGTCGAGCGGCAGGCAGATCAAGCACCTGTTCGGGCTCGGCGACAAGCATCTCGAACAGGCGCAGACCGTGCTGTCGGGCCTCGGCACGAGCCTGCTGATGCTGTTCGCGGTGATCGCGCTGCTGACGGGCGGCTTCGGCACGACGCCGGGCGATCTGCTCGACAGCCTGATCGCGGTGGCCGGTGGGCAGAAGCTGCAGAGTCTGAACATCATGCCGGACCGGATCATCAACGCGACGATCGCCTTCGCGGTCGGCCTGTACCTGCTGCGCTCGGTGCGGCGCTGGCTCGACGCCGAGTTCATGCCGGCGCTCGGTATGGACCCCGGCATGCGCGCGTCGCTCATCACGCTGTTCACCAACGTCGGCTATGCGCTGGTCGCGCTGATGACGCTGGCGCTGCTCGGCGTGCGATGGGACAAGCTCGCGTGGATCGTCAGCGCGCTGTCGGTCGGTATCGGCTTCGGTCTGCAGGAGATCGTGAAGAACTTCGTGTCGGGGCTGATCCTGCTGACCGAACGCCCGGTGAAGGTGGGCGACATGATCAGCATCAGCGGCGTCGAAGGCGACATCCGCCGGATCAACGTGCGCGCGACCGAGATTCAGCTCAGCGACCGCTCGACCGTGATCGTGCCGAACTCGCAGCTGATTTCGCAGAACCTGCGCAACGTGACGATGGGCAACAGCACGCAGGGCGTCGCGACGTTGGTGCTGACGTTCCCGCTGAACACCGATCCGGAGCAGGTGCGTGATTTGCTGCTCGACGCGTATCGCGAGCATCCGTCGATTCTGGACAAGCCCGCGCCGTCGGTGACGTTCAGCCAGCTGACGCCGGACGGGATCACGCTGAGCGTGACGGGTTACGTCGCGAGCCCGCGGATCGCGGGGTCGACGAAGAGCGACCTGCTGTTCGAGATACTGAAACGGCTGCGCGCGGCGCAGATCACGTTGTCGAGCCCGCAGATGCTGGTGGTGCAGAATATGCCGGGAGGGGTGGCGTAGGGCGTCGCGTACGGGAAGGGCCGGCCGTATCGACGACTGCGTGGCTCTGCGCGGGTAAGGCGCGATGCGTGTCGTGACATTTGCTTTACGTCAGACCGCAGGTACGAATCATCAATCGATCGTAATGGTTTCTGCCCAGCCGTAGACGATCTTGTCGCTCTCCTCATCGTCTTCGTCGCTGTAGATCGTGATCAGGTTGTCGCTTGGATCGCGCAGATGCGCCGCATATCCGGCGGGCATCCGCGCAATCATCTCGAACCTCGCGCCGCTTTCCTTCAGGTGACGGCAATACACGCCGAAGTCCTTTTCGACCTTGACTTGAAGGATAGCGTCCATGCCGACCGGCGCCTTTCCGTCCCGATACATGAACCGGCCGATCCCCCCCCCTCTTCGCCGCCGAACAGGATTTCACCGTCTTCCGTCACCGAAAACCCCAGGCCACGGCTGTAAAAATCCTCCATTTCCCGCATACCCTTCCGTTTCACCGGAATCACGAATCTGACCTTTGGTCGAATGCCCGCCATCATGCGCCCTGAATAGTGATCGTCACATTTCGCACGGGGTTGAGTCGAGAGGCAAACGCCTGTCGCGCGAAATCGATGATGTTGCTCGCCGGATCGAACGCAAACCGCTCCTTCGCGATCGGACTAATCGCCTCGATCAACCGCCCGATCGAATCGTCTCGGTAATCGGTCCCGCCTTTTCGGCTATCCTCGATACGCGATAGCTGCCCCACCGCATCGTAGCGATACCGCCACTCGGACATCGGCGCGGACGCCGTCGTCCGGTGCAGCACACACCCGGCCGGGTCGGACATCGTGCGTTGCCCGACCTTGCTCGACAGCACTCGCACCGTCTCCCGGTATGGGTCGGCGCACTCGATCTGTGCGCGCTCTTCGCCATCCAGCAGTATTCCGTGCATATGTCCCGCCCCATACATCAGCCAGTCGAGTACGTGTCCGTCCGGGCGCAGGGTACGGCGACGGTTGCCCAGTTCGTCGTATGTCAGTTTGGCATCAACCGGCCGGTGGAATACCAGTGGTAAACCTGACGCCTTTCTTCGTAGCGCGCAATACAGCATCGGCCAGTTGATCCCCGACGACAATGTATGTCGGGGAATCGAATTGCCGACCAATGCCATTGGATGGGAAATCGGGGCGCAAGACCATCTTTTTGAAACCGACATTGGCGTCAGGAAATCCCGAGATTTTCACCACTATCGGCTCGGAGGCGTCGTGATCGACCACGTCAACTTTCCGCGTCGGGTTGAGAAGAAAGTACGCGCCATCAATAACCTCTCCGCTCGATCTAATGACTGCCGGGATGAACTGAACATCATCGTCATTCGCCAGTTCTTCAATCGCAACACGCACCGCTTCACTTACGAGCGGAATCAAGATGTCTGACCAGATGACGCCGTAGTCTCGAATCTTTGACAGCCCTTTTTTGGGAAGCTCGAATAACAAAGGGGCGGTTGTTGCGAGGCGCTTTGCCGCCTGCAACTCGAAGCGATCCACTCCATTTTTTGCCTCGTCGTAGAGTGCCATCCGACTTTCCGGATAGTCCGCCTCCGTGGTCCAGATTTTCGTCATACTTCCTCGCTCAGTTTGGACACGCCCATGGTCGATGGTTCTTGTTCAGCATCCGGTTCCCTGCCTTCAACTCGGCCCGCTCTCGCGCAATGATTCCGCGCAGGGCCTCGTCATATTGCTTCTGGCCCCAGCCCTGCTGCCTTCCTATTGTCACAGCGTCATTCATTTGTCTGGCCAAGTTCGTGCTGACAATGTTCGGATGGCGCCCGTTGTGGATCGAGCGAGTCGGATGAAGGCTTTCGTCATCTGGGAGATAGATTTTGTTGGCTTGAGATTGAAGGTCAAAGCCTGCAAGCGCAATTAGAGGGTGGTTCTTTGTTTGCGAATTCTTGTCGCTGACAATGTGGTGCTCTTGGAATCCTTGCGCTTTGAGGCAATTAACCTTTCGCTGAATGCTGGCTTCATGGGCAGGACGGCGCGGCGCCAACCCCAACGGATCGATCCACTCGACGGGATTTGACGCGTATTGATAGACGTTGATGCCACCGGCGAGCCCGATAGGGTCTTTCAATACGAACCGTCCGCTACTCGGATCATAGTACCGGTACCGGTTATAGTGCAGCCCCGTCTCTCCGTCTTCCTGCTGCCCCTGAAACCGAACCGGATTCCGCGGCGCGACTCCCGCCACCTTCGACACTCGCGCGATCACCTCCCGCGCCTCACCCCACGCCCGATACGACGCCTCCCACACGACTTCCCCGGCTTCGTCCGTCATCGACAGCGGCGTGCCGATCTGATCGCAATGGTAGTAGAACAGCCTCGCGTTTGACCGGCGCTCCGGCAACCGCTGCAGCGGATCATTTTCAGGCGTATACGGCTCGGCGCTGCTCCACTCTGGCGTCGAAATGCCCTCCACCGGTGCCGCAGTCACATACTGCGCCATCGGCACGAACGACTCCGGCTCGTACACGTATTGCGTGGCGCCACCGTCGGTGCTTTCGTATGCGAGCCGATCGCCGTCCCAGCCAAATACCGTCTGCGCACCATCTACATCCTTCCCGATGCGACGTCCAAACGGATCGTAAAAATAACGCGCCTCGTGCCGTCGCGTCGCCTCATCGACGCGCGCGCCACGCAATCGGTTGAAATCATCCCACTCATACTGCTGCGTCCCAATCGGCGACCGCTTCTCGATCAGGTTGCCACGCCGGTCGTATTCGAAGTGCGTGCCCGCGTATTCCCTCAACAGGTTTCCCAGCACCGTCGGAACTTCAGGTGGAAGCGTGCTTTCGATCCGATCCGGCAATACCGGGCTCTGCTTCACCGTTCCCGACATGCGTACCCGTTCGGGACGGCCCGGATCGATGATATTGCTCGCTGGGTCAAATGCGAACCGTTCGGCGCCAAGCGGCCCGATTGCCTCGATCAACCGACCGATCGGATCATAGCGATAGCTGGTCAACCCCTTACGGTTGTCCTCGATATGTTCGAGCAGCCCGGCCGCATCGTAGCGATAGCGCCGCTCCGCGAGCGGCGACGGCGCCTGCGAGCGCTGCACTGTCTGCCGTGCGATCCGCCCCGCCGGATCGTAGAAGATCCGCTGATCGATCCGGTTCGACAACGTGCGCTGCGTTTCCCGATGCAGATCGTCCCGCTCGAACTGGATCCGCTCCTCGCCATCGAGCATCAGGCCGTGAACATGCCCGGAACCGTATATCAACCAGTCGAGCACATGGCCGTCCGGCCGCACCGTCTTGACCCGCGTGCCGATCTCGTCGTACTCGTGATGCCACAGATAGCTGCGCGAGTTGCCGAACAACTGGTACGCATGATGCTCACGAACCAGATTCCCGACCGGATCGAAGAACGCCTGCACGCGGCTATGGCCATTACGCGCTTCAACAAGCCGGCCGCTCGCGTCATAAGCGAACCGTTCCTCGCTATCACCGGACGCCCTGCGCGTGATCCGCCCCCCCGGATCAAACTCGAGTTCGGTACGATGCCCCGCTTCGTCGATGCTGACCGGCGGCAGCGTCCCTTCTGCGTATCCGTACTTCGTCCGCTTTCCGTCGAAGCCGATCTCTTCGAGCAACCGGCCCATCGGATCGTAGTGGAACTGGTAGGTCGCACGATTAGCGTCAGTCAACGCGGTCAGCCGCCCGAGCCGGTCATAGCGATATGCGAGTGTGTATCCAAGCGCATCGACACGGCTCGCCACGCGCCCGGCCGCGTCGTACGAAAAGCGTGTGATGCGCGCGAGCGGATCGGTATGCGACAGCAACCGACCTTCCGCGTCGAGCACGAAGCGCTCGACGCCCGCCGCTGACGAGATCTCGTTCAGTTCGCCATTCTCGCCATAGCGATAGGTCGTGGCATTGCCGGCGGCATCCGTTGACCGCGCCAACCTGCCTTCGCCGTCATACGCCCACTTCGTCGTCTTGCCGGAGCAATCCGTGAATTGAAGCAGTTTCCCGGCCGTGTCATAGACGAGCGATTTCGTGCCGCCCTTCGCGTCGGTCACCTTGACCGGCATACCGCTCGGGTCGTATGCGTGCTTCGTCTCGTGACCAAGCGGATCGATCTGCGCGACGAGATTGCCCGCATCGTCGTACTTGCGCAGCCAGACGTACCCCTCCGGATCCTTCACCTTCACCAGCTGGTCGCGTTCGTCGTAAGTCATCTCGACGACCGCGCCATCCACCCGGTAGTGCTTCGTCATGTTCCCGCGCGCGTCGTACTCCATCTCCTCGACGCCGCCGTCTCGGTGGATATGCATCACCAGATTGTTGTTCTGGTCGCGCCGCATCCACTCTTCGGTCCCGTCCGGATAGGCGATCCGGTACATGTAGCCGTGGATGTTGTAGTAGTAGCGCGTGACGTTGCCGAGCGCATCCGTCACATAGGTCAGCCGGATGTTCGGATGCCACATCAGGCGGATGTCGTGGCTGCCATCGTCGGCGTATTCGCGCACGCATCGCGCGTTCGTGTTGTCGTCGTCTTCCGCACCATCCCACTCGAGATTCATCCCTCGGCCGGTGCGATCCGTGTAGCGGGTGATCAGGTGGCGACGATACGCGTATTGCCACGCGTTGCCGTAGCGATCCGCCGCGCGGACGAGGTCGCCTTCTTCGTCGTAACGGTATTGCGCAAGCGTGACGCGCGTCTTCGCGTCGACGATCTGCTCGATTGTCGTGATGCGGCCACGCGCATCATGCAGGAATGCCAACGTATGACCGGCAGAGCTGACGAGACGCGCAAGGCGATCGCCGCTGTCGTAGTCGAGCGCGACCGTATTGCCCGCGCGATCCTTGTGCAACGCGAGGCGGAACGTCTCGCCGCGCTTCTCGTAGACGTACAGCGTTTCATGTCCGTATGACAGCGTGACCCAGGTTTCATCCAGCCGGGACAACGTGACGCCTTCCACCCGGTCGTCATGCACCGCACCCGCGGCCAGCGCCGGATATTCGATGTTTCGACCGGTCGAGTCGCAATACATCCATTTGTCATCGCGGATGTCGATGCGCGTCATGTACGGCGTCAGCCAGCGCGCGCCCAGTTCACTGCGATCGTAACCGGCCAGGCGCGAACGATACGTCCGCGCCCAGACCACCGGCAGTGCGCCCGGCAATTCGAAGTCCGTATGCGTGAACGTCTCATCACCAAACGCAAAGCTGATCGACGCGCCGGACGCTCCGACTCCGCACTCCTCGCAATGATCGACCCCCGCCCCCTTGGCCTTGGCTTCCTTCTTCTGCGCAGCCAACGGCACCTGCGGCCGCCGCTCCTCGACCTTCGTCGTGCCCGACGACTTGACCGCACCACCGCGCGTGCCCTTGCCCTTGAGCCGCACCGCGTCGGCGAGCTTCACGAGCAGCCACATCAGCTTGCCTTCGTCACTGCCCTTGAGTTCGTTGATCTTGTTGAACACGACGGGCGCCAGCGTGCGCAGCGATGTCGCGATCTCGCGAATCGGCGCGACGAGCTTCGCCGGAATCGCCTCGCTCAGCTTGCCGCCGGCCGAATTGGCGCCGCGCTTGCCGAGCGCCTCCGTCGATTCCGACAGATACCCCCACGCGCCGGCCACCTTGTCCTTGCTGAACCATCCGCTCTTCTTCATCAGCTGCCGATACTCGGCCGCCTGCTTCTCGTTCTTGGCCGGATCGAACAGCTTGCCCGCCAGCAACGCCTCGATGCCGTCGGCGAGGCTCGTGAGAATCTCCTGCGCCTTCTTCGCACACGTGTCGATCAGTTCGTTGACCACGCCCTGCAGCGTCGTCAGGAAGTTCTCGATCTCGGTTGCGCACGAAGCCTGCACATGCGTGACGACGATCGACACGACGGCCGCGGCGATGTCGCGCTTGTGGATCATCAGCTCGTTGCGGATCAGCGCGAGCATCGGCCGCGCCGCGAGCCGCATCGGCGCCAATACCGGCGGGAACGGAATCACGCCGATCAGGTTGATCGCGAGCCCGAGATAGTCGAGCAGGTCGCCGCCGCGCTTGCGGACGATCGAGACGATGTCGCTGAGCACATCCGCCAGCGCCATCAGGTTGTTCAGGATCGGGATCGCACTGGCGACGGTCGCCAGGCGCTCGACGTTCACGTATCCGTGCGTGACGTCGATCAGCCACGCGTTGAAGCCCTCGCCGGATGCACGAACGTCATCCGGATGAACGTCGGTCAGCCACGGCGTCGCCTGCTCGTATTCCGCGCCGGGAGGAAGTTTTTGTTCTGCCATGCTCTGCGTTGTTCTTCATTGTTCTCGGGACGCGCTTGGCAAACTCGCGCGTGCTCTCGACGACCCGCCCGCGCCACGAAACGGGACGTTCGCGTCAACGCGCAAACCGTCCTGCGGGGTGTGGGTGGATCGCTCTCCTGACGCCGCAGCCTGTTTCGACTTGGCCCTCGGAAGGCTCGGCGGCGTCCCGCGCGATTGTACAGAGGATTGGGCCGCCGGCGTATGACGCCCGGCCGGCAGCATTCGGGCGACGGCGATTGCCGGGAGTCGCCGCTTTGCGGACGACGCCATGCTTCATGGCACACCGGTAAACGCAACGGGCCGGCCACCGCATCGCGGTAGCCGGCCCGTGCCGTCATTCACTCGCGGCGCATGACGCGCCGCGCTCCTTCACACGTCGAACTTTACCCGGCCGATCTCCGTGCCGCTCGTGCCGAGGTTCACGTTGATGATCTCGCAATCGCTGCCGTTCACCTAGCGCACCGCCCATCGACCCATGATGCCCGCGCTGGCGAACAGGCGAAGCCGCGCCGACTCCCAGTCGGCGAGTGCGCGCACCCGCTCCTGTCGCGCATCGGACAGGGCCGCTTGCGCCGAAAGCAGCTCGAGAATATCCCCCGCTCCGTGCGCGTAACGATTGCGTGTCGAAGCCAGCGCAGTTTCAGCGGCATCCAACAGCCTTGCAGACGCGTCCAGATTGCCGATCGCCGACTCGGCGTCAGCATGCGCCTTCAGCACCTCACGCAGAATCTGCTGTTGCGTGTCGAGCAGTTGCGCATGTGCCTGTTCGGCCTGGGCCTGCGCCCCGCGAATCCGGTAGGTCCGCGAAAAGCCTTCGAAAAACGGAATCGTCAAGGTCAGGCCAATGCTCGTCTGTGTTGAACGCAATGACTGCAATCCCTGGTTCGGATAACCGTTCCGGGAAAACGTACCGCTCAAATCCAGCGTCGGCATGCCCTCCGATCGCGCCGTCGTCACCTTCGCCTTCGCAGCCTCCCATTGAGCGCGCGCAGCCCTGATTTCCGGATGAGACCCTTCTGCCTCGCGAAGCCAGTCGCCCAGCTCGCGCAACGCATCCGTCGCAACCGGCGCCGCCGCCTCCGTCACGTCGATGCGTGTGTCGCCCGGCAGCCCCATCGCATAAACGAGTTCCGCGCGAGCCCGGGCCACGTCTGCGCCGGCCCGCCCCGCAGCCAGCCTCGCCTTCGCCAGCGCCGTTTCCGCCTGCAGCGTGTCGCTGCGTGCCGCGACGCCTTTGGTCAGACGCTGACGCGACGCAAGCACCGTAGATTCGGCAAGACCGACAGATTCGGTACGCGCTTCAAATGCAGCTTGCGCGTTTTGAACATCGAAATAGCTTCCGATGACATCCGCCACAGCTTTCTGCATCGCGGCGTCGTGGCTCGCCAGCGCGGCCGTCAACAGCTGCTGCGCCGCACCCCGGTTTGCGGCCCGCCCGCCGAAATCGAGCAGCCGCCAGTTCATGCTTGCATTTGACGTCGTGCCGGTGCCATGGGTATTCATCGACGGCGCCTGCGGATAACGGCTATGCGCGCTGAGCCAGTTCACCGACCCATTGAGCGTCGGCAGCCATGCCGCCCTCGCCTCGCCCAACGCCGCCGCCTGAATCTTGATCGACGCCCAGGCTACCCGGATTCGCGGGTTGTGGCACAGCGCATGGTCGACGGCATCGCCAAGCGTCAGACGCTTCGTCAGCTCGACGGACGACGGACAGGCAACAGGAGCATCGTCGCCCGGAAGCCCAACGCCCGTGTCCAGCACGGGCGGCCGCGTCAACAAGGGATCGGTCAGCACATCCGGCACGCCCGCTGCCTGGAACGAACCAGCTGAAATCGAAGCGCGCGAGCGTACCGGCAATACTGCTCTTGCTCGTGAAGTAGACGAGTTCACCGGTCCAGATTTCGAGCAGCCGCTCTCGCGTCAATACCGCCGGGGCCTCGCCCGGGTATTGAACCAGTACCCGGGGTGAACGCGTACCGTCGCCAGCCTGGTACTGCCCGATCAGGAAGTAACCGTCATCGCCTTTCGCCTGCGCGACCGCCGGCAGCGGCGCCCGTTCGAGCCGTTCCGGGTCTTGTCGAACGGTCCTTGCCGTCATGCCAAGCGAACGGGCGGCTCGCAGTATCGTCTGAGTATCGAAGCGGCCGAAACCAAATTCATGCCGCAATGCGGCTTCGTCGGCGGCGATGCCGTGCAGGCTTGCCATCGCCAGCACGACGGCAAGGCCGGAATCGGCCTCCTGCGTCGCGCGCGATGCAGCGGACGGCGGGATAGGGCTATCCATAGGGGAAGAAAGACAGGACAAGGAGTGTGATGCGGATGGGAAATACGCCGCCCGGCCGGGCCTGATGCCCGACCGGGCGGAACAACTTCCGACGAAGGGCGTTATCGCCAGTTCGCAGCCAGCGTCGGCGCGAGGGCTGCCTGCTGTTCCGGCGACAGCGTCACGGCACCGGTTGCAGGTGGCGCCCAGGCCGCCATGGCCTGCACCAGTTTCTCGACATCCGAATTGACGAGCGTTCGGCCATCGTCCGTCCGGATCTGCTCGACCTGATACCGAGAACCCAGGTACCAGTCCTGGACCGTGGCTCTATCGCCGGTGCCCAGAATGCTGATCTCGAGATCGTTGCCGACGTGACGGAACCATAATTGGTCCGCGGATACGCCACCGCCGACCCGAATCACGTCGCTGTTGCCGAGCGTATCGTCGTCTTCCCGAATCGTGTCGCGTCCCGACCCACGACCAAAACGGTACGTGTCGTTGCCCAATCCACCCACCAGAATGTCATTGCCTGCGCCGCCATCGAGCACGTTGTTGCCTCGGTTGCCGATGATCGTGTTGTCGAGTGCATTGCCGGTGCCATCGATGTCCTCGTTCCACAGTTTCAGTGCCTCGGCGGTGTAGATTGCATATGCATTCGGTACGTTTGCTGCCGATCTGAAATCCTGAATGCTCAAGTAGCGGGTCATGTCGCTGATGCTCTGGCGGCCGGAATCTGCGATATAGAAACCCTTCAGAGCACCGTCGGCCTCTCCATATACCGCTCCCGTCACCGTGACGACGTGATTGACGCCGCCGCTGTCGAGATATGCGCCATCTCCCCAGAGCCGGCCCGCATTCAACGCGAGAATCACGCCTCGGCCGCTGCGAACCAGATTCGCGATCGCATGCTCGTCGTAACCGGCAAGCAGATTGTTCGCAATGCCATAGCTCTTGAGCAGCGCCTGTTGCTGAATGTAATTCGACCCGCCTCGCTGGTAGTCCGTCGCGGCCGGGCTCGTGACGGCCCATTGGTTGTCGATCGCGCGCCGGACTACCTCTCCCTCGGTGGTCGGCGTTCCGATCTGCGTGAGCAGGTTGGCGATCGACGTCAGCGCACAGGTTCCCTGGAACGTCGGAACCGCGTCACCCTGCATGTAATCCAGCTCGTTCGCCTTCGGATAGCCATATACGAGTACGGGCGCGCCATCGACGAGACCTTTCTCCGGTTTGCCGAAGTCCAGCAGGTTCAGGTTTTCGACATGGTCTCCCAGTGCATAGCTGATCTTGCTCTGTACCGTGTCGATACCTTCGCCCGCCAGTTCCACAACCCGGTCGCCGACGTTGTCCACGTAGTAGGTATCGTGGCCTTTTCCGCCGATCATCGTGTCGGCGCCGGTGACCCCGTCGAGGATGTTGTCCGCACTGTTGCCGACGATCCGGTTGTCGAGTGCATTGCCCGTGCCGTTGATGTTGAACCCTTCGACGAGGCGCAATTCTTCCAGGTTGGCATTGAGGATGTAGTTCGCGCTGCTGATCACCGTGTCGTAACCCTCGTTCGCAAACTCGAGAATCACGTCGTTGACGCTGTTGACGATATAGGTGTCGTTCCCCTGCCCGCCTTCCATGTGATCCGCGCCCGCGCCGCCGTCGAGGTAGTCGTCTCCCAGACCGCCGAGCAGCGTATCCCTGCCGTCGCCGCCATAAAGATAGTCGTCGTCGGACTCGCCGGGACCGAGTGTCCACTTCGCCTCGTTGTGGGCGGTGAAACCGACCAGGAGATCGTCACCTGCACCGCCATACAGAATGTCGTTCCCGACTTGGCCGAAAAGACGGTCATTGCCATCGCCACCGTAGAGCCGGTCGTTGCCGTCCCCGCCCTGAAGTTCGTCGTTGCCGGCTTCACCGTAGAGCAGATCGTTGCCGAGCCCGCCCATGATCAGATCGTTTCCGGCCCCGCCGTAGATCGTGTCGTCATCGGTTTCCCACGCGGCCAGAGACTGTTTCGCCTCATTGCTAGCGGTAAAGCCGACAAGAATGTCGTCGCCGTCTCCGCCCCAGATCGTGTCGTTGCCCACGCCGCCGAAGATCTTGTCATTGCCCGATTCGCCGGAAAGTACGTCGTGGCCGTTGCCACCATTCAACACGTCGCTGCCCGCGCCGCCAAAGAGTCTGTCGTCACCGTCTCCGCCGTCGAGGAAATCATCGTCGTTACCGCCGTCGAGATAGTCGTTGCCGAGTCCGCCGTACATCGAATCGTTTCCGTTACCGCCATACAACGCGTCATTGTCGGATTCACCGTATGCGAGCCACTGCTTCGCGTCGTTGCTTGCCGTGAAGCCGACCAGAACGTCGTCGCCATCGCCGCCCCAGATCACGTCGTCGCCAGCCTCGCCGAAGATCCTGTCATGGCCGGCCTCGCCGAGAAGCCTGTCGTTGCCTTCATCGCCGTGCAATTCATCATTGCCCGCGCCCCCGAACACCGTGTCGTTCCCGTGGCCGCCGCAGACGAGATCCGCCCCGTCGCCGCCATCCATGTAGTCGTTGCCGAGGCCGCCCCACATCCGGTCGTTGCCGAAGCCGCCGTACATGACGTCATCGTCCGTCTCGCCCGGCGCAAGCGTTTGCTTGCTTTCGTTCGATGCGGTAAAGCCCATCATGATGTCGTCGCCATCGCCGCCGTTCATGATGTCGTTGCCGGCCTGACCGAACAGCTTGTCGTTTCCGATGCCACCGTCAAGCACGTCGTTGCCGTCGCCGCCGTTGAGTTCGTCGTCGCCCTCCTCGCCGTACAACCTGTCATCGCCTGCATAGCCGAACAGGGTGTCGTTGCCGGTTCCGCCCCACAGATTGTCGTTGCGGTTGCTGCCGCCCATCACGTCGTCGCCGCCGCCAGCGAGGAAATTCACGAGCAGGCTGCTGTTGATCCAATGCCCGTACGACGCGTAGTAGTTCGCATCGAATACGTCGTTTCCATCGGTCCCGACGAGATAGGAGCGGTTGTTGTTATGGACCTTGATCTGATTCGGGCCGAAAAAGATGAAGTCGCTGCCATTGATCCAGTACAGTTTTTCAGTGTCGCGCAGCGTTCGATAGTTCGAGAACGGGACGGCTGGTGCAAGGTACATTCGACCGGGCTGCGCTGCCTCCCAGTGTTTCGCAGGCGCTGCAGCCGGCGCCGATGCATGGCGATGGTTGCCGCGCGTGATGACGTCGTAGTCGACCGCCCGGATTTCGGCGATGCCGGCCTGCGCCAGGGTTCTGAATTCACCGGCGTCGCCGATACCATCCTCGTTCGCATCGACCCAGACTTGCAGCCCGTCCAGTTCCGCGCCGGACAGCTTGCCGTCACGGTTCGCGTCACGCAACCGCAGCGCGTTCACGCTTAATCCCCACCGGTTGGCGTCGAGCAGTACGGGGGTCTTTTCGGCAATGGATGCTGCAGTGTCCAGTGCGGCGCTTTTCGCTTCGTAGAAGGCGCCGATCGGGTTGTACCAGCCATTCGGCATCGTGAAGCCGTAGTCGTTTCTTCCGCCGTAGGTCAGCGTTTTGGAGATGATCTGGCTCAGGTCCAGGTAACTCGTGCCGCTCAACAAGCCCGCTGTGCGATACCGCGACAGCAAGCTGTCCGCGAAAATCGCGTCGCGCGCGTTCGACAGGTCGTATCGCTGGCCGTTGTTCACCACGAAATTGCGGTCGGTGATGCCGTCGCCGTTGATGTCTTCGCCGACTATGCTGGCGCCGTCGCCGATGCGGGCCTCGGTTTTGACGTGGTCGAAGATGCCGTCGCCGTTGGTGTCGGTTTTCGTGATCGTGCCGGATTGTCCTATGTACTGGACAGTACTGCTGCCCTTTCCGTTGGGCGTGGTGATCTGCATCGAATACCCTTCCCACCGGTCTCCGACCGCAATGTATCCCGGCTCAAACCCTGGGAGATAAGTCTCGAGCGGCACGGTCGACATCCTTATCTCGACACCATTGCTGTAAGTCGTGATCGTCCAGTCTCCATCGGTGCGAGTACTTGCCACCGTGACACCGGACGAAGCGCCTCCTATCAGCCGGTCGATAGTGCGCGACACGTCATCGCGGAAAAGCGGGCTGTTGTCTGCGGTCAGGTCAAGGATGTTCGGTGCAATATACTCCTGCCAAGCACCTTTAGCTAAGGCGCCCAAGAACATACCGCCCCCCACAGTGGCTACGCCCGCCGCAAAGGCGGAAATGGTTGCAGGCAGTAAAGCAGTGACCATTGCCCCGCCAACAATGCCACCCAATATTCCAACGGCGGTATCGATTACCTCGTAAGAAGACGCGTTTGGATTATTAACCACCCATAGCAATTGAACGGCAGAAATAATACCGCCTAGTTGCCCTCCGATAGCTGACATACGTTTCGCAGATGCACTCGTCTCCTGAGCAATCTCGGAAAATGAGCGCATCTTGCCAAATTCCGCCCGCATCGTTTCGATACGCGCAATCATTTGAGCATCGAGCCGACTGCGATCAACGCTATCGAGTGCTTTGACTGCACCAACACTTAGCTCGTCGAGATTTTTCCACATGGTTCGAGCATATTCAGCTCGGGCCGCCGCGTCGGCGGACAACTTTGCGGAACTTTCTGCGACCCCCTCCAATTGGGCAGCAATCTTTTGCAAGGCTACTTTCACTCCCTCGCCAGATGCACCCAACGCGCTCCATTCATCGAGATCATACCAAGCCATGTCTTACCTTCCATCAACAATAAATGCGCAGCACGACAAAGAAAGCATCGCCACAACACCTGCGACAAAGCAAATAATCAAATATCCGCCGGCAAACAATGGCCCAACCATTCCGAGCCAGAATTTCGATTTCCCAACCGACACAAAATTCCAATCAAAATATTGGCCATGAAAAATCAAAAGAAAAACACTTCCTGATAAAAATAGAAATGCAACCAGGAACGCCCAGACTTTCCTTTTCCATGAATAACCCAAGTATCCGAGAATTATCCTATCCCTCTCCGCGTAACAAAGGCGAAGCGCCTCGAAAATCCTGAGAGGTGTCGCGGACAACATCAGGGTGAAATAGAGTGCCGTTACATCCGGAAACAGAGATTTTTCGATTGCCTTAGGGACCAGCGGAAATATTTCCCCAACGCCGGTCACAATTATCTTCAGTGCAGGCCAACGCGTCAGTGCATCATCCGGTGCAAACCATGCAATCAGCGCACCCGCCAGATGCAACACCATGAGCACCGGACTCCGGCGATAGAATTTGATCAAAAAATCAAAAAAATTTTGTATCCCTTTTTCATCGCCCCCCTCTGTCAACAGCGGTCCACAATGCGGCTTAGCCTTTTCTCGCTCGTCAGCACAAGCATACCACCTTGACTCACGCCTCTCCCCCATGTCGATACCTAAATAATATTTCTACATGCTATAAAATCAAAACAACGAATCACACCATTCGTCGAGAAGATTCAACACCATCAAGATATCGAATATCAACGCTATTCACTGCCATCAGTGTTGCATTGCGACTTTCATCCAGGTGTTTCGGCATCATTTTGGCGAACTCGGTTCGAACTCTGGCATCGACAGCAAGCTTTGCGGCATCGGCACTGGCTTGCCTCATCAGAGCGACGGCCTTTTCCAAGGCTGCCTTGATACCTTCACCTGCGGCGCCAAGCGCATTCCATTCGTCAAGTTCATACCATGCCATCGCTTACCCTCTCAATTTCGAGCATATCCATGAAAAGAAAATATAGGTCCACACCAGACCCACCGATATACCAAAAGCCTCCATACCTCCAGCAAATATCGGACCAACCAACCCAAGCAAAAATCTCGACTGTGAAATTGGAAAGACATTTATTTCGTAATATGGCCTCCCCAAAGCCAACGCAACAACCCCAAAACAAAACATAAACGAAACGGAAATTAAAACTCCAATCCTGCCCCGCATCGACGCACTTATCCTCCCAAGCGTGTAATTACGCTCAAAATATGCAAATCTCACCCCATCAAATACCCTCAACGGCATTGACACATACATGACCGAGAAATACAGCCCCGTGACTTCCGGAGAAGTAGATTTTTCTGCAGCAGAGTTCACCACCGGGAAAATTTCACCGAGACACGATACAAAAGTCCTCAGTGCGGGATATCGCCCCAGCACGTCTATTGGAGCACCCCATGCAATTAATGCACCCACGATATGCAACAACAACATCACCGGGCAATGACGATAATATCTTAGCAAGGTCGACAAGCCACTCCCCTCAAATTACATCAGCTCACACAAACAAAATAGACACTCAAAAAAAACCACACAAAATCATCTCACCACACACACAATTGGAATACTCACAACACTCACACCGGATCGATAATCGCAATCTAAAGATAGGCAATCTCTTCCCTTACAGATCCACCTTCATTTACTACACCTATGTCGCGCCACAGGCGACGGCTTGCGTATCGAGCCACATCTCATTGTCATTTCGTCGAAAAAGACATTGATCAAGAATAACCAAATCAAACCGGAGCCTACAGAAATGCATATAACGTCCGAGAAAGGCCGTCAGCATAAGCACACAATACAGTGCAGGGACGCCCGGAAATTTCGACGTTTCGGCAGCGCTGGTCCGCAAAGGAAATACTTTTCCAACACCCGTTACAACCACTTCCACACTAGACCAACGCAGCAACGCATCTTCCGGCGCGAACCACGCAACAATCGCACCAAAGATATGCCGAGACTTGTCGATTCACTCTTGTTAGTTTTGTTTTTTTAAAATCGTCCGCCTTATCGACTTGACTCGTAAATCGAGCCGATATTCACGGCCTGCTTTCCAAGCGGGCGCGATGCGCGAGCCATGATCTCTTCCGGCTCACTATTGGCATCGTTACAACCACCCGTTTCGGCCCCCGCCCTCCTCTCATATGCATTCCTAATTTTATAGGACAAAATTCCGTGAAAATTCATTACCAGCCGCACCTCACTCAGCCGACACACACAACGCCATGAAGATATCGAAAGAATTGAAAGAAAACAAGCATCACCTTAATTTTCATACATTTACGATATATTCAATCGAAATCCGTACTTGTCTTATCAGCCTTCCTTCTTCCATTCACTTCCCCAATTACCGAAGTGAATATAACTACACGACGGCACGCGGACAAATCAGAACCATGTCACTCGATTCAACGTCATTAGCTCGGTTATATCCACCAGCCCATCACATCCCTTCAGAAACGACAAAGCCGGCTCATGGCCGGCTTTGTCGCTAAAACAAAAGCAATGTATGTTCAGTCGCGTTGTACTTCCAGCACACACGCGACCAAACAACCGTTATTCCGCATCACACGTCGAACTTCACCCCCTGCGCCAGCGGCAGCTCCCGGCTGTAGTTGATCGTATTCGTCGCACGACGCATATACGCCTTCCACGCATCCGAACCCGACTCGCGCCCGCCGCCCGTTTCCTTCTCGCCGCCGAACGCGCCGCCGATTTCCGCGCCGCTCGTGCCGATGTTCACGTTGACGATCCCGCAATCGCTGCCCGCCGCCGACATGAACTGCTCGGCCTCGCGGATGTCATTCGTGAAGATCGCCGACGACAGGCCCTGCGGCACCGCGTTGTGCACGTCGATCGCGTCCGCGAAGTCGTCGTACACCATCACGTACAGGATCGGCGCGAACGTCTCGCGCTCGACCACCGCCGTCTGCTTCGGCATCCGTACGATTGCCGGACGCACGTAGTACGCATCCGCGTGACCGACGTCGACGCGCTCGCCGCCCTTCACCACGCCGCCCTGCTCGCGCGCATCGCCGAGCGCCTTCTGCATCGCATCGAACGACGCGCGATCGACCAGCGGGCCCACCAGCGTGCCCGCTTCCAGCGGGCTGCCCACCTTCACCGACGCATACGCCTTCTCGAGGCGCGGCAGCAGCTGGTCGACCACGCTGCGATGCACGATCAGGCGGCGCAGCGTCGTGCAGCGCTGGCCGGCCGTGCCGACCGCGGCGAAGGTGACGGCACGCACGACGAGATCGAGATCCGCGCTCGGCGCGACGATCATCCCGTTGTTGCCGCCGAGTTCGAGGATGCCGCGCGCGAGGCGCTGGCTCAGCACCTTCGCGACTTCCTGGCCCATCCGCACGCTGCCCGTTGCGCTGACCACCGGCACCTTCTTCGACGACGTCAGCACCTCGCCGACATCGCGCATGCCGAGCACGAGCTGGCTCAGGCCTTCCGGCGCCACGCCCGGATGCGTCTTGTCGAACTCGCGCAGCGCCTTGCCGAGCAGCACATGGCAGGCGATCGCGGTGAGCGGCGTCTTCTCCGACGGCTTCCACACGACCGGATCGCCGCACACGAACGCGAGCGCCGCATTCCACGCCCACACCGCGACCGGGAAGTTGAACGCCGAAATCAC
>Ga0157367_1000263_pt1 | contig 27030 bp, 32 predicted proteins | sample AttbisABBM2_FD_113142 | JGI IMG/M metagenome (GOLD analysis project Ga0157367, IMG submission 113142) | Fungus gardens microbial communities from leaf cutter ant in Botucatu, State of São Paulo, Brazil - Atta bisphaerica ABBM2 | ecosystem: Host-associated > Fungi > Mycelium > Unclassified ... | reverse complement strand
CGTCGTCAATTGCGAGGATGAAACGTATTCCATTTCAAGAGCGGATCGCGTAAACTTTGCACATCCTTTACCGCGTCACTGGATACGTGAGCGACCGCACACTCGTGTCGCAACCTTCGCCCGACAGGCGTACTGAATCGCGGGAGCGCCGCGACCAACAACGATAACTGTCAGTCGGGATCTGTTGGGAGGGCGTTCGCCCTTACGAAATGAATATCGAAGCCCTGAGTGCGAAAGCCTTGGGGCTTTTGCTTTTGGTGGCCTGGCGACTGCACGGCTTCCGTGCTTGAGATTGCTGATATTCTCTCGGGAGAATAGATCATGCTCACGGGGACGATATGGCAGACAGCAACGCGTCGACGATCATGGATGCATTTGACGCAAGTAAGGGGGTGTACGCGGATTTTGCGTTGTCCGTCGAGCGATTGATTCGTGGATTCTTAGTCTCTAAGGGAATCCGGTTCGTCGATGTCGCGTCCCGGGTCAAGGAGCGTGCGAGTCTTGAAGGGAAAATCTCGCGAAAGGGCGATGGGCGCTACAAGGGGCTGTCGGACATTACTGATATTTGCGGCGCTCGAGTCATCACATACCTTGAGGGGGACGTGAGGCGCGTGGCCGAAATCATCGAACACGAATTTGAGGTTGATCAAGTGAACTCGGTCGACAAATCCACGCCTGTAGATCCGGATCGATTTGGATATCGATCCGTCCACTATGTGGTTGGTCATCGCAGTGATCGCGCTAAGCTCAGCGAATACTCTCAATTCGCGGGGTTGAAGATTGAAATCCAGATTCGATCTATTCTTCAGCATGCATGGGCCGAGATTGAGCACGATCTGGGCTACAAATCGGCAGAGGATGTGCCGATGCTCGTGAAGAGGAGATTCTCACGTCTGGCTGGGTTGCTTGAGCTTGCAGACGAGGAGTTCATGACGATCCGTGATGAACTCAACGACTACGAGAGGACGCTTCCTGCGCGGCTGGCGGATAGTTCGGTCGACGTTCCTATTGATGCAGAATCGTATGCCGCATTTGTCAACACCGACGAGATCGCGCGTCGGATTGACGAACGTATCGCAACTTTTGTGACGGCGTCGTTGAAAGACTTGGTCTCGCAACACGGAGGCGACCGGGTAACGATGATGAGATATGTTGGGTTGTCGACTATCGGCGACATCAGGGATGCAATGTTGGCTAACGAGCACCTTGTATATGATGTTGCCGAGCGTTGGCTGAATCGAAAAAACAAAGACTTTGACGATAAGCAGTGGGCGGAATTGGGAATGACCCGTGGGATAGGAACTTTCTACCTCGGATACACACTGTTGCTTCAATCGGGGAGCAGAGCGTTTATGGACGGCTACGTGGAAAGGTTCATCCACAGTGACCATCTTGTAGACGAGTTGCTTGAGGTTTTCAACGATTACCCCCGGAACGGAAACCGGTAGAAGTAACTGTCAAACGCTTCAACAGGCGTTCGGTGCGGTCGCGGTATTTAGTGGAGTAACGAGTCAAGCCCTGAGTGCGAAAGCCCTCGGGGCTTTTTGCATTGGGGCGCTGAAATGCGAATCGAGTCGACGAGTGCCGGGCCGTGTGAGGTCTGGTCGACGTGGGATGAAGATCGAAACATGGGGTGCGTTACCGCCCGGTGCTTCGTGTTTGACGACGCGATGGACCGTGTCGTGTGGGCGATGGACCGGGCAGGCGACGGCGCGAGCGCCGACATTGCGATCCGCGCGGGCCTGCCCACTTTTTGAGCAGGCGGGGACCCTCTGGGCATCGCCATACGCGGGGGCTCGCACCCGCGTTTTTTCTCTACTGTCGATTTCCTATAGGGGGGGCACATTCACATGCTGACCCAGCAACAAATCGCTGATCACCTCGATCTGGAGCGCTCGACGGTATCGCGCCTTGTCGACCGTCTCAATATCGACTATCGGACGGCATCGCTGGATGAAATCCGCGTTGCGTATCTTCGCCACTTACGAGAATCGGCTGCCGGCCGCGCAAGCGAGACCGGGATCGATCTCGTCGCCGAGCGCGCGATGACCGAGCGCGTCGATCGCGAAATCAAGCTGCTGACGTTGGCCGAGAAGAAAGGCCAACTGGTCAACGCGGCGCAGCTCGAACAGGCGTACGGCCAGATGGTCGGCGCATTTCAAACGGAATTGCTGGCGCTGCCCGACAAACTGGTGCAGGAGCTACGCACCCTGTACGGCGTCGAGGTCGACGTCGAATGGTTGAACGAGCACATGTATGGATGCCTTCAGCAGCTTTCTGAATACGACGCAGACAGTCCGGGCGGTGATTCGCCGGATTGCGAAGCTTCTCCGTCCGCCCGAGCGGATCGGGACGACGGAGTGGGCGCGCAAGCATCGCAGGATGAGTGCGAAAGCGACGGCGACGCCGGGCCGCTATAACCCGAACATCACGCCGTGGGTGTTTGGCATGCATGACGCGCTCGACGATCCGACCGTGCAAAAGATCGTGTGCATGAAGTCGGCGCAGGTCGCTTGGACTGACGGTGTGCTGTTGAACTACATCGGCAAGCGGATTGACGTCGATCCGTGCCCGATGATCGTGATGTTCGCGAAAGAGAAGTCGGCGAAGAAGTTCAACCTCGAAAAATTCGAGCCGATGGTCGAGGTGACGCCACGCCTGTCGGCAAAATTGCCGGTGCATGCTGCGCGTGACAAGAACAACCTGTGGGATCACAAGACGTTCCCGCGTGGGTTCCTGAAGTTCATTACGTCGAACGCGCCGGACGATGTGAAGTCGACGCCGGCCCCGGTCGTCGCGGTCGAGGAGCCGGACGATGCGAACACGAACGTGCGCGATCAGGGCGATTCGATCACGCTGCTGGAGGAACGCAACAAGAGCTATTCGGACAGCCGCCGCAAGGTAATTTTCGGTGGCACGCCCACCGTTGACGGCTTCTCGCGCATCCAGCAGGCGTACCTGACTTCGGATCAACGCATCTATCTGGTGCCGTGCCCCAATTGCGGCGAGGAGCATGAGCTGGCGTGGGAGAACGTGACCTGGAGCGAGGACGCCGAAGTCGCGCATGAAGTGTTCGGCCGGGCACGGCCGGACTCGGCCCGCTACACGTGCCCGCACTGCGGCTCGTTGTGGGACGACTCGGCGCGTGTGCGTGCGGTCCGGCATGGGCGATGGGTTGCGACGGCGCCGTTTCACGGTGTCGCGGGCTTCCGTCTGAACGAGCTGGTGTCGCCGTTCCCCGGCTCGCGCATGGCGGAGCTGGTCAAGAAGTGGCTGACGGCCGAGAAGGCGCTACGCGAGGGCGACGACACGAAAATGCGTGCGTTCGTGAACAACTCGCAAGGGCGGCCGTACAAGTACAAGAGCGACCTGCCGGAGCTGGACGTGCTGGCCGCCCGTGCGATGCCGTACGCGGCATTCATGGTGCCGGCCGGCGGTCTGTTGCTGACGCTCGGTGTCGACGTGCAGCACGACCGGCTCGCGATCATCCTGCGCGCATGGGGACGCGGTGAGGAAAGCTGGCTCGTTGCGTGGGACGAGATTTACGGCAATGTGCTGCATCAGGAAGCCGATCCGCTGTCGGGCGGCGTATGGGGTGCGTTGACCGCGCTGGTGACGCACGGCTACCGTCACGAAAGCGGCGGCATATTGCGTGTGCGCGCGACGTCAATCGACTCGTCGGACGGCTCGACGTCGGACGCGGTATACAAATATGTGCGTGCTGCGCAGCGGGCCGGGCTGAACGTGCTGGCGATCAAGGGCAGCACCGAGGCCAACGCGGAGATTTTCAGCGTACCGAAGGCGTCGGTCGATTCGACGCGCAACAACAGCAAGGCCGCGAAATACGGCCTGCGTCCGTACATGGTCGGTGTCAGCAAGGCGAAAGACCTGATCCTGGACAACCGGCTGAAGCTCGATGGCGACGGACCGGGGCGCATGCACTGGTATGTGGGCGTGCGCTCCGACTATCTCGCGCAGGTGACAGCCGAGGTCAAGGTGCCGGGCCGGATCGGCACCAAGCGTGTCTGGCAGAAGAAGGCCAGCGCCCGTAACGAAGCGCTCGACTGCGAAGTCTATGCGCTGCACGCGGCACGCAGCGCCAAAACCCACCTGATGACCGAAGCGCATTGGCGCGTCGAACAGGTGCGCATCTCGCAGGTTTCTCTGTTCGATGCTGTTCCGATATTGGAATCGCTACCGTCTGCATTGCCGGTCGAGACACTGCCGACCGTGCAGACGGATGCCGATCCACCGCCACCGATCGAGCCGGTTCAGCCGGTCGCTAAACCACCCGAAACCCCGCCACCGAGCGGGGTTTCGCGCATTCAGGGCCGGCGTGTCGCTCGCTCGACGTACCTGAAGCGCCGCTAGGAGAAACACATGGCATACACGATGGCGGACCTGCAGCGCATCCAGTCGGCAATCGCGAAGGGCGAGCTGGAGGTCCAGTACGCGGATCGCAAGGTGCGCTACCGGTCGATCGCCGAACTGCGTGACGCGCAGACCGAGATCATCCGGGCGCTGGATGGGGCGACCGGCCGCTCGCGGCTGATTCGCTTGCGGCACGCCGGCAAGGGGGTGCGATGAGCCGCGCGTATCCGGTTCTCGCGCAGCGCGGCTTTGTCGTGCCCACGCGCCTGAACGCGGCGGCGTACGAATCGGCCGGCACGCGCGGGGCGCGGGCGAAGTCATGGCAGGCGTCGAGCGCGGGACCGAACGCATCGGTCGTGCAGAACCTGCCGCTGATGCGCCACCGCGCCCGTGACGCGATCCGTAACGACCCGTGGGCGAAGACCGCGATCGCGCGGCTGGTGTCGAACACGATCGGCACTGGAATTCAGGCGCATCCGCAGCATCCGAACGCGGACGTGCGTCGCGAACAAAAGCAACTTTGGGACGACAGCTCGGGCGAGCTGGATGCGGATGGTGTGCACGACCTGTACGGCTTGCAGACGCTCGCCGCGCGGGCGTTCTTCAGCGACGGCGAGGTGCTGGTGCGCCGCCGCCTGCGTCCGCCGCATGCCGGGCTGGCGGTGCCGATGCAGATCCAGCTGCTGGAAGGTGACCTGTTGCCAGTCACGAAGAACGAGCCGATTCCAGGCGGCGAGATCATCAACGGCGTGGAGTTCAACGAAGACGGCGAGCGCGTCGCGTATCACCTGCTGCGCCGCCATCCGGGTGAGTACAACCGCTTTGCCGGTGACGCGACGCAGACGGTGCGCGTACCGGCCGACGAGATCGCGCACGTATTCCACGGGCTGCGGCCCGGTCAGGTGCGCGGTGTGCCCGAGCTGTCGACGGTGCTGCTGCGGCTGCATTCGCTCGACAACTTCGACGACGCGGTGCTGTTCCGTCAGGAGGTGAGCAACCTCTTTGCCGGGTTCATCGTGAAACCACAGGCGGAGGTCGGCCCGCTCGGCGATCCCGTTTCTGGTGCGCCGATCGAGTTCGACGTTGACGGCTTTTCGCCGGTCGTGTCGCTGGAGCCGGGCGCGATGCAGGAACTGGCGCCCGGCGAAGACGTGAAGTTCGCAACGCCACCCGGTGCCGGGGCCGATTACGCGCCATTCATGCGCCAGCAGCTGATGGCGGCAGCCGCGTCGGTCGGCATGCCGTACGAAGTGCTGACGGGTGATCTGCGCGACGTCAGCGACCGCGTGCTGCGCGTGTTGCTCAACGAGTTCCGACGCTCGATCGAGCAGCTGCAGCAGAACGTGTTCATCCACCAGTTCTGCCGGCGAATCTGGCGCTGGTGGGTCGACGCGTGCGCGCTGTCCGGTGCGTTGCCGATGCCGAACTATCACCGCGCCCGGCGCGAGTACGTGCGCGTGCGCTGGGTGCCGCAGGGCTGGCCGTATATCCACCCGGTGCAGGACGTATCCGCCAAGCGTGCCGAGATCCGCGCGGGGCTGACGAGCCGCACCGGCGCGATTCTGGCGAAGGGCGAGGATCCGGAGCAGGTCGACGACGAGAACGCCGCTGATCAGCAGCGCGCGCAACGGTTGGGGTTGCAGTACGACACGCATGCGACGGACGACACCGATCCGCTCGCGCATACGAATGGGGAGTGAGATGAAACGCAATCGTAAGTGGTGGGATATCCGGGCGCAGGCGAACGCGGCCGGCGAGGTCGAGATCCGGATCTATAACGAGATCGGCTTTTGGGGCACGGACGCGCAGACCTTCGTGACCCAGCTCGACGCGGCAGCGGCCAACGCGTCCACGATCGTAGTGGCGATCAACTCGATGGGTGGCGACGTGTTCGATGCATTCGCGATCTACAACGCACTGCGCCGGCACGCAGGCAAGGTGAAGGTGCGCGTCGACGGTGTCGCGGCATCGGCCGCGTCGCTCATTGCAATGGCCGGCGACGAGATCGTGATGCCGGAGAACGCGCTACTGATGATCCACAACGCGCACACGGTGACGGCGGGCGAGGCGAAAGACCTGCGGCGTATTGCCGACCTGCTCGATAACGCAGGCGACGGCATTCTCGCCGCGTACGCGGCCAAGAGCGGTCAGTCGGTCGACGAGATCCGGGGCATGATGGACGCCGAGACGTGGCTCACGGCGGCGCAGGCAAAGGAGAAGGGTTTCTGCGACACGATCGAGGCGGCAGTGAAGCTGTCGGCGTCGGCCAGCTCGACGGCGCTGCTCGCGCGCTTTTCGGCGGTGCCTGAGGTCGTGCGGGCGCTGATCGACGAGACGGAGCAGACTGACCCGCCGCAGCCTGACACGCCACCGGAGCCTGAGCCAAGCCCCGCTCCGACTGCGACTCCGCAAACCAAGCCCGATGCGCAGCCGGTGCCGCCGACGCCCGACGTGTCGGCGCTCGCATCGCACGTGTTCGCGGCGTGCCGTGACGCGCGCCTGTCGCATTGCGCCGAGGCGATCGTGACGGCGACTGGCCTGAAGGATCGGGCAACCGTTGACGCGGCGATTCAGCAGGCCGCGGACATCGCCGGGATCTGCCTTGCGGCCAACGTGCCGGAGCTGACCGCGCAGTTCGTCGCCGACGGGCTGACACCCGATCACGTACGCGCGCGACTGTTCGAGCGCGTGACGGCGTCGCAACCGCGCATCAATCCCCGCGCTCAATCGACGGCGCAAAACGAGCCGGCCGTGGTCGCGAATGCGCCGCGCGCGGTGTCCATCTACGCAGCTCGCAAGAGCGGCAAGTAACTTTGACGATACCCGAGGAGGGGAACACTCATGTCGAACGTGAAGGTACAGGGCAGCCAGACGGCGGAATTTCTGGTGTCGGAGGGCAACGGGCGGATTTCGCGCGAACACATCGTGGTCAAGGCGGGACCGGCGCTGCCGTCCGGCCAGGTGCTCGGCGTGACGAGCACCGGCGAGTATGCACCGTACGACAACGCGGCGAACGACGGGTCGGAGGTTGCTGCAGCGGTGCTGTACGCGCCGTTGCCGGCGTCCGAGGCACCGCGTTCGGCGACGGGCATCGTGCGGCTCGCCGAAATCGCCGCCGCGCGCCTGACCGGTCTGGATGCTGCCGGCCGCACCGATCTCGCCGAGCGTCACGTGATCGTCCGCTGATCGCAGCGCACGTTACCTGAAGCCCATCTGAGGCCACGCACCGCGTGGCCTTTTTTGTATCCATTTCCTGTTGGAGGTTGTATGGCGGACATCGCCCTGTTTCAAGATGATGCGTTCTCGCTGTCGTCGCTCACCGCAGCGATCAATGACCAGCCGCACGTGCCGGGTCGAGTCGGTGCGCTCGGCCTGTTCGAAGAGGACGGCATCACCACGACGACGATCCAGATCGAGCGTGACGGCGACACGCTGTCGCTCGTGTCGGCCGGCGAGCGCGGCTCGCCGTCGGCGATCGTGGTCGGCAGCAAGCGCAGCATGATCCCGTTCAATACGGTGCACCTGCCGCAGCGTGCGTTCGTGAAGGCCGACGAGATCCAGAACCTGCGTACATTCGGTTCCGAAACGGAGCTCGAGGCGCTACAGACGGTCGTGAACCGGCGCCTGGCCAAACTGCGCCGCCAACTCGACGCGACGCACGAGTTCCACCGCATCGGCGCGATCAAGGGCGCGGTGCTCGACGCCGACGGCAAGACGGTGCTGATTGATCTGCTCCAGTACTTCGGTATCGAGCAGACGGTGATCCCGTTCGAGCTGGGCAAGGCGGACACCGAAATCCGCGTGAAGTGCGTCGAGGTGCAGGACGCAATTGAGGATGCGCTGGGCGCGACGACGTACACGGGCGTGCGTGTGCTCTGCGGCCGGGCATTCTGGAACAAGCTGATCGTCGCGAAGACGGTGAAGGAGACGTATCTCGCGACCGCGATGGCGGCGTCCCTGCGCGGCGATGCGCGCGACGCATTCGACTTCGGCGGCTGCACGTTCGAGCGCTATCGCGGTCGCGTCGGCGACATCGGCTATGTGGCCGACGACGAGGCATATGCGGTGCCCGAAGGCGTGCCGGAGCTGTTTGTCACGCGCTTCGCGCCGGCCGACTATGTGGAGGCCGTCAACACGACGGGTCTGCCGTATTACGCGAAGCAGGAACTGGCGCAGTTCGGCAAGGGTGTGGACATCGAGGCGCAGTCGAACCCGGTGCACCTGTGCACGCGCCCGAAGGCGATCGTCAAGCTGAAGGCGTGACATGGCGTTCCGGGATCTGATCGCGGACGTCGACGCTGCAGTGCTGCGCGATCTCGGCGACGTGGATATCACGATCGACGGTCGGCCCGTCGACGGGATGTTCACGTCGCCGTGGCTGGGTCCGGATCTTGGAACGCAGCGCACGCAGCTCGTGGCGCCTGTCCTGCATATCACCGACGCCGACGCAGTCGACGTCACCGAGGGCAGCATTGTCGTGACGCCGAGCGGGCGTTACCGCGTGTTCGAGCTGCATCCCGATGGCACGGGCTGGACGATCCTGATTCTGAGGTGACGATGGATCTGCTGAAGGTTGAGATCGACGTGAAGGGGGCGCTCGAAGCACTCGCGGGTCTGCCGCCTGCAGCGATGCAGGCGGCATGGCGGCGCACGCTGCGCAAGACAGGCGCGTGGATCCGAAGCCAGACCGCGAAGGAGGTCGGCAACGCGACGGGCATCCAGCAGAAGCTGCTGCGGCAACGGATGTATTTCTTCATGCGATCGGCCGATACGGGCAAGGTATGGCTTGGGTTGAACCCGATCGAGGCGCACCGGCTCGGCTCTGTCCGGCGCACGAAGAAGGGGATGCGGGCCGGCAAAACGCTGTTCGAGAGCGCATGGCGCAAGACGAACCGGCAGCCGGACGGGCCGATCTATCGGCGCATCGGCAAGGCGCGCACCCCGTTCGAGGTCGTCAAGGTCGAATGGTCGCAGACCGGCGATCCGGCGTTTCGCCGGGCGGCGCAGACATGTGAGGCCCGACTGATGACGGTGCTACGGCAGGAGGTCAATTATGAACTGCAGAAGGCGATAAACCGTGCTCGATAACCTGAAGCAATTGCATGACGGCGTCGAGTTCGGCCTGCGCGCGAAGCTGCCGGATCTCGAGCGCATTCACGCGTATCCGAAGATCGGCAAGGCGATCGAGACGCCATTTATCGCGATCGAACTGTCGGAGCTGGAGCCGGGGCACGACGACGGAACGGGCCGCGTGCCGCTGGTAGGCCGATTGCAGGCGCGTGTGATCGTCGACCCGCTCGTGCCCGGTGCCGAGCTGCTGGTGCGCGAGCTGTCCGCGCGTGTGCTGCAGGCGGTGCACGGTACGACGTGGGATTTGCCCGTGACGCCCGGCAGGCAGGTCGGCTCGGCGGGCGAGGATCCGTTTCGCCCGGAGCTCGATACGTATCTCGTCTGGCTCGTCGAATGGGAACATGAATTCGACCTGGGCGACGAATTCGAGCCGCCGGCGAAGGGTCGCACGGTGTTGTGGGGCGTTGATCCCGATACTGGGCCGGGGCACGAAGATTGTTACTGGAATGCGGCGGATCACGGAGCGGGGTGACATGTGAGCGATTTCGAGCTGGGCGAGATGGATCGCCGCATGGCGTGCCTGACGCAGTCGGCGGTGGTTGAGGCGGTCACATACGATCCGCCGCGCGTGAAGGTGCGCATCGGCGATTGGGTCAGCGACTGGCTCAAATGGCAGGCGGGTGCGGCCGGCAAGGTCCGGCAGTGGCGTCCGCCGTCCGTCGACGAAGAGGTCGCGCTCTGGGCACCCTCGGGCGATCTCGCGGGCGCGTTCGTCGCACCCGGCTACTACACGGATCAGCACGGCGGCTCGGGCCGGTCGAGTCCGGACGAGACGGCGACCGACTACCCGGACGGCGCATTCGAACAGTACAACCATGCGAGCCATGAATACGTGCTGTCGGTGCCGGCGGGTGGTCGGATCGTGTTTCGCATCGGCGGGACAGAGTTCGAGCTGAAGGCGGACGGCGCGATGCTGCGCAGCGGGAAGCTGCTCGCTGACGTGCCCGACTCGACGTTCACCGGCAACACGACCGTCGAGCGCTTGCTGACGTTCAACGGCGGCATGCAGGGCAAGGCGGGCGAGGGTGGTGGCGTCGCGATGAAGGTCGCGGGCGGCGCCGAGTTCACCGACGACGTTGTCGCAGCCGGCAAGTCCGTCAGTAAGCACAAGCACCGTGAGCAGGGTGACGGGGAGCTGGTCAGTTCGCCGATTTAGTAGGGCGGCCCTGCAATTTTTACGAGGGCTATGCGGGACGTGCAACATCTAGAATCGATTCCTGTTGTGGGCAAAGTGACTTTGTGAAAGGGATCGAGACGATGAGTTCTGTCAGCGAAAACCAAAGTGGCGTTACGGATGCGACGAAACAGGCCGAAACTCCCGACTGGGAGGACTTCAGGCGGCTGTACAAAAACTACGTGTCCGCGATTGCCGTTCTCAAGGACACACTAGATGTCCTATGGAAGCTGGCGCCGATTGGACTGGTTATGCCGGCGATCTTGATTTGGGTCTATTTAAGGAAAATCGGCTGGCAGCAGTTGTTCCCGGAAGCTGTAGTTTCGGTGCCGGGGTTGGTAGTGATGATCGTAGCATCCTGTTTGCTGACGCTCTTGCTTGCGATTCAGTTTGGCATTCCTTCGATTATTTCTGTTGGCGCGGTTGGCGCATATGAAGAGCAAAATCGAATCGCTAAGGATGCCGGGTACGAAAGTATAAGATCGCCGCTTGCGCTTTTGTTTGTTGGTTCGCCGTTTATTTGGTTGATGGTGTTTGGGTTGCTATCCCTCATTTGGGATTTGCCTGCTGTCTGGTGCTTTTCTTCAGCTATCGTCGGAATGGCAGCATTTCAGGTATTGGTGGTGTGGTGGAATTGGAAGGTGCTTTCGAATTACCATAAAATTGGTCGGATAAATGCCGTAATTCAATTTTTTAAGCTGACGTTTGCACCTACTATTTCCGCTATTGCTGTCCTTCCGTCCTTGGTTGTTTGCTTGGGCGTATTTTCCTCGGAGGATTTGTCCGGGTGGGCCGCATTCGGCGTATTTGTCGGTTGTGCGATTTATAGCGTAGTCGGAGTGCTTCCGGGGATGGCCTATTTACTTGAGAAGTTATCGGATAAGAAGCCGTTCGATATCTTCAAGACGACGATCTTTATCGGGGCGCTTGTGTTGTATGCGGTGTGGTTTGTGGCGCTGACATTTGCACCGGTTACGTCCACGATTCTGCGCTCAATCGGTGCGATTGATGATAAGCGATACGTGTATCAGGTCCTGAAGCCGGATCTTGTGACGGGATTGCAGGGAGCTGGATTCAAGGTCTACATGGCGCCTGCCTCCCCGTACAGCAAAGACCAATCGACCTATTTTGTCGATAGCTACGTTCGCTTCAATTTTTCCAATGTTCTCCTGCTCTGTCGCGACCCGCTTGCCTTCAATAAGGCAGATGGTGCCTCTATGTCCAATGTAGATGTCCAGAACAAGCTGTTGATATGGCGTAGGGGTGGGTATTTCTGTGTGAAAGCGCGCACGGACGAAGTTCGATTGTTGCAGAGTCTGCGCAAGCCTTGATCACGTGCATTTTCATCATATAGACCCCGCAGAAACGCGGGGTTTTTTATTTTCAGGAGGGCGTATGTCGAAAGACGCACAGCAAGACAGGGCGGCGACGCCCGTCACATTCATCGATACCGAGTTTCGCAGTCGCGTGATCGTGTTTCCGGATGGCTCGCACGTCGCCGTGCTGGCGGGCAAGACGCAAGTCACGCAGCCGGAGCACATCGCATATCTCGAATCGCGCGGGTGCTTCAAGCGCGTGCCGACGAAGGTGCAGTAGTGGTCGCGCTGGTCGGAATGTGCCGTCGCACGGGCCGGCTGATCGGTGGCGTTGACCATCTCGTCCAGAGCATTGGGGACATTCTGAGCACGCGCAAGGGCACGCGCCGCGAGCGGCCTGATTACGGTTCCGATCTGCCGCTGATGGTCGACCTGCCGATCACGCGCGGCTGGATATCGGCCGCGCAGGCGGAAGCGGCGCGTGCGATCGGCCGATGGGAGCCGCGCATCGCGCTCGATCGTGTCCAGGCGCTGTCGGTCGTCGACGGCAAAGTAACTTTTCGGATCGCCGGGCGTTACGACGGCGACGATGTTGTATTCGAGGTGACGATATGACAGTGATCGATCTGTCGGCACTCGATCCGCCGGATCTCGTCGAGACGCTCGATTTTGAGGCCGCGTATCAGTACAAGCTGCAGCACTTCAAGAGCATCTATCCTGATTGGACAGCAGCGCTCGAATCCGATCCGGTCGTGAAATTGATTGAGCTGGCGGCATACGATGAAGTCCGGTTTCGCGCGCGTGTGAACGATGCAGGGCGTGCGGTGTTGCTGGCCTACTCGACAGGGGCGGATCTCGAACACCTCGCGGTGCTCTGGAATTTGCAGCGCGAGACGGTCGACCCCGGCGACCCCGAGGCGCATCCGCCGGTTCCTGCAACACGTGAGCGCGACGAGCGCTTGCGATTGCGTACACAGATGGGCATCGAGCGCTCGTCGACGGCAGGTCCGTTCGGCGCGTACCGGTCCCTCGCGATGGACGCATCGGCAGATGTCGCGGACGTGCGCGTCGATCGGCCCGAGGCCGGTGTGGTGCGCGTGGTCGTGAAGTCGTATTCGAACGGTGGCGTGGCGAGCGCGGCATTGCTCGACACAGTGCGCCGCGCACTTTCGCCGGAGGATCGTCGGCCACTGAACGATACGCTGCTGGTGGTTGCGGCTCGGCCCGTCAATTATGCGATCGTCGCCGACGTGTACATCGGGCGCGGGCCGGATCCGGGCGTCGTGCTTGCTGCGCGACGGCAGGATCTGGATATTGCGGTGGCTGCAGGGGAGGCGCTACGCGTTGGCATGCCGCGATCGGCCGTGACCGGAGCGCTGCATCCGAAAGCGTCGGGTGTGGTGCGCGTCGACCTGAAGTTACCGGCAGCCGACGTCGTGTGTGCGATCGATCAGTTCGCGCGCTGCACGTCGATCGTGCTCAATCCAAAGGTGGCCGATGACGACTGAAGCACTGCTGCCAACCAACCAGACGAGTCTCGAGGCGGCGCTTGCGCAGGTCCTGCGCCCAAGTGTCGATCCGGACGTGATCCGCACGCTGTGGGATGCGGATCGCTGCCCGGCAGCGTTCTTGCCGTGGCTCGCATGGTCGCTCGCGGTCGACGGATGGGAGCTGGCGGAGTCCGAAGACGCCCGCCGCGCGCTGATCAAGTCGTCGCTAGCGATCTACCAGAAGAAGGGCACGCCATGGGCGATTCGCGAGATCGTGCGGCGGCTTGGTTTCGGCGAGATCGATATTCAGGAAGGGCGACAGGTCAAGCGGCGTGACGGTTCGGTCAAACGCAACGGCCGGTATCTGTACGGCGGCTCGTCTGCATGGGCCGAGTACATCGTCACGCTGAAGCGGCCCGTGACGCGAGATCAGGGCGAGAACCTGAAGCGGGCGATCGAACGCTACGCACCGGCTCGCAGCTTGCTGGCATGGCTCGATTTTTCTGAGGTTGCGATCCGGCACAACGGCGTCGCGACGCGCAACGGTCAATATACGCGAGGGGTAATCGGAACATGGCCGATTTGAAGGAAGAGAGTAAGTGGGAGCCGGGGATTCGTCAGTTCGAGACGTCGGATCCCGTGCAGGGCGGCCCGGACGGCGTCGACAACATCGCACTCAAGCAACTTGGCAATCGCACCCGCTACCTGAAAGATCGTGCGGACGCGACCGACAAGGTTATTACTGGGCTCGGTAATCGGGCGGATGCGACGGACAAGCAGGTCGCGGATCTCGGCACCGACAAGGTCGCGCGATCGGGCGACGCGATGAAGGGGAAGTTGCTTGGCAAGGCCGGCGCAATGACGCCGAACAACACGAACAACGCTGGATTTGCGTTTGACGGCGACCCGGACTCTGGCATGTTTTCTCCAGGAGACGGACATGTCCAACTCGGCGCGCAAGGTGTTCCCTACGTGGTCATGCTCAGCAACAACCTGACGCTTGGCGCTGCAGGATGGCTCTCGCTGATTGCGGGTGGGGCCGAACGTGGCCGTATCACCCCGGAAGGCCGATGGTTGATCGGCGGGGCTGGGGACAATGGTCAAGATGCAGTGCGCGTGCAGGGCTCGATCGGTGCAAACGGTGGCATTCGTAGCGCCGGCTACGACGCGAATGGCACAGGGGCGCAGTTTCGTGCGGTGGGCACCGACTACGGCGTGATGCTGCGCAATGACAACAAGAGCGCGTGGTTTTTGTCGACGAACAAGGGCGACCCAAACGGTGCCTACAACGATTATCGGCCGTTCTCTTGGTCGCTCGATACAGGCGCTGTTCGTATCGACGGCACTGGTTGTGGCACGATCTTCGGCGGTTACGCCCGCTTCGCCGGCAACGTGGAATCCGCGGGCGTCGGCTATTTCGGCGGCGGTGCCGGCAAGGCGAAGGATTACGGCTCCGGCGTCACGCTCGGGGCCAATACCGGCGGCGACATCGTCCTGAAGGCTGCCGGCGCCGACAAGGACATGAAGCTGTGGGACATCCAGTCGAATAACGACAGCATGAGCATCCGTGCAGTCGATGACGACTGGACGATCGGCATCCCCGCTGTGCGGATTACGCGCGTCAACCTGAGCACGTCGATCAAGACGCTTGAGCTAGTCCCGAACACCGGACGCGTGCTGTCCGCGGGCGCGTGGGATGACGGACGTTCGTCTTTCCAGAACAAGGGTACGCTCAAGAGTAGCAACTCGTCGGGCGCGCTGGTTGCATCGAACGGGGGCGGTGCCGGGCAGACGTCGATTCAATTGACGCGGGAAGGCGCACCCACTGACCAGAAAACGTGGGAAGCGATTGCGGGCGCGGATGGCTCGTTTGCCCTGCGTACGGTCAACGACGCATACAGCAACTCGCAGGCGGCGATCAATGTGACTCGCGGGTCCAGTTATTTGCTCGGCACGTTGCAATTGATGCCGCAGGGCGGGCGCGTCATGGTCGGCAAGGTGGGCGACGACGGTTCCACGCAATTGCAGATCGGCGGTATGGTCACGGCCGTGTCGCCGCCGGCCGGCGACAACTCGAACAAGCTGATCACGTCGGCATGGTTTGCGGCGGCGGTCGCCGACGTGCAGATCGGGCAGATCGTTTGGGAGGCTCGAACTGCGCCGCGTGCCGGTTTTCTGAAGCTGAACGGCACCGAGCTGAAGCGTGCTGACTATCCGCTGCTGTGGGCGTACGCGCAGGGCAGCGGTGCGCTGGTCGCAGACGCTGATTGGGGTAAGGGCCGTCACGGGTGCTTCTCCAGCGGGGACGGCAACACGACGTTCCGACTGCCGGACCTTCGGGGCGAGTTTATCCGCTGTTGGGATGATGCGCGCGGTACGGATGCGCAGCGCCAGATCGGGAGCTGGCAGGACAGCTTGAACCGCTTGCACGCGCACGGTGCGTCTGCCGCTGCTGTTGGCGACCACTCTCACGGCGCATGGACAGATTCGCAAGGATGGCACGGTCACAGCATCAATGATCCTGGGCATGACCACGGCATTCCGGTCGCGTCTGGCGGCGGCTACATCGGCGAAATAAACCTGAACGGCGGTGGCCGAGGGGATAAGCGCACCACGGGCAGCGGAACGGGCATTTCAATTAACGGTGACGGCGCCCACGGGCACAACGTCGGAATCGGCGGGGCCGGTGCGCACTCGCACACGATCAGTATCGGGGCGGATGGCGGCAACGAGAGTCGCCCGCGAAACGTTGCGCTGCTCGTCATGATCCGCGCTTACTAAATCGAGGTAGAACATGCTTTGCAATCAGTACGACAACCTGACGGGGCGCTACGTGGTGAGCTTTCTCGCCGAGCGCGATCCCATGAGCGCGGAGCGATATCTCGTTCCGGCATTCTGCACGCTCACACCGCTTCCCGAAGTGCCGACGCGTTCCTGGCCCTTCTGGATCGATGGGAAGTGGGTGCTGCGTCCTGACTATCGCGGCGTGCGCCTGTATCGAACCGATACGGGCGAACCCGGCGAGATCACGGTCGCAGGTATTAGCCCGGACGGTGAAGGGCTCACCGAATTGCCGCGCCCCTCCGACGAGTACGTCTGGCGAGATGGCGCGTGGGTCGTCGACGAGGCGATTGTCGCCGAGCGAGTGCGAGCCGCTGCGATGTCGGATTTCTACGCGCGAATGGAGAAAGCGCGTCAGCAGAATCTCGGCAAGATGGACGCGCGAGCAGCGGGCCTGCTGTCCGACGTCGAGGAGGCGATGTTTGACGCATGGGCCGCGTATCAGGTCGCCCTTGTTCGCGTCGTGGATCTGCCGACCTTCCCCAAGGACATCGTGTGGCCTGACGAACCTGATCCGGCCGCCGTGCTGGTGAAGGTCGAGGCCGAACGTGCGGAGAAAACTGCTCGCGAAGCCGAGGAAGCTGCTCGGCAGGAAGAGGAAGCCGCCCGCGCCGATGGCGCGGGCGAAATGGCAGCCGACACTGCATCCACCACGCCCGCCGACAGCGCAAGCGTGAGCGATACCGCGCCGGCTGTCGAGGGCGACACAAAGTAACTTTCCCGGCGCGATAACGCGCCGTCCCGTTTTCGTAAGCCGCTCAATCGAGCGGCTTTTTTCATTTCTGGAGATCCGCATGGGAGCGACTTCATTTTTCCACGGCATTACGACGACAATCGTCGACAGCGGCCCGCGCACGATCGCGGTGCCGTCGTCGTCGGTCGTTGGCATGACCGACACCTACACGCCCGGCCCCGATCTGGCGCAGCCGAACGTGCCCGTGCAGCTGACGAGCTATCGCGAAGCCGTGCAGGCGTTCGGTGAAAAGAGCGCGATTGCACGCGCGGCCCGTGCGATTTACGCGCAGAGCAGCGCGGTGGTAATCGCGGTTGGTGTGCCGGCGGCGGCGGACGCCGCGCAGCTCACGTCGGCAATCATCGGTGGCGTTTCGGCAGGTGGTGCGCGCACTGGCATGCAGGCTTTGCTCGACGCCAAGTCGCGCTACAACGCGCAGCCGCGTTTGCTCATCGCCCCCGGCCACACGTCAAAGCAGCCGGTCGCAACGGCGGCCGATTCGCTCGCCGGCAAGCTGCATGCCGTCGCCGTGATCGATGGTCCGAACACCGACGACGAGGCCGCGATCGCGTACGCGAAGAACTTCGGCAGCAAGCGCCTGTACATGGTCGACCCCGGTGCGAAGGCATGGGACAACGCGACGAACGGTGAGATCGCGATGTCGGCGTCGTCGTATGCGGCGGGTCTCTTCTGCCAGACCGACGCGAAGATCGGGTTCTGGGCATCGCCGTCGAACAAGGAGATCGTGGAGATCACGGGCACGGCACGACCGATCGAATACCTCGACGGCGACGAGACGTGTCGCGCGAATCTGCTCAACAACGCGAACATCACGACGATCATTCGCGACGGCGGGTTCCGCCTGTGGGGCAACCGCACCCTATCGGCCGATCCCAAGTGGAAGTTCGTCACGCGGGTGCGCACGCTCGACATCGTGATGGACGCGGTGCAGGCCGGCCACAAGTGGGCGGTCGACCGCGGCATCACTGCAACGTACGTCAGTGACGTGACCGAGGGGCTGCAGGCGTTCATGCGCGACCTGAAGCGTCAGGGCGCGCTAATCAATTTCGAGGTCTACCCGGATCCGCAGTTGAACACGGCGAGCCAGCTCGAAGACGGCAAGGTGTACTGGAATATCCGATTCACGGATGTCCCGCCGGCCGAAAACCCGATTTTCCGCTTCGAGGTCACGAACCAGTGGCTGACCGAAGTGCTCGACAACCAGATCTAAGGGAGGGGCGATGATTCCGGAAACGCTGTACAACTGCAACACGTTCGTCGATGGACGTAGCTACGCGGGGCGCGCGACGAGCATGACGCCGCCGAAGCTGAAGATCAAGACGGACGATTTCCGCGCGGGCGGGATGGACGCTGCAGTCAAGGTCGATCAAGGCATGGAGCCGCTCGACGCATCGTTCGCCATGGCGACGATGGAATACGAAGTGCTGCGCTTTTTCGGGCTGGTGGATCAGGGCGCGTTCAACGGCGTGTTCCGCGCGGTGTTCATGGACCGTAGCGGCAAGACGAAGAATGCCGCCGTCTATCTGCGCGGCATGCTGTATGAAGTCGATCCGGGCGACTGGAAGCCCGGCGACAAGGTCGAAGCGAAATTCAGCGTGTCGTGCGACTACTACAAGCTGGAGGTCGCAGGTGTGATCGTGCACGAGATCGACATTTTCGCGTGCAAGCGCGTGATCAACGGGGTCGATCAGCTCGCCGAAGTCCGTAAGGGGCTCGGCATGTAAGTGCAACGTGTCGGTCATTCGACGCACACGTTACAAAGCTACTTTGTTCAATCAATGGCGAGCCGACGGCTCGCCATTTTTCATTTCAGGAATCGCAATGGAACAGGTCACGATCAAGCTCGACTATCCGATCAATCTCAACGGCGTTGAGTGCGACACCTTCACGATGCGCCGGCCGAAGGTGCGCGACATGCGCGGTGCGCAAAAGCTTGCACCGAACGATGCGGAGGAACAGGAGCTGATCCTGTTCGCGTCGCTCGCCGAAGTCGCACCTACCGATCTCGACGCGATGGATATGGCCGACTACGAACGCGTGCAGGACGCGTACTACTCCTTTCGACGCGTACGCAAGGCTGGACCGAAAGACGCTCAAGGCGCTGGCGAATCGGCTGGTGCGTGAATACGGCATGTCGCCGACCGCGATCGACGAGATGACGGTCGACGACATGCTCTGGTGGTTGACCGACTGAGAGGGCCGGGATGGCGAAAGACTTAGCGCTTGGCATCGTGATTGGCGGGGCTGTGTCGGCGACGTTCGGCAAGGCGATTACCGACACGTCGTCGAAGATCGATGCGATGAAAAAGCGGGCGAACGACTCGCGGCTCTGGCAGCGCCAGATCGGCGAGACGATGCGTCTGCAGGACGAATTCCGCCGATTGCACCTTGCGGGCGATAGTGCGGCGGATGGCATCCGTCGCAAGCTCGACAGCAATCTGAAATCGTTGCGGGATGCCGGCATCGAGGTCGACCGGCTCGATCGCGCGTACGCGCGGCTCGGCCGGACGACGCGCGGGCTGGATCTGAAGGCGTCCGGCTACGAGCGACTGGCCGCTGGTCGGGAGGCGGGACGCGGCGTGATCGGTGATGCCGTGAAGCTGACCGCCTCGGTCGCGGTGCCGGCGACGATCGCGGCGAACTATCAGGCGATCATTCGCGACATCGCGATCAAGGCTGGCATCGCGCGCACGCAGGAAGAGGCCGCGATGGGTTCGCGTATTCGACGCGACGCCGGGGCGAACGGTATCGGCCGCAATGAGCTGGCTGATGCCGTCAACCAGATGGTTGCGGGCGGGATGGATCTCAATCGTGCGCTCAACTTCGCGCCGCTGGTTGCGAAGTTTTCGATCGGCCAAGGGGCGACGACGGTCGAGACCGCGAAGATGATCCAAGCGCTGCAGCAGAACGCGGAGATCGTCGACCCGCGTCAGATGGCGAAGGCGCTCGAAGCGATCGCCTATCTCGGCAAGGAAGGGTCGTTCGAGTCCGTCGACATGGCGCGGTGGTTCCCGGTGCTGCTCGCCGAGATGAAGAAGATCGGCATCACGGGGCAGGACGCGGTGACGCAGCTCGGCGCCATGCCCCACGTGCAGATGAAGACCGCCGGCAGTTCGGACGAAGCCGCGAACAACCTGAAAAACTGGTTTTCGAAGATCGGTTCAGGCGAGACCGAACGCAACTATGCGAAGGCGGGCGTCGACTATCAGGCGAAGATGCGCGAGGCGATCGGCAAGGGCTGGTCGACACTGGAAGCGTCGTTCGTACTTGCCCGCGCTTACATCGAGCGCGTCGATCCCGCCAAGGCGAAGCAGCTCGCGTCGGCGGCGAAGCAGTTCAATTCGGAGATGGACCCGGCCAAGCGTCAGGCGCAGATGGCCGCTTTCGCCGAGACGATGAAGACCGGCGACCTGTTCAACGACATGCAGGTCAAGGCGGCACTCACCGCGTACATGCAAAACGCCGAGCTGTACACGAACCTGAAGCGCAACGCGCAGGACGCGAGCGGCGAGATCCAGAAGGATCTCGAAGCACGTCGAGAGACGTCAAAGCAGATCTGGAGTGAGGTCGGGCAGCGGTGGGACGACGCGATGCGCAGCATTGGCGACGCACTGCGTCCGATCACGGATCGTATCGGCGAGGGGGCGAAGGGTCTCGGCAGCGGTATCCAGTCCGTTGCCGATGCAGCACCGAAGGCGACGGCAGCCGTCGTTGGCATCGCGGGGGCGGCGCTTGCCTTTCGTGGTGCAAGGGCACTTTGGAGCATTGGGCGCGGCGCATTCGACATCGCGCGCGGCACCGTGCTTGCGCGCGGCGGTCGAGCTGCAGCGGGTGGGTCACGTGCCGCCGGTGGCGTCGTCGGCCGTGCACTCGATGCGCTCGGCGGAGCTGCGGCGGCAAGCGGCGGGGTCCAGCGCGTGTTCGTCGTGAACCTGCCCGGCGCTGGCGTCGGCGGGGGCGGGCTTGGCGATTTGGCTGGCGGTGAGCGAGCCGGTCGCGCTGCGCGTCGTGCAGCAGCTCGGGCTGGTCGGCTCGGCAGGCTCGGGCGGATCTTCAATACGGGCCGTGCGTTGTTCGGTCGCGTTGCGCCATATGCGGGCAAGCTCGCCGTGGCCGGCACGGTGTTGAAGCTCGGTCTTGCGGCGCGTGAAGCATACGCCGTCGCGTCGAGCACCGACACCAGCACGCAGAAGGCGAACCGCTTTGCGGGGATTGCCGGGAGCCTTGCCGGTGGCGTGATGGGAGCGAAGGTCGGCGCAATGATCGGGGCACTGGGCGGCCCGATCGGCTCGGCGGTGCTGGGTGTGATCGGCGGTGCGGTCGGCACGTTTGCCGGCGACAAGCTGTTCAGCGCTGTCTCGCGCAGGGTGCTGGATCGTAAGCCGGACGAATCGCCTGCGAACGTCGCAGCCGTCGCGAAAGCGAAGGCGCTCGTGCCGGATGCGGCCGGCGTCGGCGCTCGATCGGGGCCGCGTATCGAACAGCAGAACACCTTCGCGCCTGTCTTTCACGTGAAGATCGAAGCAAGCGATGCCGACATGGCTAACAAGTTCCTCGCGCAGGTCAGTCCGATGCTGACACGCATGATGGACGAGCATCAACGCAAAGCGAACAGCCGCACGGCGATGTTCGATGCGCCGCATATGTAAAGGAGGAAACCATGGATGTGATTCGGCAGATCACGGGAGCGGCGACGCAGGCCGGTATCGCAACCGAGCGCGTGCGGCAGATGGTCCGGATATTTGACCGAAACCGCGCGGCGAGCATGTCGACGGTCGACGCGCTGCAGCGTCTCGCGACCGGCAATCTGAGCAGCGCCGCCGAGCTGCTGACGGGTGCGTCGGGTGCGCTGTCGGTTGCCGGCGACCTATTTCCGCAGGTCGGCACGGTGTTGCGCAGCTTCAACGCGGCACAGGCGTCGGTCGGCTCGATCCTGACGGCGATCGACGGATCGAATTTCCCCCTTGTGCGAGCTGCCGCCGACAGCGTCAAGTCGGCGCTGGGCGGGGCGTGGAATCAGTTCAACGCGGCGGTCGGTATCAAGGACTCGGCAGTGGTCGACGTGATCAAGTCGACGGGCGTCGGCTCGATGCTGTCGGGACTGGTCGACGGGGCGACGTCGAGCACACCGCACCTGATGTCGATGACGAGCGAAGCGGGCGACGCGTTCCATTTCAACCTGTCGACGGCCGCGTACGACAAGCTGCGGCGCGCGACGCGGTATCGCGTGGCGTCTCAGGAGCGTCTGAACCGTCAGGAGGCGCTGCAGCCGGTGAGCGTTGGGGGCGAGACGATCACGCTGTCGGGCGTCGTATTCCCGGCGCTCGGGGCCGGTACGAAGCAGATCGACCGGCTACGCGAGATCGGCGGGCGCATGAAGCCCGTGCAGCTCACGACCGGCGACGGCGACGTGCTCGGCCGCTGGTTGTTGCAGTCGATCGAAGAGGAGCAGGACGCGCTGCTCTCGGACGGCTTGCCGCGCAAGCAAACATTCTCGGTGGAGTTCGGCCGCTATGGTGAAGACTTTAAGAACGTCTGATGGAGACGTGCTCGACACGCTTTGCTACCGCTTCTACGGAACGCTGCAGGGCACCGTCGAGGCGGTGTACGACGCGAATCCGGGGCTGGCGAATCGAGCGCAGCCGTTCCCGGCTGGGGTCGAGATCCTGATGCCGGATCTCGATGCGCCGCGCGTTGAATCGGTCCAGCTCTGGACATAGCGAGGCGCGATGGAAGCGATTTTTCAGGTCATCGCGAACGGCGCGGACGTGACCAAGGTGATTCAGGATCGGGTGCTGGAGATCCGGGCGATCGACAAACCCGGTCTGGACGCGGACGAGTGCACGATCACGCTCGACGATCGCGACGGCCGCATCGAGTTTCCGCCGAAGGGCGCGACGTTGAAGGTGTCGATCGGGTGGGAGGGACAGGGGCTATCGATGCTCGGCGAGTATGCCGTCGATGAGGTCGGCGTGCGCGGGCCGCCGGCGAGCGTTGTGATCCGGGGCAAGCCGGCGAACATGCGTGCGACGTCGAAGACGCAGCGATACGGGAGCTGGTCGAACGCGAAGCTGGCCGATATCGTCGACGACGTCGCGCGTCGTAACAAGTGGTCGGCCGCGTGCGACGTCGATGTCGTCGTGCCGCGTATCGACCAGTTCGGCGAGAGCGACCTGCATTTCATTACGCGCGTGGCTCGCCAGTACGGTGCAACTGCGACGGTCAAGGCCGGCAAGCTGATCGTCCTGCCGCGCGGTGGCGGTAAGAGCGCGAGCGGCAAGCCGCTGCCGATCGTGACGCTCACGCCCGACGATCTGATCGACTACGACATCAATTTCCCGGACCGCGCGAGCTTCGCGGCCGTTCGCACCAAGGTACACGACCGCAAGACGGGCAAGAAGATCGACCTGACGATCCCGAATCCGGATGCGCCACCAGGTGCGTCCGCGGTGCATACCGAGCGCCATGCATTCGCGAGTCCGGAGGCCGCGAAGGCGGGTGCGACGTCGCGCTTGGCGACGCTCAATCGACATACGTCGACGAGTCGCCTCACGATGCGCGGCCGGGCAGATTTGTCGGCCGAGAAGACGATCGCGCTGAAGGGGTTCAAGAAGGGCGTGGACGGCGAGTTTCTGGTCGAGTCGGTCGAGCATGCATACGCATCACGCGGATGGAATACGGTCGTGACATTGAATGGAGGGAACAAGGGGAAAGCGAAGGTCGGGCACGCGAAGAAGAAGGGCAAGAAGATCGATCTGGTGGTGCCGGCGCCGAAGTAACGCGTTGCGCATCTAACTGAAGGCCGCTTACGGGCAACCGGAGCGGCCTTTGTTTTTTATCGGGCGAAGGGGAGCCGATGCAAGAGCATGAAAAGACGATTCTGGAGCTGGTCATTATGGGTGGATTGATCGGGGTCGCGAAGGTGTTGGTGGGCAGCGAGCATTTGACGTTTCGGCTCGTTGCAGGCCGCGCCGTGTTGGGGTCTGCAACGTCGATGGTGGCGGGGCTCGCGCTGTTGCAGATTCCGGATCTGCCGCCGATCGCGCTGCTCGGTCTCGGGAGCGCGCTTGGCATTGTTGGGTCGCAGTACCTCGAAGTGCTGCTGCGGCGGAACGCGAAGCGTCTGTTCGGGGAGAAGTGACGATGGCGCGAATCAGTATTGCAGCCGCTGGCGGAAAAAACCGCGTGGCGTTTCTCGACACGATCGCGGTGAGCGAGATCGGCTCGGCGCTGCTGGCGAAGTCGGACGACGGTTACAACGTGCTGGTCGGCTCGACCGCCTCGCGGCCGCTGTTGTTCTCCAGCTACGCGGCGCACCCGAACGTGCTCAATCGACAGATCCCGGTGCCGTCGACGGCCGCCGGCCGCTATCAGATCCTCACGCGGTGGTGGCGAATCTATCAGGCGCAGTTGAAGCTGGCGGACTTCGGGCCGATCTCGCAGGACCGGTATGCGCTGCAGCAGCTGCGCGAGCACGGTGCGTTGCCGTTTATCGACGCAGGCCGGTTCCGCGAGGCGGTCGCGAAAGTCTCGAACGTATGGGCCAGTCTGCCGGGGGCCGGCTACGGTCAGCACGAAAACAAGATCGAACATTTGCTGGCCGCGTATCGCGCGGCCGGCGGGGAGGTGGTCGCATGACATGGATCGACCCGCGCATCTGGCTGCTCGTCGTTGCCGGCGTCATTGCCGGCGCGGCGTGCGGGTATTCCAAGGGACATCGTGATGCCGACCAATCCGCGAAAGTCGCGGATCAGACGAAGCAGATCGATGATCTGTCGACGGAGCGTAGTGAAATTCGCCGCCAGTTGGCGGCTCAACAGGAGATCGCAACCGATGCTGCGAAAGAACGTGATCAGGCACGCCGCGATGCTGCTGCTGCCGATGGCGCTGCTGACGGCCTGCGCAAGCAAGTCGCCGCACTCGTTGCCGACGTCCGACGTGCCGGCGCTTCGGCCGGAAGCCCGGCAACCGGCAACGCCCTCGATCTGCTCGCCGACGTGCTCGGCCGGACTGACGAAGCTGCGGGAGAGCTGGCAAAGATCGCTGACGAGCGCGGAAGTGCCGGCCGGCAGTGCGAGCGCAGTTACGACGCGTTGATCGGCGACAAGCAATTCAAACAGCCGCGATAACGCGGCACCGAGGCCGAGCGGTCTCGAGAGAAACAGGGCGACCGAGCGGCGTGCAGCAACACGCTTCCCGGTCGCCTTTCCACTGAGCACGCCAGTGAATCGGCCTAGGCCCTGCTACCTACCGGTAGGCGGGCCGGATTCTACACCAAGTTTTAAAACGGCTTTCACAATGGCAAATCCCATCATTCCTTGGATCGGCGGCAAGCGCCGTCTCGCAGATCACATCATCCCGCGTTTCCCGTCGCACGACTGCTACGTGGAAGTGTTTGCGGGCGGCGCAGCGCTGTACTTTCTGCGCCCGCCGGCAAAGGTTGAAATAATCAACGACGTCAACGGTGAACTGATCAACCTGTACCGTGTTGTGCAGCACCATCTGGAAGAGTTCGTGCGTCAGTTCAAATGGGCGCTGACGAGCCGGCAGGTATTCGAGTGGCTCAAACAAACGGTCCCGGAAACGCTCACCGATATCCAGCGTGCGGCAAGGTTCTACTACCTTCAGAAAAGTTGCTTTGGGGCGAAGCTGGAGGGGCAGTCGTTCGGCACGGCGACGACAACGCCGCCCGGTCTGAACCTGCTGCGCATTGAGGAGGAGCTGTCAGCGGCCCACCTGCGGCTCGCGAACACGTTCATCGAGCGTCTGGACTGGGCTGCGTGCATCGATCGCTACGATCGGCCGCACACGCTGTTCTATTTGGATCCGCCGTATTACGAGACCGAGGGATATGGCGTCGCATTCCCGTTCGGCGAATACGAGAAGATGGCGCATCGCCTGCAGTCGTTGAAGGGCCGGGCGATCGTGAGCCTGAACGATCACCCCGACATTCGGCGAGCGTTCAACGGGTTCTACATCGAAACCGTCCCGATTCAATATACGGTCGGTGGCGGCAAGGGCGTGGAGCGCAACGAGCTGATCATTTATAGCTGGGACGACGCTGCGCAGCCTGTGGGGCTGTTCTAACTGAGAATGCCGGCGCGGACAATCGCGCCGGCATCGTGCTTTACAGGTCAGCGAACGCGGGCAGAAGGTCCTGGTCGACGAGCCGAATCTCGATACGGTTGGCAACCTCGACGTGTTCAGGGTTGTCCTCTGAAAAAACGGCATCTGGGACGCTCACAATGATCGTCCCGGTCTGCTTCCGACCGGCTTCGGGAACTGGAATCAATTCGCGTGCTTCCGGAACTTGCTGAGCCGTGAGCGGCTTCGGCAGATACAGCATCCAGCCAACGCCCGGCTTGTCATCAAACACCTGTCGAGGAAAATACTCTCGCGGTGAAACAGAGACATACATCGGGTCATAAACCGCGACCATCGCGGACACTATGTTAGCCATGCCCTCATAGCTGCGCTCGTCCGTCGAGACTGCGCTCTGTGCAGGTAGCCCAATTTCTACCTCGCTGGGCCGCCTCTTCGCATCGATGGCCAACTTCAGCTTCGCGCTGTTGGCCGCGTCCATTTGACCATTCCAGAAGCCAAATACTTTAGGAAGGTCCATCTTTTTTGCGTACCGTTGCGCCAAGACGGCCAAAACGGCTGTCGAAGGTATGCCGGGCGCTTCATACATCGGATACAGACGGGCTTCTTCCTCTGTATCCGCTTTCAGCCACCACTGCCCTAGACGTTCGTCCTCGCGTGACATGGCCTCAACCACCGGCCATAGGCGGACAAGATGAGCAGCAAAATCGCCAAGCGGAGCGAAATCGGCAGGGCTACGAAATTGCGCAACTATTTCCATGTTTGTCAGGGCACCCATTCTGATTCAACGCTAAGACGGGCAAGCGGCGTTCTCATGTACTTCCAAGTCCGCTCCGTCTGAAAATACCATTT
>Ga0157367_1000259_pt1 | contig 27255 bp, 26 predicted proteins | sample AttbisABBM2_FD_113142 | JGI IMG/M metagenome (GOLD analysis project Ga0157367, IMG submission 113142) | Fungus gardens microbial communities from leaf cutter ant in Botucatu, State of São Paulo, Brazil - Atta bisphaerica ABBM2 | ecosystem: Host-associated > Fungi > Mycelium > Unclassified ... | reverse complement strand
GAGCTGCGTCGAGAAGCGCAGGTTCGTCACGAGCTTGCCCGCGTTCGGGCAGCGCGCGATGAAGTCGGGCGCGGTCAGCGTGTAGACGCGCGCCTCGCCGTAGTTCGGCCCGAACGCCGCGTCGCCGCCGGACAGGTAGTTCATGCTGATCTGGATGTTCATCGGATGCGGCTCCCACCCGAGAAACACGACCCACTTCTTGTCGCGGATCGCGCGTTCGACGGTGACGAGCATCCCGGCCTCGCTCGACTCGACGAGCTTGAAGCCGCCGAGCCCGTACTGGTTCGTGTCGATCATCTTCTGGATCGTCGCGTTCGCGCTGCTGCCCGGCTCGATCCCGTAGATCTTGCCGTCGAGCTCCGCGCGGTGCTTCGCGATGTCCTCGAAGGTCTTCAGGCCCGCCTGGTATGCGTAGCTCGGCACCGCGAGGGTCGCCTTCGCGCCGGACAGGTTCGGCGGCTCGACGACGTTGATCGACTTGCTGTCGAGGAACGGCTGCAGCTGCTTCTGCTGCACGGGCCACCAGTAGCCGAGCGACACGTCGAGCTGCTTGCTCTTGAGCCCCGCGAACGAGATCGGCACCGACGCGATCGTCGTGGTCGGCTTGTAGCCGAGCGCCTCGAACACCGTCGACGCCATCGCGGTGGTCGACGTGATGTCGGTCCAGCCGATGTCCGCGAAACGCACAGTGCGGCAGCTTGCCGGATCCGCATCGGCGAGCGCCGCCGTCGACCACGCACCCGCCGCCAGCATGGCCGCGCCCAGCGCGGCGATCGTTCTCGACTTCATGGTTTCCTCCCGGTTCGACTCAGTGAGCAGCGGGTGTGCGGGATGCGTCCCGGCCTGCATCGTGGACTCAAAAGTAACGAGCCATATTCGCGCAAAGGCGACCGCCGGCGACATTTTCTTGACTGGGTGCGACTATGCGGAAAAACCACTAGGTCGCGTAGAGGCCTTGTCAGACGGGCTTTCCAGATGGATTCAGGAGGATCGATGCTTGTCCCGGTGCGTCGCCGGGGCGCATCTGAAGGGGGATCGATGGGGCGCAGTCGACGCGCCCGATGGACAAGGTGCCCCCAACGAGGGTCAGTAGCGATCCGCGACGCCGTGGATCCCGCGTGCCTGCAGCGCGCGCACCAGGCCGGCGCGCACCGTCGCGACGTCGGAGAACGCCGGGCGGCGGCGCGCGGCGACTTCGGCGGCCGTATATGGCCGGAAATCGCGCGGCAGCGCATCGCGGTTCATCGTCGTGAGAATCCAGTTGAGCACGTCGGCAAGCGCCTGGTCCGACAACGCCGAGTTCGACGCGCCGGGCACCCGCATCACGTAGTCGCGGCCTTCCGGCAGATGCGTGAAGTAGCCGAGCGAGTTCGACAACGGCGGCACCTTGCCCGCAATGCCGCCACCCGTCGCCGTGTGGCAGCCCATGCAGTTGAGCACCCAGTGCTGCCGCGCGAGCGCCGCATCGGCGCTGCCTTCCGCTCGCGCCGGCGACGGCACGGCGCAGATCGCGGCCCATGCCAGCACCAGCGCGGCGGCCCGCCGCCATGCGCCGGCCCGTCGGCGCGCTGCTGCGGCGCGCGGCCGATGCGCGCAATCGCGCGCATGACACACGCGATCGGCATTCACAGCCCGAGCCCCTTCGTGACGACCGCGCGCTGCGCATGCACGGCCGCGCCGTCCGTCGCCTGCGCGCGCGCCGCGCGGATCTCGTCGGCCGTAAACGGCTTTGCCGCGCCATGCTTCGCGTTCAGGTCGAACACGACGTAGTTCAGCACTTGCGCGAGATCCTCGTCGCTCGTGCCCGCGAACGACGGCATCTTGAAGTTGTAGGTCTTGTCGCGCACCTTGATCTCGCCGAACATGCCGCTCAGCAGCGTCGCCACGAGCTGCGCGCGCCCCTGCGCGAGCGTCGCGTACTTGCCCGGATACTCGGTGAGCGGCGGCGCGAGCCCGTCCTGGCCGCGGCCGCCCGCCTGATGGCACACCGCGCATTGCGCGTCGAACAGGCCCTTGCCGGCGGCGTAACGCGCGCCCTGCTGTGCGTGGCCGATACCCGGCATCGTCAACGATGCGGCCGCCGCCACGCAGGCGGCCAGAACCTTTCCGGCGCGCTTCCCTTTCATTGCTTCGCCGCTCCAAGAAGAACCGAAACCGAACAGTGGTAATTCGCGTTGCCGTTCGCCATGCACCAGTTGATGTCGTTGTTGAGCGACAGCTTGTACAGCGGCTTCTCGCGTTCGTTGCGATTGCAGAAGCACTTGCCGCACGACGTCTTGCCGCAGCAATCGTTGTACGACACGATGTAGTCCGTGCCGTCGTGCGGATTGCGGCAGGTGCCGATCCACGTGATCGGCGACGGCGTCGTGCCGGGCGGGCAGCTGCTCGACGTGCCGCCGCAGCAGCTGCACAGCCAGCCGTCGATCGCGCAGTATTTCCAGTAGTCGCAGCTCATCGGATCGTCGCCGGCCCCGGCCGCGGCCGATGCCCCCGATGCGGCATCGGCCGCATACGCGGTGCGGTCGACGGGCAACAGCGGCAGCAGCGACGTGCCGAGCAAGACCTTGCCGAGCGTCGCCATCGCGCTGCGCCGCGAGCTGCGTTGCGCGACGCTGCGCGCCGAGCGCTCGAACCATGAATCAAACACACCCATGTCGTTGTTCTCCACTGAGATTGAAAGAGCCGCGCGCGTCACACGTGCTGCGCGTGGCCATCGTGGCGGGCGCTGCCGTGCACGAACGCCTGGAGCGACTCGACGCCGCGCTCCTTCGCCTCGAACAGGCTTTCGAGGTGCTCGCGCGTGTTGACGAGGCCCTTCGCGCGCACCGTGCCGGTTTCGTCGAGCAGCACCGCATACGGCAGCTTGCCGATCTGGTACGCGAGGCCGAGCTCCTGCGACAGCAGGTACGGGAAGCGGCCGAGGTCGTGCTTGCGCGCGAAGCGGGTGTGCTCGTCGAGCTCGCCGTCGCTCGCGAGCACGATGTTCACGGGCGTCGCTTCGCTCGCCTGCAGCGACGGCAGCAGCGGCAGCAGCTTCTTGCAGACCGGGCACGTCGGCGACAGGAAGAACAGCAGCGTGGCCTTGCCCGACGCGTCGATGCCGCCGACCTTCACCGGCGTGCCGCGTATGTCGGCCAGCTCGAACACCGGCGCGATCGAGCCGACCGCGGGGCCCTTGTCGATCATCAGCGCGCCGGCCGGCATGATGCGTTCGTACAGGATGCCGACCTGGCGAACCATCGCGAAACAGATCGCGCCGAGCGCGAGCACGGCGATCCACAGCAAGGCGGTAGAAACGGTGAGAGCGGTTTGCATCAGGAATTCCTCAGGTGGGAAAGGCGCGGCACGTTGGCCAGCAGCACGTCGGCGGTGAGCAGCGTGCAGACGATCAGCAGCACGGCGAAGAGCAGCGTCAGGTAGTCGAACCACACGACCGCGCGGGCGGCCGGCTCGGCGAACGCGGTCGCGGCCAGCGCCGCGAGCAGCAGCGCGCGCGCGACGTGGAACCCGCCGATGCCGCGCGGCGCGTCCGGCCGCGTCGCGGCAAAACCCGAGCAGCCGCAATCGATGTCGGTATGGCCGCGCAGGATGTTGATCGCGAGCGCGGCGGCGAACGCGAGCAGCAGCGCGACCAGCACGCCCGCGCCGATCGTGCGCGTATCGGGAAACAGCAGCGCCGCGGCGCCGAACGCTTCGGCGAGCGGCAGCGCGAACGCCGCGGGCGCGGTCAGCGCATCGGGCAGCAGGCGGTAGCCGCCGAGCGCGTCGCGGAACGCGGCAGGCCGCCGCATCTTGGCGGCCGCGCCGAGCAGCACGACGATGGCCGCGCCGGCCTGCGCGCCCGTGGCGAGTACAGGATCGATCGTCATCACGGCCTCACGGGTTGACGAGCAGCGACGACGTGCTGCCGACCTGCTTCTCGACGTGCAGCAGCCGGCCCGTCAGCGCATCCATCACGACCAGGTCGGACGTCGGCGTCAGCCCGTAGAACAGCGGCTTGTCGTCCGCGCTGACCTGGATCGACAGGAGCGGATCGATTTTCTGCTGCGCGAGATCCCAGCGCGCGACGCGCTGCTTCGTCTGCAGGTCGACCACCCAAACTTGCGTACCGGGTTCCTTGTGCGAGCCCTCCCCGCCCTTGTGCATCGCCACGTAATAGCGGTGCAGCTTCGCGTTCACGGCCGTCTGCTGCATGCCGCCCGGGCGCCAGCCCTCGGCGCGCTCGGCGTCCGTCAGCAGCGACCACGGCGCGCCGAACACGGCCTTGTCACCGCGGAAATCGGCGCTGCGCACGCTCCCGCCGAACGTCGTGAACAGATAGCCGCCCTGGTACGGCGACGCGTTGACGAAGGCCGGATCGCGATCCACGTCGATGAACGCGTCCGACATCGTGCGCTTCGCTTCGCGGCCCTTCGCATCGAGCGTGACGGTGAGCGCCTTGCCGCTTTCGCACAGCGACGTGAAGCGGTCGTTCGCCGACGGATACGCGAGCACGCACGCGGCCATGTCGATCTCCGGCAGCACCTTGCGCGTCGCCACGTCGATCACCGTCATCGACGCGGCCGGCGTGATGTTCGCGACATACAGCCGCCTGCCGTCCGCGCTGAACGCCGTGTTGTACGGCGACGGCACGTGCTGCGCATGCTTCGGCGGAATCGCGATCTCGCCCGTGTGAGCAAGCGTCGTGTTGTCGGTGAGCTCGACCACATCGGTGCGCGTGCCGTGCGAGCCGCGCGAGAAATAGGTCGTCGCCACGTAGCTCGTCCGGTGATCGGGCGAGATCGCCAGGCCCGGGCCGAACCCGCCGTCGATCTGGCCGAGCAGCTTCTTCGCGTCGGCGTCGTACACGTGGATGCGCCCGTCGGTCATCGACGGCATCGACATGTCGACGATGAACACCTCGTGCGGATGCCACGGCGGCATCTTCTTCACGACCAGCTCTTCCGGCTTCTCGATTGCGTGCGCGGCGCCGCTCCAGGCCGCCGCGCATGACAGCGCCGCCGCGATCACAGCGGTGCGTCGCCTTGTCTTCATGTCGCCTCCAGTAGGGATTCACGTTGTGTGCGGCGACTGTAGATCGACAAAAAATTCGGCCAGCACCGAGACCGGCAACGCGTTCGTGCCGATTCGGGATATCGGCAATCCTGCTGAAAGGGACACCGCGCCGAGCCGCCCGGATTAACCCTCGCCCACCTTGCGCCGACCGTGCGGCCGGTTTACGCTTGCGCGGTCTGATCGAGGCGCCGGAGGCTCTGTGTTCGTGCATCACCAGTCATTCGACGACGCGGACCAGCACGCCAACGCGCTGCGGGGCTGGGAGCAGCGCTACGACCAGATCGGCTCGGGCGCGTATCGCAGCGTCGTCAAGCAGGTCGCGCTGGATGGCGTCCAGCTGTTCCAGGAAGCCGCGAACGTTCGCGTGCACCAGCGCGGGCACCTGCCGCCCGGGCAAACCGTGTTCGGCATCCCGCTCACCGGCGCGGGCGCCTTCGCGTTCGGCGGCGCGCGCATCGAGCACGGCGCGATCGTGATGACGCGCGGCGGCACGCCGTTCGAACTGCATTGCCCCGGCGACATGTCGCTGATCTGCGTCGTCGTCGATGCCGAGCTCGCACTGCACATCTCCGACGCGGCCAGCGTCAAGCTCGACGACCGCCTGTTCCGGCACGGCGTCGTCGGCATGCCGAATGCCGCCTGCGTGCGGGCCGGCCTGCAGATCGCGACGCTGCTCGAACGCGTGCTCGCGTCGCCCGCCGCCTTCGACGCCCCGCACACGCAGCAGGCGCTGCGCGGCGAGGTGGGCGACGTGCTCGCCGAACTGCTCGCCTACCGGGTGCCCGCGCCGGCGAACCGGCTCACGCACGCATGCCGCGCCGACATCGTGCGCCGCGTGCACGACTACGTGATCGATCATCCCGAGGAGCCCGTCGACATCCAGCGCCTGTGCGCGCAACTGCGCGTCAGCCGGCGCACGATGCAGAACAGCTTCCAGTCCGTCGTGCAGACCGGCCCGTTGAGCTACATGCGCTCGCTGCGCCTGGCGCAGGTCAGGCGGCTGCTGCTCGACCGGCGGCAGGCCGACCTGCCGATCAGCGACGCGGCCGCGCAATGGGGCTTCATCCATCTCGGCCATTTCGCGAACGCATACAAGGCACAGTTCGGCGAGCTGCCGTCGGCGACCGCGCGCCGCGCGGCGCATCACGCCCAAACCCGCTGAGGCCGCGGCAAAACCCGTCATAATCCGCAGCGGGCTGCCCGGCCCTCGCGCCGCCCCACGTTCATGGCCACCCCGCTCCCCACTCCGATGCCCGAGGATTTCCATTTCCTGCTGATGCCCGGCTTCTCCGCACTCGGCTTCATGTCCGCGGTGGAGCCGCTGCGCGTGGCAAACCGCTTTCGCAGCGAGCTGTACCGCTGGCACGTGCTCAGCGCGGACGGTGCGCCAGTGGCCGCGAGCAACGGCATCCCGGTCGCCGCGCAGGCCGCGTACGCGGACGTCGAGCGCGTCGGCACGGTGTTCGTCGTCGCGGGCTTCGACCCGCTCGTCTGCTATACGCGCGCGCTCGCCGACTGGCTGCGGCGCCAGAACCGGCACGGCGCGACGCTCGGCGGCATCGACACCGGCAGCTTCGTGCTCGCCGAAGCCGGGCTGTTCGACCCGTCGCACCCGCTCACGCTGCATTGGGAAGCGCTCGCCGCGTTCCGCGAGCGCTATCCGGACCTGAAGGCCACCCAGGAACTGTTCGAGATCGGCGAGCGGCGCATCACCTGCGCGGGCGGCACCGCGTCGATCGACATGATGCTCGACCTGATCGGGCGGCGGCACGGCGCGGATCTCGCGGCCGCGATCTCCGAGCAGTTCGTCGTCAGCCGGATCCGCCAGCGCTCCGACAGCCAGCGGCTCGAGATCGCCGCGCGTTACGGCGTGCACAACCGCAAGCTGATCCAGGTGATCGGCACGATGCAGCGCCACATGGAGAACCCGCTCGGCCCCGACGCGCTCGCCGGCGAAGTCGCGATCACGCGCCGCCAGCTCGAGCGCCTGTTCAGCGCGACGCTGAACGACACGCCGACGCGCTTCTACCTGAACCTGCGGCTCGACCGCGCGCGCGAACTGCTGCAGCAGACCGACATGAGCATCACGTCGGTGTGCGTCGCGTGCGGCTTCGAGTCGCCGTCGCATTTTTCGCGCACCTATCGTGCGCGTTTCGGCACGAGCCCGCGCAGCGATCGCCGCGTGCTGCGCTGATGCGCTGATGCGCTCGCGCAAACCATCAGACTTGCGCACAAAATCGCGGAATATTGCGTATTCCGGCAACAACCGCCGCTGCTCGCTGAACAATTCCGCCAATTACTCGACGAATCGAAGCAGCCTTCGAAAATAAATTGCAATTTCGTCGAAAATGTTCTGTAACATATCCCAAAATTAGATAGGCAGCCTAAGTAGACGAGAATCCGGGCCGACATGCGTCGAGCCCGCCTGCTGCCGATTGGTCATTGATCCGAGGGGTATGACATGACGATGTTCGATACGCCGTCGCCGCACCCGCCTGCCGTCCGCTTCTCCCCGTCTCCCGCCACCCGGCGGCGCGCCTTCGCGCCATCGCCGGGCTGTTTCATTTCGACCTGACGTTTAGGGTTCCTGAGTCTCACGCAGCACCTCAATGCGCACTGACGCGCCGGCTTGCGCAAGCCGGCGCGCGGGCCATGTCGTACCTGCGTTCCGCGAGGGCGCGGGCTTCCCCAACCGTTGAAGAAAGGATCTCGTATGCAGACATCACGCAAGGCATTGCCGTTGGCATTGAGCATCGCACTGGGTTTCGGCATCGCATGCGGCGCGGCGGCGGCCGATCACAAGAACGGCGACCCGCAGGCGTCGAGCCTGCGCGAAAGCCTGACGCGCGGCGTCGCGCCGCCGGCCGCGAAGTCGGATTCGGCCACCGGCCAGTATCGTTCGGACGGCGTCGCGGTCACGCTGTACAACCCGGCCTACCACACCAAGCAGGCCGCCGCGACGCCGGCCGACACCGCGCGCGGCTTCGTCACGTCGCAGGCCGCGCAGCTCGGGCTCGACGCGGCCGCGCTCGCGAGCCTCGTGGTTGCGTCGGAGCGCAAGGATCCCGACTTCACCGTCGTGCGCTTCGAGCAGCGGGCGGGCGGCCTGCCGGTGTACGGCAGCGAGATCGCGGTGACGGTCGCGAAGGACGGCCGCATCCTGTACGTCGCCAGCAACACGATCAGCGGCGCCGTCGTGAAGGCCCGCAAGACGCAGGCCGTCGACCAGCAGCAGGCGCTTGACCGCGCACGCGCGTATCTCGGCGTGAGCGGCTTCACGAATATCGACGCGAAGCTCGTCGCATTCGTCGATGCCGCCGGCACGCATACCGCGTGGAAGGTGCGCGGCCGGCCGCAGGGCGGCCCGAAGGGCGACTGGGAGCTGCTGATCGACGCGGACAGCGGCGAAGTGCTGCGCGCCGAGGACAAGGCGTTCTACGCGACCGACGGCACGGGCTACGTGTTCCGTCCGGATCCGCTGTCGCCGACGAAAAGCAGCTACGGCAGCACCGGCTACAAGGACAACAGCGATGCGGATTCCACGCAGCTGAGCGCCGCGCGCGTGCGCGTGACGCTGAAGGATCTCGCGCTGTCGGGGTCGAGCTACCGGCTGTCGGGCCCGTACGCCGTGTGCACCGACTTCGACGCGCCGAACGACAACGCGTGCCCGGTGCAGTCGACGCCGACCTTCGAGTTCACGCGCAAGAACCTGTATTTCGAGGCGGTCAACGCGTATTACCACATCGACACGTTCCTGCGCTACGTGAACCAGACGCTCGGCATCAAGGCGACGCCGTACCAGTACGCGGGCGGCGTGCAGTACGACCCGCACGGCGAATCCGGCGCCGACAACTCGTCGTATTCGTCGGGCAGCGGCAGGCTGACGTTCGGCCAGGGCGGCGTCGACGATGCGGAAGACGCCGACGTGGTGATCCACGAGCTCGGCCACGGCATCCACGACTGGGTGACGAACGGCGGGCTGTCGCAGCAGGAAGGGCTCTCGGAAGGCACCGGCGACTACCTCGCCGCGGCCTACAGCCGCGACTTCAACCAGTGGAGCCCGTCGGACGCGCAGTACAACTGGGTCTTCAACTGGGACGGCCACAACGAGTTCTGGGGCGGGCGCGTGACCAACTGGAACGTCGGCCGCACCTATGCACAGGCGCGCGGCGCCGAGATCCACACGGCCGGCCAGTACTGGGCCTCGTGCAACCTGGTCGCGCGCGACGCGATCGGCGGCGCCGCGATGGACAAGGCGTTCCTGAAGGGGCTGTCGATGACCAACGGCTCGACCAACCAGAAGGCGGCCGCGCAGGCCGTGATCACCGCCGCGTCCACGCTCGGCTACAGCGCCGCGCAAATCACCGCGATCGGCGATGCGTACAACAAGAGCTGCACGTATGGCGTCACGGTTCCGAAGAAGTCGTAATCCCGCAGCAGGCCGGGCCGATCGCACACCCTGCGAGCCGCCCTCTTTTTCGACATCACTACCCTGATGAGATCGAACATGCCTAGTCTGAAACTCAAACACCTGAGCGCCGCGCTATGCGGCACGCTGGTCGCCGCCGCCGCTCACGCGGCACCCGTCTGGATCACGCTCGGCGACAGCGCGCTGCGTCAACTGCAGCGCGTCGACGCCGGCGTGACCGCCGCGTACAGCACCACGGTCGCGGCCGGCAAGACCGACAGCGGCGTAGCGCGCCGCGAAACCGTCCATGTCGTGCAGATCGACGACGCCTCGCTGGGCGAGCTCGCGGCCGCCGTCCACCGCACGCGCGGCCACGGCCCGGGCTTCGTCGTGCACGACTCGTACGACGAGGCGCGCCAGGCGCTGCAGCCGCTGCCGGCCGCGCTGGCCAAGCAGGCCGCCGCCGAGTACCAGGTCGCGAACGTGTCGCAGATCAGCACGTGGATCCAGCAACTGCAGGCCAGTAACATCGTCGGCACGATCACGTCGCTGTCCGGCTTCACGAACCGCTACTACACGACGTCGCACGGCGTAGCCGCGTCGGACTGGCTCGCGCTGCAATGGAAGCAGCTGGCGAACGGGCGCGCCGACGTCACCGTCGAGCAGTTCGCGCACGCGAGCTGGCCGCAGAAATCGGTGATCCTGACGATCAAGGGCAGCGATGCGTCGGCGGGCACGGTCGTGCTCGGCGGCCATCTCGACTCGACCGTCGGCCGCACGACGGAGAATACCCGCGCGCCCGGCGCGGACGACGACGCGTCCGGCATCGCGAGTCTCACCGAGGCGCTGCGCGTGCTGCTCGCGAACAACTACAAGCCGAAGCGGACCATCAAGTTCATCGGCTACGCGGCCGAGGAAGCCGGCCTGCTCGGCTCGAAGGCGATCGCGAAACAGTTTCGCGCGCAGAACGCGAACGTGGTCGGCGTGCTGCAGCTCGACATGACGAACTACAAGGGCGACGCGAAGGACATCTACCTGATCACCGACTACACGAACGCCGCGCAAAACACCTACCTGTCGAACCTGGCGAGAACCTATCTGCCGGAACTGACGGTCGGCACGTCGCAATGCGGCTACGCGTGCTCGGATCATGCGTCGTGGAACGCGCAGGGCTATCCGGCGTCGCTCCCGTTCGAGGCGGACCAGAACGACAGTCCGTACATCCATACCGTGAACGACACGCTGGCGAACTCGGATCGCCAGGCCAACCACGCGCTGAAGTTCGGCAAGCTGGCGCTTGCGTACGCAGTCGACCTCGGCAACGGCGGCACGACGGCGAAGCCGTGACGGCACGCCGCTGAGCCGGTTGCCGCCGGCATGCGACACAACGGGCGCGAAGCCAGGTTTGCGCCCGTTTGTACTCGTGTGCGCTCATTTGCGCTCACTTGCATGTCGACGGCGGCATCGGTGCGGCTAAAATCGTCGCTCGATCCTTTCGCGCCACGCGGCGCTATCCGCCATGCAAGACACTTCCCGCTCCCTCGACGACCTCACGCCCGACCGCGTGACGACCGCATTCGACCTGCCCGGCCACACGACGGTGCGCGCGCTCGGCGTCGCGCAAGGCATCGTCGTGCGCTCGCGCTCGATCGTCGGCTCGTTCGGCGCGGCACTGCAGACGCTGTTCGGCGGCAACATCACGCTCTACACGTCGCTGTGCGAAAAAGCCCGCCAGCAGGCGTTCGACAAGATGCTCGCGGACGCGCGCAAGCTCGGCGCGAATGCGGTCGTCGCGATGCGCTACGACTCGACGGAAATCGGCACGGGGGTGACGGAAGTCATCTGCTACGGCACCGCGGTGCGGGTCGGGCACGACCGCTGAGCGTCCGGGCGCCCGCCGCGGTCACGACGCGAGCACGGTGCACACGGTCGCCGCGATCGAGCCGATCACGAGCACCGCGCCGATCGTGCGGCGCTTGTTGAGCCCGGTCCACAGCAGCACGCCCGTCAGCGACAGCAGTACCAGCGCGCCGGCGAGCGTGTCGACCAGCAGCACCCAGCCGATGCTCATGCCGACGCCCTTGTGCAGGTTCGTCAGCCACGCGAGCGCAGAATTGTCGGTCCGCTTCAGCGCGACATGGTCGCCGCCGACCCAGTAGTCGACCGCGACGCTTTCGGCCGGCGATGCGAAGGTCATCTGCCAGTGTTCGGGCTGCACGGTCTCGCGGTCTCCCCACGCGACCGGATGCTCGGGTTCCTTCTGCACGCGGCCCATCCGGGCGGGGAGCCGGAGATCAGGCTGTGCGCGCAACCATTCGGCGAGCGCGCGCGGTGAGTCGGGCGCGGGCTGCGGCACGCGCAGCCGGAGCGTCGACACCCGCAGCGCGCCGGTCGCGATGCGCAGCGGCTCCGCGCGATGATTCAGCACGAAGCCCGTGACGCCGAACAGCAAGCCGAGCGCGGCGCCCCACAGGCCGACCCAGCCGTGCACCTTGCGCAGCCACTTGATGAAGGTGCCGCGCCGCGCGCGCGAGCCGGCTTGCTCGCGCGATGCGTCCGCGCCGGTTTCGATCAGATCGGCCACGCTCACGTTTCACTCCAGAGTCGCAAAAGATTGTGGTAGCAGCCGACGAGGCTGCGGCGCGCCTGCGCATCGGCGTCGCTCGCGTTGAGCCGCTGGATCGCGGTATCCATGTCGAACAGCAGCGCGCGCTGCGCATCGCTGCGCACGAGGCTCTGCACCCAGAAGAAGCTCGCGACGCGCACGCCGCGCGTCACCGGCGTGACCTGGTGCAGGCTCGTCGCCGGGTAGACGACCATGTCGCCCGCCGGCAGCTTCACCTGCTGCACGCCGTATGCGTCCTCGATCACGAGTTCGCCGCCGTCGTACGCGTCGGGCTCGGACAGGAACAGCGTGCAGGACACGTCGGTGCGCAGCTTCACGCCGTTCGGCAGCACCCGCACCGCGCCGTCCACGTGGCTGCCGAACGTCATCCCGCCTTCGTAGCGGTTGAACAGCGGCGGGTAGACCTGGTTCGGCAGCGCGGCGCTGATGAACAGCGGATGGCGCTCGAGCGCCGCGAGGATCACGTCGCCGAGCTCGCGTGCGAGCGGCGAATGCTCGGCGATCTGCTGGTTGCGCTTGACCGGCGCGCCCGAATAGCCGGCCGTCGCGCGGCCGTCGACCCACGCGTCGCCCGCGCCGTCGAGCCGCGCGCGCAGCATCCGCACCTGTTCGGGCGTCAATACGTTCGGAATGTGTACAAGCATCGTGCCTGCCCCTTCGTGATGTCGCGCGCCGCTCAGAACCGGTAGTCGGCGGTGGCGAGGAACGTGCGGCCGATGCCCGGCACCGCGCGGCCGCCGTCCGACTGGATCAGCGCGTCATAGTAGTGCTTGTTGGTCGCGTTCAGCAGGTTCAGCCGCACGTCCCACTGCTTCGCGTGATACGCGGCCGTCGCGTCCCAGCGCGTGTAGCCGCCCACCTGCACGTAGTTGGTGTTCGCCGCGTAGCGCCCCGACATGTAGGTCGGGCCGCCGCCGATCTCCCAGTGCGGCGTGAACGCATAGGTCGTCCACAGCGTGAACGTGTTGCGCGGCGTGTTCGCGGGCGTGTGGCCCTGCGTGCCGTCGCGCGCCTGCAGGATCGTGCCGTCCATGTACGTATAGCTGCCGTACACGAGCCACTTGTCCGTGATGCGGCCCGACACGCCCGCCTGGAAACCGCGCACGCGGATATCGCCCTCGAGCAGGTATTCGCCCGTCGAGGTCTGCGTGCGCGCGTTGCTCTTCTCCTGCTGGAACAGCGCCGACGTGACCGACAGGTTGCCGTTCAGCAGGTCCCACTTGCTGCCCACCTCGAACGACTTCGAATGCTCGGGCGCGAGGTTCTGCGTGTTGTTCGTCACCGTCAGCGATTCGAGCGACGGGTTGAACGACGTGCCGTACGAGAAGTAGTACGACTGCCAGTCCGCCGGCTGGTAGATCAGGCCCGCGCGCACGCTCGTGAAGAAGTTCGTCTGCGTCGCATAGCCCGGCGCGCTGACCGTGTTGCCGATGTGCGCCTGAAAGCGATCCCAGCGCAGGCCGCCGACGACCTTCCATTCCTTGCCGATCGACACCGTGTCGTTCACGTAGCCGGCCAGCGTGGTCGCGCCCGATTCGGCGTGGTTGCCGGCCGTCTGCTTCGCGTTCGACGTCGACGCCAGGTACGCGGGATCGACCAGCGACACGATCGGCAGGTTGCTGCGCGTGTATGCCTGGTTCGTGTAGCTGTCGTGGCCGAACTCGACGCCCGCGACGATGTCGTGCTTCACGCTGCCCGCGTCGAAGTGGTACTGCACCATCGTGTCGTTGTAGATCGCGTGGTTCTGGATCACGCGATCGTGGCTCACGAGCTTCACGTACAGCGCGGACGGCGGCAGCGACGTGTAGTTGCCGTTCGCGAGCGCCGTGCTCGACGCGAGCGGGCCGGTCAGCACCGAGCCGGGCGCGGTTTCGCGGGCGTCCGTCATCGAGTGCGAGAACTGCGTGCGGTTGCTGATCTTCAGCGAATCGTTGATCTTGTGGTCGATGCGCGCGGTGACGGTTTGCAGGTCCTGGATCGTGCGGTCGTCGGTCAGCCCGTAGAACGTGTGCCTCGACACCGGCGCCGGATGCCCGTTGAGCGCGAGCACGCCGTAGTCGGGCATGTCGTAGTTGTGCTGGATCAGCGCGGACAGCGTCACTTCGGTCGGCGTGCCGATGCCGAAGCGCAGCTCCGGCGCGACGCCGTAGTCCTTGTTCTTCATCACGTCGCGCGTCGAGCCGAGCGACTGGCCGAACGCGTTGATCCGGAACGCGGACGTCGCGCCGAGCGGCCGGTTCAGGTCGACGCTCGTGCGATAGCGGTCGTCGGTGCCGAGCGTGGTCGACACTTCGGCCGACGGCTTCAGGTTCGCCTTCTTCGTCACCTGGTTGATCACGCCGCCCGTCGAGCCGCGCCCGAACAGCATCGACGACGGGCCGTACAGCACTTCGACCGCGTCGAGGTCGAACGTGTCGCGGTAGTACTGGTTGCGGTCGCGGAAGCCGTCGAGATAGATGTCGTTCTGCGCGGTGAAGCCGCGCAGGTTGATGTTGTTGCCGATCTGCCCGCCTTCCGCGCCGCCGATCGTGATGCCCGGCGCGTTGCGCAGCACGTCCTGGAACGACGTGAGCCCCTGCGACTCCATCAGCGACTTGTTGATCACCGTGACCGACTGCGGGATGTCGCGCAGCGCGGTGGGCGTCTTCGCGCCGACGCTGGCGCGATCGGCCTGGAAATCCTGCGTCACGGCCTGCCCCGACACCGCGATCGTCGGCAGCGTATCCGGCGCGGCGGCATCGGCGCGCGCGGCTGACGACGACGAAGCGGGCACGCCCTGCGCGAGCGCAGGCGAAGCAAAAGGCACGACAAAGGCCAGCGCGAGCGCACTCGCGAGCGGAGTCCTGTTCAACATGGGGTTCCAATCCGGAAAAGCGGCCCGGGCACGCGCGCGCTGTGGCGGGTTGCCGGCATGGGCCCGATGGCTGGCTGGCCGCCGGCGATCAGGCACGGCTGGCGGCGTCGAGCTGGCTACGGTTGACGATGAATCGACGCATCGATTCGTGAAATGAGAATCGCTATCATTCCATGTATTTCTTTACGTTTCAATTGGTGACAGCACAACCGGCCATTAGAAAGACATTTCAGAAAATTACAGAAAGCACGATGCAATTATTTGAATAGATTCTGTAATTTCATATGTGAATTCATCGGATCAATGGCTCGCCAAAGCCTTTTCCGGTAAGGGTTTTGTGGAAACATCCGATGAATACCCATCGGATGCAATTAATCAGACAATAAAGCTGCGGCCAATAATCAGACGATTATTGGCCGCGTTAAATTGAAAAGAAATCGCATTGCCTCGAAAGGCATTTGAAATTATCGATCACGCTCCAGCGACGTCATGTTCGTGAGCTGCGGAAACAGCCGCATCCACGCGAGCGCGACGAGAATCGTCGCCGCGCCGCCGACGACGATCGCCCCCGGCGCGCCCCACCACGCGGCCGTTACGCCCGACTCGAATTCGCCGAGCTGGTTCGACGTGCCGATGAACAGCGCGTTGACCGCGCTCACGCGCCCGAGCATCTCGCCCGGCGTGCGCAGTTGCACGAGCGACAGCCGCACGACGACGCTGATCACGTCCGACGCGCCGAGCACCACGAGCGCGACGAGCGACAGCATGAAGTGCCGCGACAGGCCGAACACGATCGTCGCGATGCCGAACGCGATCACGCCGCCGAACATCGCGCGCCCGGGACGGCCGCGCAGCGGAAAGCGCGCGAGCCACAGCGTGCCCGCGAGCGCGCCGAACGCCGGCGCCGCGCGCAGCGCGCCGAGCCCCCATGGCCCGACCTGCAGGATGTCGCGTGCATAGATCGGCAGCAGCGCGGTCGCGCCGCCGAACAGCACCGCGAACAGGTCGAGCGACAGCGCGCCGAGTATCGCGGGCTCGCGCCGGATGAACGCGATGCCGGAGAACACCGAGCGCAGCGTGACCGGTTCGCGCACGGGCGGCGCGCTGCGCAGCGGGATCGTGCCGCTCATCAGCGCGGCCAGCGCGAACGCCGCGACGCTGGCGCCAAACGCGACAGGCGCGCCGAGCCCGTACAGCAAGCCGCCGCACGCGGGGCCGAGGATCTGCGCGGCCTGGTTCGCGGAAGTCGACAGCGCGGTCGCGCGCGGCAGGTCGCCGCGCGGCACGACCGCCGGCAGCAGCGACGACACCGACGGCGATTCGAACGCACGCGCGGTGCCGACGATCATCGCGAGCGCGTAGACGCCCGGCGCGGTCAGCCAGCCGCTTGCGCTGCCGAGCAGGAACGCGCCGGCCACGCAGGCCTCGACCGTCTGGCAGAGCATCGCGATGCGCCGCCGGTCGTAGCGATCGGCCACCTGGCCGACCACCAGCGTCAGCGCGAACATCGGCACGAATTGCGCGAGGCCGACGAGCCCCAGCGCGAACGCGCTGTGCGTGAGCGCATACACGTGCCAGCCGATCGCGACCGACAGGATCTGGAACCCGAGCGACGACATCACGCGGGTGCCCCAGAAGCGCTGGAACGGAACGTGGCGAAACAGGTTCGGCGGGGGCTCGGCCGGGCTGCCGGCGTCGGGTAACGGACGGGTCATCGGGGTGTCGGCGGCGGCGCGAACATCGGGCGGGGTGAAGGAGCCCGGCGCGCGGCAGCGTCGTCGCGCGGCCGGGTCGCGGTCAAGCGGCGATGATAGGACAAATGCGGGATATCTTCCGGCAGCGCGCGTGCCCCGACCGTCCGCGTTCAGCCGCCGAGCGGCCGCAGGTCGAACGCGTCGCGAATCGCCTGCGCGAGCTCACGCACCGCCGCCGCGCCGGCGTCGTGCATCAGCACATACTCGATGGGCGGCAGCGGCGGCAGGCCGTCGGCCGGCGTCAGCTCCCGCAGGCCATCGTCGATCGCGCTGCGCGGCAGCGGCGTCACCGCGAGGCCTGCGCGCGCCGCCGCCTTCACGCCCGCGACGCTCGGGCTCACGCACGCGATGCGCGACGCGACCTCGGCACGGGCCAGCGCCGTCAACGCCGCCGCGCGGAACGGGCACGGCTCGGGAATGCACGCGAGCGGCAGCGCACCGTCCGGCACCGGCTCATGCCGCGCGAACGCCCACGCGAGCGGCTCGCCGCCGAGGCTCAGGCCGCGGTCGTCGTGCTCGCAGCGGCTGCCGATCACCAGATCGAAGCGGCCCGCGTCGAACGCGTCGACCAGGTTCCCCGGCACGTCGACGACGAGTTCGAGCGCCAGCCCGCGATGGCGCGCGCCGAAACGCCGCAGGATGTCCGGCAGCCAGCCGCACGCGAAATCGTCCGACGCGCCGATGCGCAGCGGCCCCGCCGCGTCGACGCCCGGGCCGCCCGGGCCGCCCAGGCACGCGCGGGCCTCGTCGCTGAGGTTCAACATCGCGCGCGCATAGCCGAGCAGCAGCGTGCCCTGCTCGGTCAGCGACACGGTGCGCGTATTGCGCATCAGCAGCGCGCAGCCGGTCTGCTCCTCGAGCCGCGCGACCTGGGCGCTGACCGCCGACTGGCTCAGGTGCAGCCGGCGCCCCGCGCCGGTGAAACTGCGCGCGTCCGCAACCGCGACGAACGTATGGAGCAATGCGGTATCGAGGGGTCCGCTCATTCATCACCAAATCGGGTAAGTGAAACGAATTAATATCGTTTCCGGATAATACGCCGACCCACTACCCTTGTGCCTGTCGACGCGCGCCCCCGGCTCGCGCCGCACCCTCTCCCTCTTGTGACAGGAATTGCCGACATGGCCCGACTGCTCTATATCGAAAGCTCGCCGCGCAAGCGCGATTCGGCTTCCATCGACATCTGCCGCGCGTTTCTCGATGCGTACCGCGACGCCCATCCCGCCGATACCGTCGACACGCTCGACGTGTGGAATCTCGACCTGCCCGAATTCGACGGCGACGTGCTGGCCGCCAAGTACGCCGGGCTCGCCGGCACCGCGCTGACGCCGGCCCAGGCGGCGGCGTGGGCACGCATCGACGCGCTGGCGGCGCGCTTTCACGCGGCCGACAAGCTGCTGTTCGGCATCCCGCTGTGGAATTTCGGCGTGCCGTACAAGCTCAAGCACCTGATCGACGTGATCTCGCAGAAGGACGTGCTGTTCACATTCGACGGCACGGGTTTCGCGGGCAAGCTCGCCGGCAGGAAGGCGGCCGTCGTCTATGCGCGCGGGCTCGACTACGCGTCGCCGGGATCGTTCACGCCGGCGCGCGAATACGACCTGCAGCGGCCGTATGTCGAGATGTGGCTGAAATTCGTCGGCGTGACCGATGTGCAGGACATCGTGGTCGAGAAGACGCTGTTCGGCGACGACGGGCGCGCGAGCCGCGTCGATGCGCTGGAACGCGCGCGTGCGCTGGCGCGCGCGTTCTGACGCGTACGCGACGGCCCGCCCGCGATCACCGGCCCATGATCGCGGACACCGCCTGCAACAGGCGCCCGTCGGTGCGCGCGAGATCCTCGAGCACCGAGAAGTGCGTGCAACCCGCCACATGGATCAGTTCGACCGTCTCGCCCGCCGCGATGCACGCGGCCGCATAGCCGTCGGAATGACGCACGAGCTCGGGCAGCTCCGCGCCGCCGACCGCGACGACGGTCGGCGCGCCCTTGCCGACATGCCGCAGCGGGCTGAACGCGTCGATCTCCGCCGCCGACAGCTTCAGCTTGTCGTCGAGCCACGACAGGGAGATCGGCTCCAGATCGACGAGCGCGCTGATCGGCAGCGCGGCCGTCACGGCCCGATGCGCGCGGTACTGCGCCGTCAGGTGGCCGCCCGCCGAATGGCCGCTCAGCACCAGCGGCCGGCCTGCGGTGCGAACGCCGTCGGGGCCGTCCGCCAGATGGTCGAGCAGCCGGCCGATCTCGCCGACGATCTGCGTCATCGACGCGTCGGGCGCCAGCGTGTACTCGGCCAGCACGACGTCGAACCCGTGCGCGAGCGGCCCGCTCGCGATGAACGCAAAGTCTTCCTTCGCACAGTTCTGCCAGTAGCCGCCGTGGATGAAGACGAACGTCGGCGCATCCTGCTTGCCGCATGAGAAGTGGTCGTAGCGCTCGCGCGGACGCTCGCCGTAGCGCAGGTCGCGCCGGCACGACGCGCTGGCGTAAAGCGCGGCGCCGCGCGCCTGGAAATCCGCGAGTACCGCGGGAAAATCGGCAGCGGCCGCGACGTTGTTGTATGCGGCGTCGAGTGTCGTGCGGTCCATGCCGCGATAGAGCGTAGTCATGTTCAAGTCCTGTCGATAGGTGTTCATATCCAACGGCCGGAACGCGAGCCACCGCGAACCGGGTTCGTGTCAGTCTCGCCTGCGCCGGCCGCGCTATCGGCCGCCGCCCGGTTGATCTCGCCGAACGCGTGGAACGTCGCCGTCCGGGCCGTTCGGCCTCACGAACCGCCCGTCGATGCACACCGTATAATTTCCGCCCAGTGAGGGTTTCACGGCTCCGACTCGCTCCGTTCAGCGTTCGACAGGCGTCCATGATTCCCGGAGTGCGCGCGCGCGGCTATCGTTGCGACGCCATCCGCATCGAAAACGCGCCATTTTTCGACGGTGCATCCGCCCCCGCTTCCACCAGGAGGGACGACCATGAACGACCTGCTTTCCCGATCCGGCATGCGATCGCTGCCCTTCCCGCCGCTGCTGTCCGCAAGCGACCTGCCCCGCAGCGCGATGCTGTTCGAGACCGACGACCTGGAGCATGCCCGCCAGGAAGTCAGCCGGATCTACCGCCCGTATCGTTTCACGGCCGCACCGCGCCGCGCGATGCCGGCCACCATGTTCAATCTCGGCGGCAACGGCGTCGCGCTCTCATGGTTCGCGTACGGCACGGAGATCGCCATCCGCCCCGAGGTCCTCGGCCATTTCGTGCTGGTGCTCACCACGCTCGCCGGGCATTCGGACATCCGCAGCGGCAACGTGGCGCACGCAGGCGGCCAAGGCTCGACGGTGCTCGTCGCATCGAACGAGCAATCGACATTCCGCTACAGCGAGGACAACGTGCAGATGGGCGTGCGCATCGACGCCCGCCGCATCGCCGAACTGTGGCGCCGCCTGTCCGGGCGCGAGCCGCCGCACGCGCTGCCGTCGTGCACGCTGCTCGACGCGCGCAGCCGCGAACGCTGGCTCGCGTCGGTGCAGACGCTGCGGCTGCTGCTGCATCCCGATACGCCGCCCGCGCTGAGAGCGATGCAGCTGCCGCTCGCGGAAGAATTGCTGATCATGAACCTGATCGGCGAACGGCTCGACGACACCGGCACGGCCACCGTCGCCCCCGCCTGCGTGAAGCGCGCTGTCGCGTTCATCGACGCGCACGCGGGGCAGCCGCTGACGCTCTCCGAGATCGCGGCCGCCGCGCACTGCAGCGTGCGCACGCTGCAGCGCGCGTTCCATCAATGGCGCGACATCGGCACGATGCGCTACCTGAAGGACGTGCGTCTGCAGCGCGTGAGAACGGCGCTGCAGGAAGCGGACGCCAGCGCATCGATCACCGAGATCGCGACGCGCTGGGGCTTCGTCCATCTCGGCCAGTTCGCGGCCGACTATCGAAAGGCGTTCGGCGAGCGGCCGTCCGACACGCGCGCGAAGCGTCATGCGTCCGCGTGACGTGCAATATCGGCGCTCGCGTGCATGCGCCGGCACGCGCCATTGCGCGACGCCAGCCAGCAATACAGCGGTGACGTCGGCAGCAGCCCGATGACCCACGACAGATCGGCGCCGCCGAGATACGTCGGCGCCGGGCCCGCGTACATCGGCGTGTTCGTGAAAGGGAGCTGTACCGCGATGCCGATCGCGCAGGCGATCAGCGCCTGAGGATCGAAACGGCAGACTGTCGGCGACCGCTCATAGCGCGACATTTCAGCGCAGTGGCCAAACGGCTCAATTCGAGGTTTTTCCGTAAAATGCGCCTTTATCGGAGCTTCAGATAACGCGTTCGTCATGCATCGAATTGGACTCTTCGTCTGCCATGGGCACGATGTTCTTGATCTCGGTGGACCACTTTCGGCCTTCAACCAAGTGGCGACAGCCGCTGGCCATACCCCCTATGAGCTTCATGTCATTTCGCATGCTGGAGGCCCGGTTCTCGGCAATACAGGCCTTCCGATCGAGACGAAGCCGATCGGGAGGCGCACGTTCGACACCGTTGTTTTCGTGGGCGGCGATATCGATCCGATGCAGGCATCGGAGAACATCGCCGCTGCCATGAAACTGAGCGCCAAAGCCTTGCGGGTGGCAAGCGTGTGTACCGGGGCATTCCTGCTTGCGGAAACCGGCTTGCTGGACGGCCGCAAGGCAACGACGCACTGGCGATACGCGGCTCAATTGCAGTCGCGCTTCCCGCTCACCAAGGTCGAGGGCGATAGCATCTACATAGCGGACGGCCGCATTTGGACGTCGGCGGGCATCGCCTCCGGAATCGACCTGGCGCTCGCCATGATTGAAAGAGACATGGGCCCCGAAATTGCGCGTGCTGTCTCCAGGCTTCTGGTCGTTCCGTATCGTCGACCAGGCGGTCAATCGCAATTCTCCGCGATGTCGCAAATGGAGCCGGAATCGGATCGTATCCGCATCGCGCTGAATTTTGCGAGGGAACATCTGGCCGAAGCCCTACCGGTCGAACGGCTCGCCGATGCGGCGAGATTAAGTCCGCGACAATTTGGACGAGCATTTCGTCGAGAAACCGGTGAAACGCCCGCGAAGGCGGTTGAGCGTTTGCGAGTCGAAGCTGCGCGGCTGCGCCTGCAGGACGGCAGCGAACCCATCGAACAGATTGCGCTGGCCGTGGGATTCACGGATCCGGAGCGGATGCGGCGGGCGTTCGTCAAATTGCACGGACACCCGCCGCAATCGATCCGGCGACAGAGCAGATTGAACGGCAAGCGCTGATCGACAGACGCCCCCTCCCCCTTGGTCCGCGTCTGCCTAACGGCTTACCGGCGCTTTCGTTACGTGATTATCGACGTCTGATCGGGCCTCAACGGCCGTCGGATTTTGGTGACGCGTAATCATTCCACATGTCTCGATGCAGCTTCCAGGCACCGCCCTGCTTCAGGAAGACAAGGATCTGCTTGCCGCGGTATTTGAGCTTTCCATCGTGGTCACGGATTTCCGCATCCGAAACCTCCGTCACGGTGTGATCATCACCGTAGAACTCGTAATTGCTGAACGACACGGTATTGGGCGCTGCTCCGGCATATCCGTTGGTGAAGTACGCGGCGATCGCGCCGCGCCCCGTCACTTTGTCACCGCCGGGCGGCAAGAGTGTGCCGTCGTTGGTATAGAGGCGGCCTATCGCCTCGTAGTCCCCTCGCCCAAAGGCATCTGCCCATCGCGCGTTCTCGGCTTTGATGGCCGCGCCGAACTGGTGCTCCAAACCTCCGGCAGTTGCCGGCGCCGCAACGGCAAAAAGGGAAACGCAGACTGCAAGCGCAGCCGTACGAAAACGGATCTGTTGCATCGTATGACTTCCGATCGTGACTTGAATTGAAGAGGGCTGCACGGTTGTGCAGGTGGGACATGCAACGTCAGGCGGGGCCCTGGTCATGGCCTGCGCGTGGCCTCGCCGACATTGCCTGCAAGCTTTTCAGCGAACGCCCGGGATTCGTGCGAGACCTCTGGATGCGCCGGGCAATTCTTTGTCGACCATCGCGATGACCTCTGCACGCGCATCTCTGGGATGCCCGGAATGGAACGGCGGAGCGGGATCGTATTCAATCGCGAGTTGCGTGAATTCCGCGGCCAGTTGGCCGCGCAGCTTCGCCGCGACGCGAAGTGCGAAGTCGATGCCCGCCGTCACGCCACCGCCGCTCATGAACCGGCCGTGGTCGTCTTCCACGAAGCGATCCGGAACGGCGATGGCGCCATATTCGGACAGCTTGTTGACGAACGCCCAATGACAGGCGCTTCGCTTGCCTTTGAGAACGCCCGTTGCGGCGAGCACGAGCGATCCGTTGCAAACCGACGTAATGTGTTTGGCGCTTTCAGCCAGACGCCGGATTTGAGCCTGATACGCCGGGCGCATCGGCACCGACAGATCGGAGCCGCCGGGAACCAGGATCAGGTCGGTTTTCTCGATATCGGCCAACCGTTCGGTCTTGCCATAGACGACCCCGAATTCGAGCGTCACGTTGCCGCCGTCGAGACTCGCGTAGCGAACGTTCGTATTCGGTAGCCGGTGAAAAATCTCGCTGGGGCCAGCGAAATCGAGCAGCGTGCCGCCGTCGTAATTCACGATCAGGATATCGAGGGGGTCGCTCGGAGCCAGTTCCGCCTTGCTGTCTGCCTGCGCAAAAACGGGGGCGGCGCGGCCAGGCAAGGCTCCGCCCCCCATGACGGCGCCGAGCGTGGCGACGCTTCCAAACTTGAGAACATCGCGGCGGGAACGGCCTGCTTTGGTGAGTTTCTCGCCAGTGGCGTTGTTTTTGCTATGGTCGGTCAAGTTAATCTCTCCTTGCACCTGGGCCCCCTCTGCAAGCGCAACAAGGTCGGCCAGATGGAAAAAACACCACGCCGAACAGCGTGGCAGACATGAGATCGAGATGTGGATGAGCCGGAATGACGTGCAGGGCTCTGGAATCGGGAATCGGGAATCGCAGGCTTAAAGCTGCGAGGCGCCGCCATCGACGATCAGTTCGGTGCCGACGACGTAGGAGGATTCGTCGCTAGCGAGATAGAGTGCCGCGTAGGCGACGTCCTCGGCCTTGCCCATGTAGCCCACCGGAATGGCTTCGGCAAACTCGGCCTTACGGTCGCGAACCCATTCGTCGGGCATGCCCCACTTGGTGATCAGGGGCGTGTTCATCGCACCGGGCGCGATCGCGTTGAAGCGGATTTTCCGGCCGAGAAACTCGTAGGACCAGCTACGGGCCAGCGAACGCACGGCGGCCTTCGCGGCCGCAGTCAACGAGATGCCATGCTTGCCGGTCTGCGCGACGAACGACGTATTGAGAATGACCGAGGCACCCTCCCGCAAGTCCGGCAGCACCGCCTGAAGCGTGAACACCACGCCCTTGACGTTGACGTCCATGATCTCGTTATAGAGTTCGTCGTCGATGTCGTCGACTGCGGACGGGAAAGCCCAGCCGGCGTTGGCGAATAAGACATCCAGGCCGCCGAACTTCTCCTTGACCTGCGCGGCGATCGCTCGCATGTCCTTGATCGAACGTACGTCGCCCTTGAGAACGAGCGCATTCTCGCCAAGCTCGGCCTTCACACGCTCGAACACGGCGTCATCGCGACCGGTGACCGCCACTCGGGCGCCTTCTGCAATGAACAGCCTGGCGGTTGCAAGACCGATGCCGCTGGTGCCACCCGTGATCAAAACTGACTTGTTCTTGAGCCTCATCTTCCATTCCTTTCCAGGTCGTGATTGATCAGGCCGAACGTTCGGAACGCAATCGCGTTCGTGAACTGCTCCCTGCCCGATCTTCCACGCGAAGTATGGAACTCGAAGCGAATGGCTCAAAGGTCGTATATCCCTCGAAAAACGCCAACCAACTCGAACGAGGGACCAAGAGCCGCCAACACAAGTCATCCACGAAGCGTGAGCAGATGACAGCAGCAGCCAGGAAGAGAAGCGCGACGTGAATATCGAGACGGCGCTCGAAGCAAATCCGATGTTTGCCGAAACCTGCAAGCCAGGCATGCGTGCGCTCGACGACCCAGCGATGTCGTCCGAGCCGCTCGCTGCTTTCCACGCCGCGACGGGCGATACGAGCCTTGATGCCGCGCTGCTTCAGATAACGCCGGCGGCGAGCGAAGTCATAGCCCTTTTGTCCGCATGCAGCTTGCCCGGACGTTTACGGGGCCGGCCCATCTCCCTTCGCTTTGGTCTTTCAGCCGATGGACGGCACAGTGGGAGTGGGTTTCGAGATTGCAGCGCGGGCTCGACATCGACGTAAGGCAGAGTGACAGATTGGTCCGCCTCGAAGGAACATCACCGCAAGCAGCGGTCATCGAGTGTGTCCTATGCGCTGGATCTCGCGCGACTCGATGTCGAGGTCGTCAAAAAGCTCGAATAGAACGGACGCGATCTTCTGCTCATCCCGTCGGTAATAGGTCCACTTTCCCACCTTGCGTCCTTCGATGAAGCCGATGTCCTGCAGGGATTTCAGGCACAGCGAGGTTGCCGGCTGCGAAAGGCCGGCCTTGTCCTGGATTAGGCTTGCGCATACGCCATACACGCTGAAATCGTACAGTTGACTGTAACCCGCGAATGCAGCATGGGGATCCTTCAGCCACGCGAGAACTGCGCGCCGCGTAGGATTGGACAAAATCTTCAATGCCTCGCTCAGCGGCATGCAAATACCTTGGATCGAAAAGGCGGGCATTGCCCGCCTTGCGCAGTTGGCCTGTCAGCCGAAGCTACGCGGATAATCGGTGTATCCCCGCTCGCCGCCGCCATAGAGTGTTGACTGGTCGACAGGGTTGAGGGGAAGCCCATGTCTCAAGCGATGAGGCAGGTCCGGGTTGGCAATGAACGTTCTACCGAAACCGAATAGATCGCCATAGCCGTTTTCCAGCACCGAGAGCGCTTTTTCTCTCGTATACCGGCCAGCGTACATTATGACGCCCGAAAAAGCCCTGCGCAGAGCGCGCCTGAACGAATCCGGCAAATCAGGGCTGTTGTCCCAATCCGCTTCCGCAATCGACAGGTACGCCACGCCCAAGTCGTTCAGCATTATCGCAGCTTTGATGTACGTTTCTTGTGGATCGCCTTCCACAAGCCCCAAGTAGACGCGTTCCTCGTCGGTTGTCTCGAAAAGTGGCGCGAAGCGCACCCCGACTCGCTCCTTGCCGAATACGCCGACAACGGCTTGCGTGACTTCTCGGAGGAACCGGAGCCGATTGTCCAGTGACCCGCCGAACTCGTCAGTACGATGATTCGCATGCTCGGAAATGAACTGGTTCAGCAGGTATCCATTCGCAGAGTGAAGTTCTACGCCGTCAAAGCCGGCGAGCTTGGCGTTGACGGCGGCACGCCGATACATTTCCACCAGCTCCCAAACCTCGTCCGTCGTCAGTTCGCGCGGTGCGCTGGGCGTCGCGAGAGCGCCTTCATTGGGTCCGGTTTCGATGAACACTCTAACCGCGGTGGCTTGTATTGCGGACGGCGCAACGGGGGCTGCGTGTCCAGGTTGCAGGCTCACATGGGAGACACGGCCTACATGCCACAGCTGGCAGAAAATGATCCCGCGCTCCTCATGGACTGCATCCGTGACCCTGCGCCACCCTGCAATTTGTTCAGCGCTATAGATCCCCGGCGTCCATGCGTAGCCTTGGCCCCGCGGTTCGATCTGCGTGCCTTCCGTCACCATGAAGCCGGCGGCTGCACGCTGCCTGTAATAGGTGACCATCAAGTCATTCGGCACATCGCCTGGTTGCGAGCTTCTGGAGCGAGTCAGTGCCGGTAGGGCGATACGGTTCTTTAGCGACAAGTCACCGAGAACAAGGGGTGTGAACAGCTTGGCTGGCATAAAGGGAATCCGGAAAGTAACAACGGATCGATACATTAACACATTTAAATGTGCAAATGTGTTGGCAATGATGCCCGCGCTTGGTCGTCTGCTCACGCTTCGTGGACGAGTGGCCGCATCGCACAAGCGGGGCGGACAGCGACATCCACGGAGTTCTTCGAACAAGCAAAAAAAAGCGCGAACCTAGGTTCGCGCCAAAGAGAGACCTCGCTGAAGATGGAGTGCCGCGTCCCGCCCCCTCAGAACGAATGCCGCATGCCGATCCGCACGTCGGCCTGGGTCTGCGTGGTGGACGGCGTGAAGCTGTAGCCGATCACCGCATCGACGCCCTTCGACGCGCGCAGGTAATCGCCGGAGATGTAGACGTCGGTGCGCTTCGACAGCAGGTAATGGAGGCCTGCGGTGCCCATGTTCCAGTGGTGGCCTTCGAAGCGCGTGTGCTGGTAGCCCGCGATCAGGCTGAGCGCCGGCGTGAACTGGTACAGGCCGCCGCCTTCGTACGACTGCATGTGCGACGAGTTGCCGAAGCCCTTGATCGTCGTGTACGAGTAGTTCGCGTCCAGCGTCAGCTTGCCGATCGTATAGCTCGTTCCGACGCCGAACGTGCCCTGGCTGTCGACGTTCATCGGCGTGTTCGCGAACAGGTCGGTGCGCGCGCCGGTCGCCGGATCGACAGTGACGGTCTGCTGGCCGAGGAACGTGTG
>Ga0157367_1000258_pt1 | contig 27318 bp, 22 predicted proteins | sample AttbisABBM2_FD_113142 | JGI IMG/M metagenome (GOLD analysis project Ga0157367, IMG submission 113142) | Fungus gardens microbial communities from leaf cutter ant in Botucatu, State of São Paulo, Brazil - Atta bisphaerica ABBM2 | ecosystem: Host-associated > Fungi > Mycelium > Unclassified ... | reverse complement strand
CGTGCCGAAGCGGATGGCGCCGCTCGTGCTCGTCGCGACCGTCGTCACGCACCTGTTCGGCGGCTCGGCCGGGCGCGAGGGCACGGCCGTGCAGATGGGCGGCGCGCTCGCCGATCGCGTCACGCATGCGTTCCGGCTGGACCGCGAGCACCGGCGCGTGCTGCTGATGGGCGGGATCGCGGCCGGCTTCGCGTCGGTGTTCGGCACGCCGCTCGCCGGCGCGGTGTTCGGGCTCGAGGTGCTCGCGATCGGGCGCGTGCGCTACGACGCGCTGCTCGCCTGCGTCGCGTCGGCGATCGTCGCGGACGTCGTGTGCCGCGCGTGGGGCGTGCATCACACGGCCTATGCGATTCCGTTCGTGCCGGCCGTGTCGGCGACGGGGCTGGCGGCGACGGTCGTCGCGGGCATCGCGTTCGGCGTGGTGGGGCGGCTGTTCGCGCAGGCGACGCACGCGCTGACCGCGTGGTTCCGGCGCGTCGTGCGCTATGCGCCGCTGCAGCCGGTGCTCGGCGGCGTGCTCGTCGCGGTGGCCGCCACCGTGCTGAACGTGCCGCAGTATCTCGGCCTCGGCATCCCGACGATCGAGGCGGCGTTTCGCGGCCCGCTGCCGCTGTACGATTTCGCGGGCAAGTTCGCGTTCACCGTCGTCACGCTCGCGTCGGGCTTCAAGGGCGGGGAAGTGACGCCGCTGTTCTATATCGGCGCGACGCTCGGCAATGCGCTGGGCCAGGTGCTCGCGCTGCCGGTGCCGGTGCTCGCGGGGCTCGGCTTCGTCGCGGTGTTCGCAGGCGCGGCCAACACGCCGATCGCGTCGACGATCATGGCGATCGAGCTGTTCGGCGCGGATATCGGCGTGTATGCGATGGTCGCGTGCGTGGTCGCGTATCTGTTTTCGGGGCACGCGGGAATTTATCGCGCGCAGCGCGTCGCGGTCGAAAAGGCCCCGCAGCGGGCCGGGGACTGACGGGCCGCGCCCGCCGCCCCGGCGCCGCGCGCGGGCCGGCCGTCAGGCCTCGGCGGGCTGCCCGAGCGGCTTCGCGCCGTCGAGCGCGTCGCGGCGCGGGCCGTCCGCGAGCCCCTTCGCGAGCTCCAGCGCCTGCCGCTCGAACAGGCGCCGGTACACGCCGCCGTCGATCCGGATCAGCGCGTCGTGGCTGCCTTCCTCGATCACCTTGCCGCGATCGAGCACCAGCAGCCGGTCGAGCGCGCGCACGGTCGACAGCCGGTGCGCGACGACGAGCGTCGTGCGGCCTTCCATCAGCCGCTCCATCGCCTGCTGGATCAGCACCTCGCTTTCGCTGTCGAGGCTCGACGTCGCTTCGTCGAGGATCAGGATCGGCGCATCCGCGAGGAACGCGCGCGCGATCGCGACACGCTGGCGCTCGCCGCCCGACAGCTTGATCCCGCGCTCGCCGACCAGCGTGTCATAGCCGTCCGGCAGCGCCGCGATGAAGTCGTGCGCGCTCGCCAGCCGCGCGGCGCGCTCGATGTCGGCGCGGCTCGCGCCCGGGCGCGCATACGCGATGTTCTCCGCGAGCGTGCGGTGGAACAGCACCGGCTCCTGCTGGACGATCGCGATCTGGCCGCGCAGCGAATCCTGGCGCGCCTGCGCGATGTCCTGGCCGTCGATCGTGATGCGGCCGCCCGAGACGTCGTACAGGCGCTGGATCAGCTTGATGAACGTCGTCTTGCCGGAGCCCGAGTGGCCGACCAGGCCCACCCGTTCGCCGGGCGCGATGCGCATCGAGAAGTCGTCGTACAGCGCGACCGGATGGTTGCCGTAGCGGAACGTCACGTGCTCGAAGCGGATCTCGCCTTGCGTGATGCGGATCGGCTGCGCGTCCGGCTTGTCGTCGATGCCGAGCGGATGGCGCTCGAGCGCGACGAGTTCTTCCATGTCGTTCACCGAGCGCTGCAGGTTGCGGATGTGAAAGCCGACGTCGCGCAGGTAGCCCTGCAGCATGAAGAACATCGTCAGCGCGAACGCGATGTCGCCGACGCTCGCTGCGCCGCTCGCCCACAGCTTCAGCGCGACGCCGATCATCGCCGCCTGGATCGCGACGAGCATCGCGCCCTGCAGGCCGCCGTTGAAGGTGCCGCGCAGCCACGAGCGCCGGGTGCGCTTCTGCCACTTGCCGATCACGCGCGACAGCCGCGCCTCCTCGCGCACTTCCGCGCCGAACGCCTTGACGACCGCGTTGCAGCTCACCGCATCCGCGAGCGAGCCGCCCATGCGCGTATCCCACAGGTTGCCGAGGCGCGCGGCGGGCGCGACGAAGCCGAGCGACATCGCGACCGTCACCGCGATGTACAGCAGCGAGCCGAGGCCGACGACGAGCCCCATCAACGGCCAGTGCGAGCCGAGCAGCACGGTCGCGCCGACCAGGATCGTCAGCGACGGCAGCAGCGCGATCAGCAGCGTGTCGTTCAGCAGGTCGAGCGCCCAGATCCCGCGCGTGATCTTGCGCACCGTCGAGCCGGCGAAGTTGTTCGCGTGCCAGTCGGTCGAGAAGCGCTGCACGCGCTGGAACGACGCGGTCGCGATCTCGCCCATCATCTTCAGCGTGAGCGCGATGATGTTCACGTAGACGCCCTGGCGCAGCAGCGTCGCGCCGATGCCGAGCGCGGCGAGCACGCCGAACGCCGACAGCGCCGCGTGCCACGCGGCCGCCCGGTTGGTGACGCCGAGCGCGAGCGCGTCGACGAGGCGGCCGGCGAACAGCGGCGTGAGCACGTCCGCGAGCGCGGCGAGCAGCGAGAACGCCGCGACGGCGGCGACGCGCGCCGGCTGCCGCCGCCAGTAGTGGAGGGTGAAGCCGAAGACGGCCTGGAACGCATGGTCGCCCTGTTGGGTGGTTTTTCTGGTCATGGGTCGTTGCCCGGCGCATCGCGCGACGGGACTTTCCGGGTCAGGGAAAACATCGAAAACGCAACAGCCGGCCGCCGCGTGCGCGACGCGGGGCGAAACAAGCGGGCTGTCGGGAACGTGCGCGGGCCGTCAGGCGCCGGCGCGGACGGCAGGCTGGATCAGCTGTGCCGTGGGACCACGTTCGGGAAGGCGGACTGCATTCGGAACATCAGCACCTCCCTGAAGTGAATGATTGAAAAGGCGTCAAAAAGACGTAAATGGATTCTATCAGCAGAATTCAATCGGCTGCAATGCTCTGATGAATCGCGTTGCCGCGCCGAGACGTTTTAAATCAGCGGCGCGGCCCCGGTTTCAATCTTCGAAGCGATCCGGCGTGCGCCGCGCCGCCCGGCGGGTGCGCGCGCATCGATTAAACTGCATGGCTGCGCGCCCGATGCGGCGGCCCGACGGCGGCCCGGCGCGCCGGCCCAAGCGGCCAAACGCAGATTCACGACACATTCCTGGGGAAACGATGAGCGACGTTCAGCAAGGCATTCTGGCTCCGATCGATGCGGCGGCCCGATACCTCACTTTCACGATTTCCAACCAAGCCAACGTCGCGGCGGCGCTCGCCGCGCTGCGCGAGGCCGTCGACGGGCGCGACGCCGTCGTCGGCTTCGGCCATTCGCTCGCGGCGCACCTCGGGCGCCCGATCGCCGGCCTGACCACGTTCCCGGCCTTCGCGGTGCAGGACCGGACGCTGCCGGCGACGCCGGCCGACGTGTGGGTCTGGCTGCGCTCCGACGATCGCGGCGAGATCACGCTGCGCGCGCGGGCGATCGAGCGGCTGCTCGCGCCCGCGTTCGCGCTGCAGGACGCGGTCGACGCGTTCCGCTATTCGAACGATCGCGACCTGTCCGGCTACGAGGACGGCACCGAGAACCCGACCGGCGACGACGCGGTGGCGGCGGCGATCGTGTCGGGGCAGGGCGCGGGGCTCGACGGCGCGAGCTTCGTCGCGGTCCAGCAATGGCTGCACGACTTCGACCGGATGGAAAGCATCCCGTCGGACGACATGGACAACATCGTCGGGCGCCGCAAGTCGGACAACGAGGAACTCGACGACGCGCCGGAATTCGCGCACGTGAAGCGTACCGCGCAGGAGAGCTTCGAGCCGGAAGCGTTCATGCTGCGCCGTTCGGCGCCGTGGTCGGATGCGCGTCGCGCGGGCCTGTACTTCGTCGCGTTCGGCCATTCGTTCCGCGCGTTCGACGTGCAGATGCGCCGGATGAGCGGCGCCGACGACGGGATCGTCGACGGCCTGTTTCGCTTCACGCGGCCGTTGACGGGCGCGTATTTCTGGTGCCCGCCGATGAAGGGCGGCAAGCTGGATTTGTCCGCGCTCGGCCTGTAAGCGCCGCGCGGCAAGGGTGACGGGCGGGCCGTGCGCGATGCGCGGCCCGCTTTTTTTATCAGCGCAGCGTCGTCTCGATGCGCGTGCCGCGCTTGATGAACAGCGTGACCGGCGTCTTTTCGCTGATTTCGGAGAGACGCTGCCGCTGCGCGTCGTCGAGCGGGCCGTCGACCGTCACGACGCGGCGCACGTACTGCAGCCCGTCGCGGTCGGCGTGCAGCTCGGTGCGTACGTCGATCCGCGCGGCCGGCCACGCCTTGCGCTGCATGTACATGCGCAGCGTCGCCGCCGTGCATTGCGCGAGCCCGGCCAGCACGAACGCGTACGGCGCCGGCCCGCGGTTCCCGCCGCCTTCGCGCTCCGCTTCGTCGCCGGTCAGTGCATGCGCGCCCGCCTGCAGGTTGACGACATAGTCGGGCGCATCGGCTTCGAGGACGGCGGTGGCGTGAATCAGCGGCATGGCGGAGCTCCGGTAGCGGGAAAAGGCACGGCCGCGCGGCGGCCGGAGCCGCCAGCATACCCGTTCAGGCAGCCGGCGTGCCGTCTTGCGCATCCGCCGCATCCGCCGCATCCGCCGCATCCGGCACGCAGCCGCGCACGAGCGCGGTCAGGCGTTCGCGGAACCAGCGGTGCGCGTGGTCCGTCGCGCGCGATTCGTGCCAGTACGCGAGGATCGGAAACGGCTTCAGCCGCAGCGGCAGCGGCCGGATCGCGAGCGGCACCAGGCCCGTCATCCGCAGCGCATACGAGCGCGGCAGCGTGAGCAGCAGGTCGCCCGCTGCCGCAACCTGGCACGCGGCGAAGTAATGCTGGCAGACGAGCTGGATCTGGCGGAAGCGGCCGTCGTTGCCGAGCAGCGCGTCGAGCGACTGGGGCTCGCCGAGCGACGACACCGCGACGTGCCGCGCCGCGAAATAGTCGTGGCGCCGCAGCGGCTGGCTCGCGAGCGGATGATCGCGCCGCATCGCGACGACCAGCGATTCGTCGAGCAGGTATTCGCTCGCGATGCGCGGGCCCGCCTGCACGCGCCGCTCGATCACGAGATCGAGCGCGCCCGATTCGAGCCCGCGGACGATTTCCTGGATCGGCACGCGCCGGCTGACGAGCCGCAGGCCCGGCGCCTCGTGCGCGAGCGCGGCGACGAGCGCCGGCAGTGCAATCGATTCGAGCACGTCGCGGCAGCCGATGGTGACGCTCAGGTCGAGCGTCGCCGGGTCGAACGCCGCCTGCGCGCGCGCCGCGCCCTGCAGGCCGTTCAGGTGGCGCTGCACGTCCGCGATCACCGAACGGGTGCGCTCGGTCGGCACGACGCGGTTGCCCTGGCGGATGAACAGCGGATCGTCGAAATGGGCGCGCAGCCGGTTGAGCGCATGCGTGACCGCGGGTTGCGTGAGGTGCAGCGCGCGGGCGGCGGCGCTGATGCCGCCATGCACGTAGATGGCGTCGAGGACGCGGAACAGGTTGAGATCGAGGCGGTGATCGGCGGGCACGGGGCGCGGCAGTGAGGGGGCGTGGGCGACGATTCTAAATGATGCGCATCGCGGCCCGGCGCGTGGCGATGAAGCAAAAAAAACCGACCGGTGGCCGGTCGGCGGAATGGCTTCGACATCACGAGGCGGGAGTCGAAGCACAGGCCACATTGCCGTGACATCCGTATGCGATCCCGGCGCGGGCGATCGCGCGCAGCGAGTATATCGGGCGCGTTGACCCGCGAGATATGCCGCGGCCCTGTCGCGTTCCGACAATCCGCAGGCGTGCGGGCAAATATCCGGCATTTTCGGCACGACAACGTTTGCGATTGCTCACCCTGTCAGATTTTCTAGGGATGTGTCGCTTTAAATCGACAGAAGCATTCCACTGAAATTGATTTAAGAAATGTTGATATCGTTAAATCGAACGGTCGTCCGGACCGCTTTGATCAGGTGAGCGACGCGCATTCGTTTAGATGGATATTAATCGGCGGTCAAATAGAGGATTTTATCGCCGATCCCGATGCCAATAGGGAAATCGGGGCAATCGGCGGGCTTGTTCTAATCCGCCATAACCCTGTCGCGCTCAGACAGTACTGTCAAAAATCGTAGCCCAGAAGATATGATGCGAACGCTTTAGAAAAGTACTGTCGCGCGCAAGTCTTGAAAATTAAAAAGCGCGTTTGAGAGAGAAGCAGGCAGAGAGAAAGTTGGGGGCTTGGCAAGTGGGTGCAAATGATCAACGCGTAGTTGTCATCTTTTTGAGTGCGGGATTTTCGTTAGCCGAGGCCACGCGTCTGGTCGAGGCGTTCAATCTCGCCAATCGCCTGCAGACCGTCTGCGGGCCCTATCAGCTGCGATTCGTATCGGCGAACGGCGGGCTGCTCCAGTCGTCATCGGGCGTGCAGATCGCGACCGATGCGCTGGACGACGAGCACGGCCAGCGCGGCTATGCGTTCTTCCATCTGCACGGCGAGCACGCGCTCGTTGCATGGAACGAAACGCTGCTGCGGCGGCTGCGTGATGTGCATGCGCGCGCCCGATGGGTGGCCGACGGGATGAAGTTCACCGCGATCGCGGCGTCGAAATGGTCGGCCGCGCGCGATGACGCGGCATCGGGCCCGGTCGTCGCGAGCCTCGTGTCGGCGGCGAGGGACGCCGGCTCGCCGAACGAGACCGTCGACGTGCTGGCCGCGGCCCACGAGATGTTCCGGCACGATCTCGGCGAGGTCGCCGCGGACGACATCGCGCGCCTGGTGGCGCGGCCGATCGACGAGCGCTTCGTCCAGTCGATGTGGGCGATCCGGGAGCTGAGCGCCACCCCGTCGATCCGCACGTCGATGCAGCAACTGCGCGCGCAGAGCACCAGCCGGATCTCGATCGCGAGCGCCGCGCAGGCGGTGGCGATGAGCGAACGCAATTTCCTGCGGCGCTTCAAGAAGGAGGTGGGCGTGACGCCGACCGAATTCGTCCTGCACGTGCGCCTCGAGCGCGCATGTCACATGCTCGTCCATACCAGCCTGCCGGCCGACAAGGTGGCACGCCGCATCGGCCTGGGCAGCGGCGAGCGCCTGGCGAAACTGTTTCGCCAGCGCCTGGCGATGTCGCCCACCGAATTCCGCGCGCGCGAGCGCAACCGGATTTCGAAAGTCGGCGTCGAACTGGCGTGTGCGCCGCAGATGCCGCAATCGTACGGATTGGCGCGTTGACACGGGGACGGGCAACGCGTTTCGCGTAGCCGGCAATCAAGGATCGCGTTTCGGATTCTTGCCGTCGCCGGGTTGCGATCACAGCGGCGCACGGGAATTCCATTGCCGACGATTACCGCCGGGGCGGCAGGACCGTTACGTCATGCGTTACGTATGGCGTAACGTAACGCCCGCCCGCCAAAAATCGAAATGGCTGCCCCGGCACGGAAGCGGTTTCTGAGGGATCTCTTCTAGAACGCGGATTTCATGGGACTTTCTGCAGGATCGAAAGGATGTTGAATCCTGGATTTCACTGTTGGCACGTTATGTGCTGCATCACCAATGTGCCGCTTTATTTAACATCAATAACACCAGACCAGCCATGAACCGCTATCCGAACCGCGGGATCGACGCCGGGGAAGCACAGTCGATGCCCAGTCTCAGCCTGCCGAGTCAACGACATGGGGTGCACCGCGCGCAGCTGCGCCGGGTCATGCACGCCTGACCTTTAACGCTCGCGTCGTGTTGCAAGCCGTTTCGCCCTGAGGGCGGAGCGCGGGCGCGCTCGTGCGTCGCGAACCGCGACTGCGCGGCGCGTCTTTCGATCCGATGTGCACGCATCGGGCCGGCCGCGCATGGATGCGGCCATCAAGCAGGACTCCTGAAAACGGGGATCACATGGACCTCTGCGAGGCAGCAATGAACACGAAACCTCAAGTTGAATACCGGTCGGTCGCGCCGAGCCCGCAAGGCGCGGCGGCGCGCGCGGTCGACCTGGCGGTGATCGTCGGCGGCGCGCTCGCGGCCGCGCAGATCCGTTTCGCGGATGTCGCGGCGATGCGGGTCGACGCGTCGTTCGTCGCGTTCTCCTGCGCGTTCGCGCTGGCGCTGTTTCCCGCGTTCGGCGTTTATCAATCGTGGCGCGGCCGGTCGCTGCTGCGGCTCGCCGGGCAACTCGCGCTGGCCTGGCTGATCGTGCAGGGCGCCGCGCTCGTCGTGACCTTCTCGCTGCACCGCTCGGGCGTCGTGTCGCGGCTGTGGTTCGCGTACTGGACGGGCCTGAGCGGCGCCGCGCTGATCGGCGTGCGGTTCGCCGTGCACGCCGTGCTGCGCCGGATGCGGCATGCGGGGATGAACCTGCGTTCGGTCGCGGTGGTCGGGCGCGGGCTGTATGGCCAGCGCATGCTGCGCAACATCGCGCAATCGCCGGCGAGCGGGTTCCGCGCGGCGGCGGTGTTCAACGTGGATCCGGCGGCGCGCGTGTCGGCGCCGGGCATCGACGCGTTCGACGATTACGCGGCGTTCGTCGCGCACGTCCGGCAGCAGGGCCTGCGCGAACTGTGGCTCGCGCTGCCGCTGTCGGAGGAGCGCACGATCCTGCGCTTCGTGTCCGAGTTTCGCGACGAGCTCGTGAACATCCGCTTCATGCCGGACGTCAGCGCGCTGTCGCTGTTCGACAGCGGCGTGACCGACGTGATCGGCGTGCCGGCGATCAATCTCGCCGCGTCGCCGCTGCCGCCGCACGCGATGCTCAGCAAGGAAATCTTCGACCGCTGCTTCGCCGCGCTGGCGCTGCTCGCGTTCGCGCCTTTGATGATCCTGATTGCGATCACAGTCAAGAGCACGTCGCGCGGCCCCGTGTTTTTCACGCAGCGCCGCAAGGGCGCGGACGGGCGCGTGTTCCGCATCTACAAGTTCCGCACGATGCGCGCCCATGTCGAGCAGCCGGGCGTCGTGCGGCAGGCAACCCGCAACGATGCGCGCATCACCCGCGTCGGCGGCTTCCTGCGCCGCACGAGCCTCGACGAGCTGCCGCAGTTCATCAACGTGCTGCTCGGCGACATGTCGGTGGTCGGCCCGCGTCCGCACGCGATCGAGCACGACGAGCAGTACCGCAAGATCGTCGACGGCTATATCCAGCGTTACCGGATCAAGCCGGGCATCACGGGGTGGGCGCAGGTCAACGGCTATCGCGGCGAGACCGATCGCATCGAGAAGATGCAGGGCAGGGTCGAGCACGATTTGTACTACCTGCGGAACTGGTCGTTCGGGCTGGATATGAGGATCGTCGGGGCGACGATCGTGAAGGGCTTCGTGGGCAGCAACGCGTATTAGGGTCTGTTTACATATGGAACGTGCATGCGAATGCCCGAAATCGCTCGCAGGGCAAGAAGTGAGGAGCGCCGTTTGGCCGAGCCAAACAAGCGACGAGCGACGCCGCCATGCGGGCGATTTCGGGCATTCCCGTGGAATGGTTTTTCAATTTGGGGTTGCCACGAGAACGGCCGCTCGCCGCGTTGCGCTCCTTGCGAATACGTCCAGTATTCGCAGCGTCGCGCGCCTCGCGAGCGGCCGTTCTCGTGGCAACGCATGCACGTTCCATATGTAAACAGACCCTAGCAGGCGGCGCGATGCGCCGGGAAGGAGACCGTGCGAGCGACGAGGCCGACACGGTTGCATGGATGACGTTTTGAGTGAAACCAGACCAATGAGAAATTCGGATAGCCGATCGGCGGATGTCGTCGTGCCGGGCCAGCGCGGCAAACGGGCAAGGATGCTTGCGCTCGGGTTCTGTGTCGTGTTGTCGGGATGCGGCGTCGCGCCCGGGATGCGGATGACCGAACCCGCGACCTTGCCGGTGTCCGGGGGCGACGCCCATACGCCCGCGACGTCGATGCCGGTGCCGATCTCGGAGATCGACGCGACGCTGATCCGGCAACTGAACGCGTCGGCCGCAACGACCGGAGCCGAACAGTGGAAGACGCTGTCGGGCCGGCCCGCGCCCTACACGCTCGGCGTGGGGGACGTCCTGCAGATCACCGTGTGGGACCACCCGGAGCTGACCGCGGCGCAAGGCACGCAGCAGCCGCCGAACGGCCGGCCGTTCGATCCGCCGCAGGGCTTCGTGGTCGACAACGGCGGCAACGTGCAGGTGCCGTATGCGGGGAACGTGCGCGTGGACGGGCTGACGACCGACGAGGCGCGCAAGGCCGTGTCCGACGCGCTGGCGCGCTACTTCATCAAGCCGAAGGTGACGGTGCGCGTGACGTCGTTCCGTGCGAAGCAGATCTACGTCGACGGCGAGGTGAGAACGCCCGGCAACGTCCAGATCAACGACATCCCGATGACGCTCTACGAGGCGGTCAATCGCGCGGGCGGGTTCGCGCCGACCGCGGACCAGAGCCACCTCGTGCTCGTGCGCGGCGGCGTGTCGTATCCGCTCGACGTGCCGGGCATGCTGGCGCGCAACGTGAACCCGGCCGGCATCCTGCTGCGCGACGGCGACCTGCTGCGCGTGGTGCCGCGCGAGGAGAGCGGCGTATACGTGATGGGCGAGGTGAACAAGCCGATGACCGCGCTGCCGCTGCGCACCGGCAGGCTGAGCCTGAGCGAGGCGCTGTCGCAGGCCGGCAGCCTCAACAGCGCCAGCGCGGACGCGGCGCAGCTGTACGTGATTCGCGGCGCGCAGGGCGACGCGCCGCAGGTGTTCCATCTCGATGCGCGTTCCCCGGTGTCGATGGTGCTCGCGAACCAGTTCGAGCTGAAGCCGAAGGATGTCGTCTACGTGGACGGCAACGGCCTGGTGCGCTTCAGCCGCGTGCTGAGCCTGCTGCTGCCGGCGATCAACGCCGGCCTCACCGCGGCGGTCGTGACGAAATGATCCGGCATCTGCTCGTCGTCTGCCAGGGCAACCTGTGCCGCAGCCCGATCGCGCAGGGCCTGTTCCGGCGCCTGCTGCCCGACGTCGCCGTGTCGTCGGCGGGCCTGTCGGCGCGCGACGGCATGACGATCGACCCGGTAGCCGAACGCATGCTGACCGCGCGCGGGATCGACATGTCGTCGCATCGCTCGCGGCGGCTCGACGAACGCATGTGCCACGCGGCCGACCTGATCCTCGTGATGGAGCTGGAGCAGCGCAAGGCGATCGAACGGTTTCACCCGGTTGCGCGCGGGCGCATCTACCGCATCGCGGAAGCGTTTCCGTCCGACGTGCAGGATCCGTACCGGCGCTCGCAGCGCAGCTACGACTACGCGATGACGCTCATCGAGCACGGCGTCAACGACTGGGTCGAGCGTATCGGGAACCTGGCCGGAAACGGCCCGTACTGAGCGATCGCGTCTCACCTCAACAGGACATCAGAAGTCAATATGAACTCTCCCAAACCGACCCCTCGATTCTCGCGCGACTCGGACGAAGTCGACGTGCGCGGGATCGTCGACATGGTGATCAAGAACGCGAAGCTGATCGCGGCGGTGACGGCGTCGTTCGTCGCGCTCGGCACCCTGTACGCGATCGTCGCGAAGCCGATCTACGGCGTCGACATCGTCGTGCAGGTGGAAAGCAACGGCGCCGACATGATGGGCGGCGCGGCCAGCGGGCTGGTCGGCGGCCTGAGCACGCTGTTCGACGTGAAGTCGACCGACGACGGCGAAATGGAAATCCTCCAGTCGCGCCTCGTGACCGAACCGGTGGTCGACGACCAGCGCCTGTACATCGACGCGCGGCCCGACCATTTCCCGCTGATCGGCGGCGTGATCGCGCGCCGCAGCAGCAAGCTGTCGACGCCGGGCCTGTTCGGCATCGGCGGATACGTGTGGGGGCGGGAACGCATCACCGTGTCGGCATTCGACGTGCCGCGCGATTTCCGGGAAGACCGGTTCACGGTCACGGCGCTCGGCGGCGGACGCTACCGGCTGTCGGGCAGCGACCTCGATGACGACGCGATCGGGCAAATCGGCGTGCCGCTGCGCGTGAAGACCGCCGCGGGCGACGTGAGCCTGCTGGTCGCGGCCATCGACGCGCGCCCGAATGCGCGATTCGTGGTGCGGCGCTTCTCGAAGCAGAAGATGCTGACCAAGCTGCAGAAGGACCTGACCATCACCGAAAAGGGCAAGGACCAGTCGGGCGTGATCGGCGTGAAGTACGAGAGCGACGACCCGGTGCTCGCCGCCGGCGTGCTCAACGAGATCGCCGACAACTACGTGCGACAGAATGCGAATCGCAAGGCGGCTACGGCGGAGAAATCGCTGCAGTTTCTGAACGCGCAGATTCCCGAGGTCGAGGGGCAGTTGCGGCGCGTCGAGGATCGCCTGAACGCGTATCAGAACAAGCATGAAGTCGTGGACCTGACCGAGCAGGCGAAGGCGATGCTCGGCCAGGCCGTGACCGCGCAGACGTCGCTGTTCGAGCTCGAGCAAAAGCGCAAGGCGCTGGCATCGATGTTCACGCCGGAGCATCCGCAGCTCGCGTCGCTCGATCAGCAGATCGCCGCCGCCAGGGCCAACGTGTCGACGTTCGAGGGCGCGATCTCGCGGCTGCCCGACGCCCAGCAGAATGTCGTGCGGCTGCGCCGCGACGTCACCGTGCAGACCGAGATCTACGTCGGCCTGCTGAACAGCATCCAGCAGTTGCGTCTCGCGACGGCGAGCAAGATCGGCAACGTGCGCGTGATCGACCATGCGATCGTGCCGGACGAACCGCTGCGCCCGAAGCCGGTGCTGGTCGTGGTGCTGGCCGCGGTCGTCGGGCTGCTGGTCGGTGTGTGCGTCGCGATCGCGCGCGCGGTGCTGTACGGCGGCGTGACCGATCCGTCCGAAATCGAGCGGGATGCCGAGCTGGACGTGATCGCGACGATTCCGCAGAGCCCGTCGCAGCGCCGCCTGGCCGCCGCCGGCACCGGCGCGGCGGGCGCCGTGCTGTCGCTGGCCCGCCCGCACGAGCCGGCCGTCGAAGCGTTGCGCAGCCTTTGCACGGCGATGCAGTTCCTGTTGCTCGACCGGCCCAAGAACAACCTCGTGCTGATCACCGGACCGTCGGCCGGCATCGGCAAGTCGTTCATCTCGGCCAACGTCGCCGCGCTGCTCGGGCAGTCGAACAAGCGCGTGCTGCTGATCGACGGCGACTTGCGCCGCGGGCACCTCGCGAAGGAGTTCGGCGTGCGCGCGCAGCAGGGCCTGTCCAGCGTGCTGCGTGGCGAAATCAAGATCGAGGACGCGATCGTGCGCGACGTGTCCACCCATGTCGACTTCCTGCCGACGGGGCCGCGCGTCGGCCAGCCGGTCGAGCTGTTCCTGTCGAACAGCCTGCCGGGCCTGCTGTCCGACGTGTCGCACCGCTACGACGTCGTGCTGCTCGACGCGCCGCCGCTGCTGCCGGTGACGGACGCGACGGTGCTCGCGTCGCATGCGGGCACGATCCTGCTGGTCGCGCGCTCGGGCGTCACGAGCCAGGGCGAGATCCTCGAATCGGTGAAGCGGATCGATCGCGTCGGCGCGAAGGTGTCGGGCGTCGTGTTCAACTGCTTCAGCCCGGGGCTGCGGTCCGCGCAGTACGGCAACTATGGCGCCTACGCATACGAAGGCGCGGATGTCGCACGGCGCGTGGACCAGACCTGACCATGCCGATCGACAAGACCCTGCCGCTGCGCACGCCGCCGTCCGCCGCGCCGAAGCGGCCCGCGGCGGGACTGGGGCGCAACTTCGCCGCGATGCTGCTCTGGCAGGTCGGCAGCTATCTCGTGCCGCTCGTCACGTTTCCGTACCTGACGCGCGTGCTCGGCCCGTCGCAGTTCGGGGTGGTCAGCTACGTGACCGCGCTGACGGTGTACGGCACGGTGCTGACCGAATGGGGCTTCAACCTGAGCGGGCCGCGCGCGGTCGCGCAGGCACGGCACGACCGGCGCACGCTGAACGGGCTCGTGTGGGCGGTGATCGGCGCGAAAGGGTGCCTCTGCGTCGTGTCGGCGGCGATCCTGGCCGTGGTCGCATGCGTCGATCGTCAGATGGACGGGTTGGGCGCAGCGCTCGCGATCGGCTGGCTGGGCGTGGCCGCGAACGTGTTCACGCTGAACTGGCTGCTGCAGGGGCTCGAGCGCTTCTCGGCGTTTGCCGCGATCGCGCTCGCCAGCCGCTTCGCGACGCTGCCGCTCACGTTCTGGCTCGTGAAATCGCCGGGCGACGTCAATGCCGCGGTGGGCATCCAGGCCGTCGCGGCGTTGCTGGTCGCGATCGGTTCGCTGCTCGCCGCGCATCGCCACGGCCTGCTCGGCAAGCCGCGATGCACGTGGGCGGCCGTGCGCGCGCAGCTCGCCGGCAGCACGGACATGTTCGTCTCCACGGCGTCCGTCAGCCTGTTCAGCGCGACGAACACGCTGATCCTCGGCAGCTTTTCGGGCGCCTGTCAGGTCGGCCTGTACGCCGCGGCGGACAAGCTGAAGACGGTCGGCAACATGGTGCCGGCGCAGATCAATTCGGTGCTGTATCCGCGCATCGCCGCGCTGTTCGCGCAGCGGCGCGAGCAGGGCACGCGCGCGGCGGCGCGCCTGACGGTGCTCGGGCTCGGCGCGACGGCGCTCACGACCGGCATCGGGCTCGCGGTGTGCGTAACCCTGTCGGACGTGCTGACGCGGCTCGTGCTCGGCGACAAGTTCGCCGACGCCGCGACGATCGTCAACTGGCTCTGCCTGTCGACGCTGTTCGGCAACCTCGCGTATTTCGTGGGCCTGCAGGTGCTCGTGCCGTTCGGGGGCGTGTCGCGGCGCGCGCGCGCGATGCTCGCGGCCGGCGCGTTCAACGTGCTGCTGGCCTGCGTGCTCGTGCCGCGCTTCGGCGCGCGCGGGGCCGCGCTCGCGTACCTGACGGCGGAGGCGTCGCTGCTGGCCGTCTACGTGATGTGGATCGCGCGTTCGCCGCAGCTGCGATCGCACTTCATGCAGCTTTGGCGATCGTGAGGTGACGGCCATGTTCGATATCCACGTGATTTCACTGGCCGGATCGCCGCGCCGCGCGTCGATCGCGCGTGCGATGGCGGCGCGCGGCGCCGCGTACCGCATCGAGGACGCGTTCGACGCGCGCCGGCTCGATGATCACGCGTTCGCGGCGATGACGGATCGCGACCGCGCGATCGCGCGCTACGGCCGCCCGCTCAGCCGTGGCGAGATCGGCTGCTTCCGCAGCCATCGGTCGGTGTGGGCGCAGGTCGTGCGCGCCGGACGCGACGCGATCGTGCTCGAGGACGACGCGCTGCTGGACGGCGCGTTCTTCGACGCCGTGCTGCCGGCATCGGGGCGCGCGCTCGCGGCGCGCGCCGATCTCGTGCTGCTCGGCCGCTCGAAGCTCGCGCGCCGGCATGCGGCCCGCACGTACCTGCATGAGCCGCTGAAGCGCGCGGCCCGCGTGGAGCGCCTGCGCATCGGCGTGCCGTTCAAGCAGTGGACGAGCGGCTCGGTCGGCTACTGGATCAGCGTGGCCGGCGCGCGCAAGGCGCTGGCCCATACGGACGGCGCGATCGGCACGCTGCTCGACGACTGGCCGTGGCACCGCGACCACGGCGGGCTGCGCATCGCCGAATTGCGCCCGTACGTCGTCTGGGAAGCGTTCGACGCGATGCCGAGTTCGATCGAGTCGGGCCGCGCGGCGTTGTCGGCGCGACGTCATGTCCTTCACGAGGCGGCGCTCGTGCCGCTGCGGGCCGTGCGCCTGGGCTGCCGATGGCTTGCCGTCGCGACCCTGGCCGCGACGGCCTCGCGCAATCGCCTGTTTCCGCACCATGAATAACAGCCCCGCCATGTCATACGGGCCGCGCCCGATTCCGGTCGTCGCGCAATCCGCGTCGCGCACCGCCGCGACCCTCGCGTGGGCGGCGCTCGTCATCGGTCTCGGATTGTCGCCGCTGGGGGATTTCCTGTCCGTCTACGCGGCCAAGGGCGCCGCGACGCAGGGCGCCGATGCGCGCGTGTCGCTGCTGCTGCGCGGGATGATGATCGCCGGGCTGATGGCCGCGCTGCTGTCCGGCTGCCGGGTGAGCCTGGCCGGGCTGCGTCGCACGATCCTGTTCGCGTTCGTGCTGTGCGCGACGCTCGGCTCGTTCGTGCTCGGCGCGCTGACCGGACACGAACTGCTCGAACAGATGGTGTTCGCGCTCAAGGTCTTCACGTTCTTCGTCTATCCGGCGGCCATGCTGATGTTGAGCGACCGGCGTCTCGCGCAGATCGAGTCGGTGGTGTTCGTGTCGCTGCTGGTCTACGGGCTGTCGATCGTGATCGGCGCGTCGCTGTCGATCGACATGTTCCGCAGCTACCAGGCGGACACGCAGATCCGCTCGGGCTACAAGGGCATCATCTACGCGCAGAACGAAGCCGCGGCGCTCGTCGTTGCCGCGATCGGCTTCGGCTACCTGCATGCGCTGCTGCGCGGCTGGACGTGGCGCAGCGTGGCGCTGGTCGCATGCATGCTCGTCGCCGCCGCGCTGACCGGCACGAAAGGGGCGATGCTCGGCGCGCTGGGCGTGACGTGCGCGTATCTCTACGCGCGTCACAACGCGCTCAAGGCGAGCGGATACGCGGGCGTCGCGCTGCTGGTGCTGGGGGGCGCGGCGGCGGGCGCGTACCTGTTCATCCCGAAGGTCACCGCGGCCGTCGACCTGAGCCTGCGCTACTTCGAATACCGGGGCGGCCGCATCGGCAACGACAAGGTCCTGACGCTGCTGCTGTCGGGGCGAAACCTGAAATTCGCGAACGTGTGGGCCGATCTCCAGCAAAACCACTACATCGCGCTGCTGACCGGCGGCCATCCGGTGGTGCGCTACATGGTGGAGATCGACGTGCCCGACCTGATCCTGGCATTCGGCTTCCCGATCTTCGTCATGTATTTCGCGTCGCTGACGCGCGTCTTCGTGCGCGGCGGCCAGCACCGCAACGCGAACCGGTTCGGACGGCTGTTCTTTTTCGTGCTGATCGCGATGGCGTCGTCGGCGGGGCACGTGCTCGGGTCCGCCGTCGTCAGCCCGTACCTGGCGTTGATCGCGGTGATGATCCGCCGCGCCCGGCGGCCCGTGCGCGATGCAGCTTCCCATTCACCGAGCATCTGATTCACGACCATGAAAGTAACCATTATCGGAACCGGCTACGTGGGCCTGGTGACCGGCGCCTGTCTCGCGGACATCGGCAACGAGGTGCTGTGCATCGACGTCGATCGCCGCAAGATCGACATCCTGCTTGGCGGCGGCGTGCCGATCTACGAGCCCGGCCTGCAGGACATCATCATGCGCAATCGAGCGGCGGGGCGCCTGAAATTCTCGACCGACATGGATGCGGGCGTCGCCCACGGCGACGTGCTGTTCATCGCGGTCGGCACGCCGCCCGACGAGGACGGCTCGGCCGATCTCACGCACGTGCTCGCCGTGGCGCGCGACATCGGCCGGCGGATGCGGGGGTTCAAGGTCGTCGTCAACAAGTCGACGGTGCCGGTCGGCACGGCGCAGCGCGTGACCGACGTGATCGCGGCCGCGCTGACGGACCGCAATGCGCGCCATGCGTTCTCGGTGGTCTCCAATCCGGAGTTTCTCAAGGAAGGGGCGGCGGTCGACGATTTCATGCGCCCCGACCGGATCGTGATCGGCAGCGGGACCGACGAAGCGGGGCTGCGCGCGCGGGAACTGATGCGCGAGCTGTATCTGCCGTTCAACCGCAATCACGACCGCACGCTGCATATGGACGTGCTGTCCGCCGAATTCACGAAGTACGCGGCCAACGCGATGCTGGCGACGCGCATCTCGTTCATGAACGAGCTGGCCAATCTCGCCGACCGGGTCGGCGCCGACATCGAGGCGGTGCGCCGGGGCATCGGCTCCGACCCGCGGATCGGCTACGACTTCCTGTACGCCGGCGTGGGCTACGGCGGCTCGTGTTTCCCGAAGGACGTCAACGCGCTGCGGCATACGGCCCGCGAATACGGCTATTCGATGGCCATTCTCGAAGCGGTCACGTCGGTCAACGACCGCCAGCGCGCGGTCATGCTGGACAAGATCTTCCGCCGGTTCGGGCGCGACCTGACGGGGCGCGTGTTCGCGGTATGGGGCCTCGCGTTCAAGCCGAACACGGACGACATGCGCGAGGCGCCGAGCCGGCCGATCATCGCGGCGCTGCTGCGGCACGGCGCGACGATTCGCGCGCACGATCCGGTCGCGATCGCCGAAGCGCGCCACGCGTTTGCGCGCGACCTCGCGGACGAGCCGGCCGCGCACGCGCGCCTGTCGTTCGTCGACGAGCAGGACGCGGCGCTGTGCGACGCCGATGCGCTGGTCACGCTGACCGAATGGAAGTCGTACCGAAGCCCGGATTTCGACGCGCTCGTCGCGACGATGAAGGCGCCGACGATCTTCGACGGAAGAAACCTCTACGAACCGGGGATTCTCAAGCGCTCGGGCATCGAATACCACGGTATCGGCCGAGGGCGTTGAACGATGGGGCGCATGGTCTCAGGGGAGAGCACGATGCCGGATGCCATGTTGCATGTGCTTCATGTCGGCCCGAAGCAGCCCGGCGGAATCAACTCGGTGCTGCGCGAGCTCGACGCCCGGCGTGACGCGTTCGGCCGCCACGGCATCGCGTTCTCGTTCTTCGAGACGCGCGGCTTCAAGCGCATGCGCGATCGTGCGCTGTTCGTGGCGGTCGATGTTCCGCGATTCCTGATGGTGCTGTCGGGGCCGGTGGACGTCGTGCACTTTCATGTGGCGGTGCGGGGGTCGTTCTACCGCAAGTACGTGCTGTTCGTGCTGGCGCGGATGCTTGGCCGCAAGACGGTCATTCACATGCATTCCGGCGAATTCGACCCGTTTTTCAGGCAGTCGCCCGGCATCGGGCAGGCGATCGTCAGGCATTTCGTGCGTCGCGCGCATGCCGCGATCGGCGTGTCGCGGGCGACCGGGGCCGAGCTGGCCGCACACGGCAAGCGCACCGGCGCGCTGTACGTGATCGGCAATGCGGCGCACGCCGCAGAGGCGGCGGGTGGCCCGGCAACCGACGACGCGCCGGGCCGGCGGCCGTACATCGCATTCGTCGGGAAGCTGACCGTGCTGAAGGGCGTCGACGATCTGCTGGCGGCGCTGTCGATTCTGAAGCGGCGCGGATGCGACGTGGAGCTGCGGCTCGCGGGAAGCGGAGACCTCGACGCATGGCGGGGCCGCGCCGCCGCACATGACGTCGCCGACGCGGTGCGCTTCATGGGCTGGCTCGACGGCGACGCGAAGTTTGCTTTCCTGCGCGATGCCGGCCTGTTCTGCATGCCGAGCCATTTCGAGTCGTTCGGGATCGCGACGCTGGAAGCGATGCTGTGCGGGCTGCCGGTGGTGGGCACCCGCCTCGGCGGCTTCCTCGACCTGGTCAGGGAAGGCGAGACGGGTTTCCTGGTGGAGCCGCGCGACCCGGTCGCGCTGGCGGATCGCATCGGTGCGCTGGTGGCCGACCGCCCGCGTGCGAAGGCGATGGGCGCGGCGGGCCTGGCCCATGCGCGTGCCTGCTATTCGACCCAGGTCATTACTGGCCGGTATGTGGATGTTTATCGCGATCTGCGAAATTCGGGGGGCGGCATGCCTGGTGTATCGAGAATGGATAGCCGATGATGAAGAAGAAAATACTGCTGGCATGTTCTCACGGCGGGCATTACGTCCAGCTGTCGCTGCTGGTGTCCGCATTTGCGGACCATGAGATCGTCTGGGCCGTTTCCGGCAACAAGACACTGCAGGCCGGCAACGACGGATACCGGCTGATCGACGCCAACAAGCAGACGCCGGTCAAGCTGGTTGCGCTGGCCTGTCAGGTGATCAAGATCCTGGCGCGCGAGCGGCCCGACATCGTGGTGTCGACCGGCGCCGCGCCCGGCCTGTTCGCGGTCGTGTTCGGCAGGATGCTGGGCGCGAAGACGGTGTGGATCGACAGCATCGCGAATTCGGCCCGCTTGTCGCTGTCCGGGCGGATCGCGCGCCACTTCGCCAGCGAAACGTTGACCCAGTGGCAGCATCTCGAAACGACACGTGTGCGGTATTGGGGAGGCGTCGTATGATCTTGCTGACCGTGGGCACGCAAAAACCGTTCGATCGATTGATCCGGCTCGCCGATGCATGGGCCGAGCACCACCCGAATGTCAATATCTACGCGCAGACATGCGATGGCGCCGCCTATATTCCGAGAAACATGAAGCACCGCGCTTTCCTGTCGAAGGAAGAGATCGATGCGTTGTCCGCGAGGGCGACGCTGATCGTCTCGCACGCCGGGATGGGCAGCATCCTGACGGCGCGGCGGCTGCGCAAGCCGATCGTCGTCGTGCCGCGCGAGCATCGCCTGAACGAACACCGCAATGACCATCAGATCGATACGGCACGCAGCCTGGACGGGTTGCCGGGCATGCACGTCTGCTGGCGCGACGGCGATTTCGCAACCGTCGTCGAGGCCGCGCTCGGGGAGTCGGGCAGCGCGTATCCCGAACCCGGCAGCGAGCGCTCGCTCGATCTGGTCAGGAAGCTTGCAAACTGGGTGGATTCGCAGTGACCGGGGGGCGGTTGCGCGCGGCATGCGATGCCGGAACCGCATCATGCGATCGGCCGCCGGGTGGAGGCCGAGTGTGGTCGAGGGTTATCGAAAGGAGGCGAGAATGAACGACAAGAACGGGAAGCCTTTCTGGTTGCGACGCGCGGCATCGGTGCTCGGGCTGGCGTGCGTGCTGTCCACGGCCCATGCGGCGGGGCCGTCGAACGAGCTGCGCGCGGGCGACTATCGCCAGGTCTATGCGACCGACTATCGCACCCGGTTCGGCGAGCTGCTGATCCAGGCGCCGAATTCGACCGACGTCACGGCGACCAGCGACCCCGTGGCGCCCGGGCGGCGGGCGATTCGCGTGGAAATGCGCCGCAGCGAGAATTTCTCGCGAGTGGCCAACGGGTCGCCGCGCGCCGAGTTCACGTTGCCGCGAGACGTCTACCTGTCTCCCGGGCACGAATACCTGATCCGCTGGCGCACCTACCTGCCGCGCAATTTCGCGTTCGACCTCAAGCAGATGGAGATCATCACGCAGATCCACCAGAGCGGGCTCAGCGGCCCGCCGCCGTTCATGCTCACCTTGACCGGCGCGCAATATACGCTGTCGGTGCGCGGCGGCGCGAATACCGCGCACGGCTCCGGCATCGCCATGTGCTGCGCGGCCGACGATCGCGGCAAATGGGTCGACTGGGCGCTGCAGTATGCGCCGGACGCGAGCGGCCGGACGGCCGTCACGCGGCTCTGGAAGAACGGGGTGATGCAGTTCAGCGGCGACGGGCTGCCGAACGCGTATCCCGGCGACCTGTATGCGTACCTCAAGTTCGGCGTCTACAAGCCGGGCTGGCTGCACGAGCCGACGGACATCGATTTCATCCAGCTGTACTTCGGCGAGGTGTCGCTGGCAGCCAAGAAGAGCGGCCGCTAGCGCGCGACGCGCGCGACGGGACGAGATGCCGTATCCGGTGCCCGTACAATTCCGGAATCGAATCCGCCGCGCGTATCGCCATGCCCCTCCTCCCCACCACCGCCACCGCCCCCTTCTGCCCGTCGGAAGTGAAGGGCAGCATCACGATCGACGCCGCCGCGTCCCGCCGCGCGAAGCTCCGGCGCTTCTTCGGCCCGGGCCTGCTGGTCGCGATCGGCTACATGGACCCCGGCAACTGGGCCACCGACATCCAGGCCGGCTCGCAGTTCGGCTATGCGCTGCTGTGGGTCGTCGCGTGCTCCAGCCTCGCCGCGATCTTCCTGCAGATGCTCGCCGCGCGCCTCGGCCTCGTGGCCGGCAAGGATCTCGCGCAGGCCAGCTACGACCGCTACGGCCCGGTCGGCCGGGTCGTCCAGTGGCTCACCGCCGAAGTGTCGATCATCGCGTGCGACATCGCCGAAGTGCTCGGCTGCGCGCTCGCGTTCAAGCTGCTGCTCGGCGTGCCGGTCGCGTGGGGCATCGTGCTGACCGCGCTCGACACGATGATCGTGCTCGGCCTCCAGGGCAAGGGCTTCCGCCAGATCGAGGCGATCGTGCTCGGGCTGATCGGCACGATGGCGTTCTGCTTCGTCGCGCAGGTCGCGATGATGCCGCCCGACTGGCACGCGGTGGCCCGCGGCCTCGTGCCGGGCGCGCCCGGCCACGACCGCAAGGACGCGATCGTGCTCGCGCTCGGCATCGTCGGCGCGACGATCATGCCGCACAACCTGTACCTGCATTCGTCGGTCGTGCAGACGCGGCGCGTGGTCGGCGGCGCGCGCGGCACGATTCGCGACACGCTCGCGCTGGTGCGCATCGATACCTTCGTGTCGCTGTTCGTCGCGATGCTGGTCAACGCGGCGATCCTGATCCTCGCGGGCGCCGCGTTCCACGCAACCGGCCAGACTGCCGTGACCGACATCGAGCAGGCGTACCGGCTGATCACGCCGATCGCCGGCGGCGCGGCCGCGCTGCTGTTCGGCATCGCGCTGCTCGCGTCCGGGCAGAGCTCGACGCTGACCGGGACGATCGCCGGCCAGGTGATCATGGACGGCTTCCTGCACATGAAGATCCCGTGCTACCAGCGCCGGCTGATCACGCGCGCGCTCGCGCTGGCGCCCGCGCTGATCGGCGTGCTGTGGCTCGGCGACGGCGCGGTCGGCCAGCTGCTCGTCTGGAGCCAGGTGCTGCTGAGCCTGCAGCTGCCGTTCGCGATGTGGCCGCTGATCCGCTCGGTCAGCGATCGCAAGGAGATGGGCGAGCACACGATCGGCCCGTGGATGCAGGCCGCCGCGTGGACGCTGTTCGCGCTCATCACCGGCACGAACCTGCTGCTGATCACGGGCGCGATCGGGTGACGCGGGCGGGCGCGCGCCGCGCCGCCGGTCATCAGCGCGGCCTATGACCGGCCATAACGAATATTCATTTCATCGATCGACGGCATTCGCGTACGCTGTCCGGGCGTCGGTTGCCGCGGCGTCGAATCAATTACAGGAGCGGGACAGATGACAGTGGCTTCCTCACGCCTCACCGGCAAGTGCGCGTACATCACCGGCGCCGCGGGCGGCCTCGGCCGCGCGATCGCGCGCCGCATGGTCGAGCAGGGCGCGCGGGTGTTCCTCACGGATGTTGCCGACGCGGCGGTGCTCGACGCGTTCGCGCAGGAGCTGAACGCGGGCCACGCGGCGCCGGTCGCGTTCGCCGCGACGCAGGACGTGCGCGACGACGCACGCTGGCAGGCGCTGCTCGCGCAGGCGAACGACGCGATGGGCGGCCTGTCGGTGCTCGTCAACAACGCGGGCGTCGGCTCGATCGGCGCGCTCGACCAGCTCGAGCTGAAGGAGTGGCGGCGCGTGATGGAGATCAACGTCGAGAGCATCGTGCTCGGCTGCAAGTACGCGCTGCCGTACCTGAGCGCGAGCCGGCCCGCGTCGATCATCAACATCTCGTCGGTGGCCGCGTTCAAGGTGGAACCCGAGTTCACCGCGTACAACACGTCGAAGGCGGCGGTTGCGTCGCTGACCAAGTCGATCGCGATCGACTGCGCGCGCAAGGAGCTCGACGTGCGCTGCAATTCGATCCATCCGGCGTTCATCCGCACGGGGATCGTCGAGCCGCTGTTCAAGCAGCTCGGCGAGCGCGACGCAACGCGCCGGCTCGCGCGCGGCATCCCGATGCGCCGGCTCGGCGAGCCGGACGACGTCGCGCATGCGGCCGTGTATCTCGCGTCCGACGAGAGCCGCTTCGTGACGGCCGCCGAACTGGTGATCGACGGCGGCATGTGCGCGGTGTGACGCGCGCGCTTCGCCCGGGCGCGCCGGTGTCGCGCCCGGCCTGACATTCATGGAGGAGAACATCGTGTCGACGCCCGTCAATCGTCAACTGCTGCTGAAGACGCGCCCGCAAGGGCGCGTGGGCCGCGAACATTTCTCGCTGGTCGAGACGCCGGTGCCGGCGCTCGCCGACGGCGAGATCCTGGTGCGCGTGCTGTACCTGTCGATGGACCCGACCAACCGCGTGTGGATGAGCGACGTGCCGCAGTACCTGCCGCCCGTCGCGATCGGCGAGGTGATGCGCGCGCTCGGCATCGGGCGCGTGGTCGAGTCGCGCGCGGCGGGGTTCGCGCCGGGCGATCTCGTGCAGGGGCTCGTCGGCTGGCAGGACTACGCGGTCGTGCCGGCCGAGCAGGCCGCGCAGTTCGTGAAGCTGCCCGCGCAGTCCGGCCTGCCACTGCCGACGCTGCTCGGCGCATGCGGGATGAGCGGGCTGACCGCGTATTACGGCCTGACCGAGATCACGCCGGTGCAGCCGGGCGAGACGCTCGTCGTGTCGGCCGCGGCCGGCTCGGTCGGGTCGATCGCCGGGCAGATCGGCAAGATCCACGGCGCGCGCGTGGTCGGCATCGCGGGCGGGCCGGACAAGTGCCGCTACCTGACGGAGACGCTCGGCTTCGACGCGGCGGTCGACTACAAGGCCGACGATTTCCGCGAGCAACTGAAGGCGGCGACGCCCGACGGCGTGCACGTGAACTTCGAGAACGTCGGCGGCGAGGTGATGCGCGCGGTGCTGTCGCGGATGGTGATTGGCGGGCGCGTCGCGCTGTGCGGCGTGATCGCGAATTACAACAGCGGCCGCGCGGCCGACGACGTCGGCGTGCTGATCTCGAAGCGGCTGACGATGCGCGGCTTCCTGATCCTCGACTACCGCAAGAGCCGCGAGGCCGTGCAGACGCTGGCCGGCTGGTTGCGGGACGGCCGCCTCAAGGCCGAGGAAACCGTCGCGGACGGGCTCGAGAACGCGCCCGACGTGCTGAACCGCCTGTTCGACGGCGATCACCGCGGCAAGCTCGTGCTGCGGGTCGATCCGCAGGCGTAGACCGGCGACCGAATGTCAACGATCGTCATGTCGACGCGTAGTCCGATTCCCGGAATCCATTTTTCAGACTAGTCCGATATCTTGCCCTGACGCATCTCCGTACAGTGAATGCCGACATACGAGGCGGCACGACGCGAGCGTCGCGCCGCCGTTTTCGAGGCGTTGGCGGAAGGAGGGCGAGGGATGCGGACGACATGGCAGCGGAAGGCGACGGCAATCGCGCGCGCAACGGGCGCGGCGTGCATCGCGTGCATGGCGTTCGGCGCATCGGGCGCATGGGCGGCGGAACGGCACGCAGCGGGCGGCGTGGTGCGATTCTCGGGGGCGCTCGTCGATCGATACGACGTGACGCTCGTGGCGCCGTCCGGCGCGGTGCGTCACGATGCGCGCGGCGCGTCGGCGGACGTGACGTTCGATGCGCATGACCGGCGGCTGCCGGGCGCACGCGTCGTGCTGGCCGACGCACACGGGGCGCCGCTGAGCGTGCAGCCGGGCGCGGATATTCGTGCGACGTGGCGCGATGCGGCCGGTCAGCGGCATGAGCTGCCGCGGCCGGACGGCGCGTATCGGGTTGGGCCGTATGGCGGAACGATGACGGTGGCCGCGTCGGATGCGGACGCGGCCGGCCCGGTCGTGCTGAAGATTCTCCATCCGTGACGGATGGGCGGCGGCGGCCCTGTCAGGGCCGCGCCCATTACTCGCCCTGTTCGCCGCGCGCGAAGATATCCCAGCTGGCCATGAACAGCGCGGCGATCAGCGGCCCGATCACGAAGCCGTTGATGCCGAACAGCGCCATCCCGCCGAGCGTCGAGATCAGCACGACCCAGTCGGGCATCTTGGTGTCCTTGCCGACGAGGATCGGCCGCAGCAGGTTGTCGACGAGCCCGATCACGCCGACGCAGAACGCCACCAGGATCACGCACTTCCAGATCTCGTCGATCATCAGGAAGTAGATCGCGGCCGGCACCCAGACGAGGCCCGCGCCGATCGCGGGCAGCAGCGACAGGAACGCCATCAGCGAGCCCCACAGCACCACGCCCTCGATCCCGAGGATCCAGAAGATCAGCCCGCCGAGCATGCCCTGTACGAGCGCGACCGCGATGTTGCCCTTCACGGTCGCGCGCACGACCGTCGTGAACTTCGACAGCAGCAGCTGCTTGTGCTCGTCGTCGAGCGGCAGCGCGCGGCGCACGCGGCGGCCGATCTCGCCGCCGTCGCGCAGCAGGAAGAACACCATGTACAGCATCACGCCGAAGCTGATCACGAACTGGAACGTGTTCTGGCCGATCACGTAGGCCTGGGCCGCGACGAACTGGCTGATCTGCGCGGCGCCGTCGGTCAGCTTCTTCTGGATGCCGGGGAGATTGGTCAGGCCGTACTTCGCGAGCAGCCGCTGGATCGACGTCGGCAGCGCGTGGATGATGTCCTGGTAGTACTGCGTGTAGTTCGGCTGCGCGGTCTTGATCTCCTGGTATACGTACGCGATTTCCTGCGCGAGCGTCGCGGCGACGAACACGAGCGGCAGGATCACGATCAGGATGATCAGGGTCATCGTCAGGAGTGCGGCGAGATTGCGCCGCTTGCCGAAGCGCGCGGCCAGCCAGCGCTGCACGGGCTGGAACAGGATCGCCAGGATGGTGCCCCAGAAGAGCGCGCCGAAGAACGGCGTGAGGATCCAGCAGAGTCCTACGGTGACGACGAACAGCAGCAGGTGGAAGAATTTTTGGTGGTCGTTTCCGCTAACCATGGTGGCATTCGCGTGAGGGTGAAATCTGGAAGCCCGGCGCACGGCCGGGACGGCTCGAACCGGAGTATGCCCGCAAAGCCGCGTCAGTCATAGGTGCCGGGGCGGCGCACGCGCGAAAACGCCGCGGCCGAAGCCGCGGCGTTGCCGGAAAACGAACACGGCGCACGGCCGCGTCGCGTCAGAGGTCGAGCTTCGTGACCTTCGTGCCGTTCACCGACAGGTCGCCCATCAGGCCCGCGTTGGTCAGCACCAGCACCTGGACCGGCGCGGTGGCCGTGGTCGTGTCGACCGCGCCGTTCGCGCCCACCTTGACGACCGCGACCGACGCGTCGGCGCCGGCCGACCAGCCGTCCCGCTTGCGGAACGTGTCGAGCGCATCCTGCGTCATGAACAGGAACACGATCGCCTTCGACTGCGCGCCGGCCTGCAGGCCGACCGACAGCGACGACGTGTTGTAGTAGCCGACCGTGCTGCCGCCGACGCGCAGCGCGCCGTTGCCG
>Ga0157367_1000257_pt1 | contig 27416 bp, 28 predicted proteins | sample AttbisABBM2_FD_113142 | JGI IMG/M metagenome (GOLD analysis project Ga0157367, IMG submission 113142) | Fungus gardens microbial communities from leaf cutter ant in Botucatu, State of São Paulo, Brazil - Atta bisphaerica ABBM2 | ecosystem: Host-associated > Fungi > Mycelium > Unclassified ... | reverse complement strand
TCGAGCTCATGATGCCGCCGCCCACCAGCAGGACGTCGACCTTCTTCGTATCGGCGGCATGCGCGGACGACGCCGCGACGCACAGCGCGAGCGCCGCCAGTATTACCCGTAACGTTTTGATCACAGCAGATCCCTTTTCAACTTGGATACATCGGTTTGCCATGCCGCCCGGCCGGTGCGGATACGCAACCGGATCGCGCATCCGGAGATCCGGACCGCGAATCCGGAATTCCGGACCGACCGCGTTCGCCGTTGCATTTGCGCACGCGAAGCCGTTGCGAAGGACACCTTCGAATCGGCTTCATGCGCTCGTGCAATCGCATGCTTCACGGTCGTGCGACGGGCGCGCAGGCCCTTGCTGCGGGCCTCGCAGGAAGGCGTTTTAGACCGCGTCGAAAGCGGCCGCGCGCAATGCGTTCCGCGGGGCGGGATGGCAAGGGGCGCGTAATATAACCGAACTCGTTTGCCGTGTCGCTCGCGCGGAATATCCTTGTTTTCGTGGGGTTTTTTGTGTGTCCGGGTTTCCGGAAAGAGCGGGGCGAGAAACGGGAAGAGCGGCGCGAAGCGGAGAAGCGCGGACGCTTGCGCTCGACATGCGCCGCACCGGTGCGGCGCGACGCAGCGGCGTAACGAAGGAACGCGGATTCGTCGCTTCGCCGATGCGTCGGTTCAATGCGCGACGCTAACGCCCTGAGCGCTGCATCGATTTTTCATCGAGATGTCGCGGCATCGCGCCGCGACCCCGTCACTTCGCCGAAGTGTTGCGGCAGAACTGCCGGTACGCCTGCGCCGAATTCGGGAAGCCCTTCTGCTTCGCGAGTTCCCACGGGCGTTCGCATTGCTGCGTCTGCTCGCACCATGCGTAGCCGGCCGAGCCGATGCAGCCATGCGCATCGCGATCGCCGCCGACCATCGGCGGGGTAGCCTGGGCGGTCTGCGTGTCTCGCCCGGCGACATCGGGCGGCAGAGGCGAGGGCGGTTGCGTCGCGCACGCGCCCAGTGCAAGTGCGACGGCGATCGTCGCGGCAATCGAAACCGAAGATGTGAAGGATTTCATCGGGTAGCGCTCCATGGGTTGACGATCGACAGCGGATGCTCGTGCACGGGCGAAGGGGCGATCACGCATCCTGCATCGGCACGCGCGAGCACCACACATGGGGCATCCGCCCACCTGCTATGTGCCGCTTGTTGCTTTTGTCTTATTGTCGTTAGCACTTGGGCCTGACACGGAAAAGGAGCGCCTACAGCATCATCGCCGATGACACTTTCGCTCGACAGGGCTGCGGCCGCCGGCAGCTTTCATCCGCGTGGCCTCCAAGCGTACGTTTATTCCTGCTCGATCAAGAACCGCTCACGCCTTTTCCCTTTGATCCAGCCCGGTTCGCGCCCGCGCCCGCTCCATGTGGCTCCCGTCTTTGGGTCGCGATATTTGGGCGAGGCCACAGCTTGCCGGGCGCGAGTGACGGGCGCAGTGCGCCGGCGTCCAAATACCTGCTCGCGGGTTAGCTCATATTCCGCCACACGCGCGCGCACTTCCTCAAGGACGGTTTCAAGCTCTGCCTGACGCGCTGCCTCTGCTTGCTGCATAAGCCGTTCTGCTTGCGCTTTCAGTTCAAGATACGTAGCCATCAAAGTTCCTCCGATCGACTGTACTGGGACTATAGGCGATAACGCCACATCCTGGCGAGTTAAGTGTGCGCAATGTGGATCGCACGGACAAATTTAAAGATGAGTCCCAGAATCGGCGCTCGATAACATCGACGCATATGGCCCGAAGCGCTTGCAAAGAGTGCGCAAGATGCCGCCGACTTGTGCTGTTTTATTTGGTCAATAAAGATCAAGCACACGATCTTTCGCGGAGAAAATCTGATGTGCTCCAGTGAAATCGTGTTCGTGAATTTCCCCTAGTCCACCCTCCTAAGTTTCGTAGTTGACGATGCGCTTTGTATGAAGGAACAATGCCGTGGCGAACACCCGGCGCGCGATCGTTACTGCGGGATGTGCACGTGTTGGTGATCTAAAAGAGGCACTGGTGGCTTAAGCGGATTAGCTGAGACGATGCGAGAGTCACAAGCCGGAAGCTCTGCAGACATGACGACATCTGAATTCAGTGCGAGGCATCTATGGAGCAACGCGAGAAGGCGTGTCAATCTGACGAGTCAATGAAGTGCTCACACTCGACGGACGAATACGCAGTGACAGCTGAGAGGTTGCGGCTCGCAGAGCTCGAAATCGTCCGACTGAAAAACGACCTTGGTCTGAAGACGCGCGAGCTAGACCGGTTGACTCGAGCGATCGTCAACTCGTCGATCGTTCATTTCGATATCGAGACACGGCTGCAACGCGAACTCGATGCAGTGCGAACTGGTTGGTCTGAAAGTGCAATTTCGAAATCCAGCGCCGCATGCGAAGTCGAATCGTCGGGAAATCTCGTTACAGTAAAGCTGCCGTATGTCACCAACATTCTGTCGGTACTGTTCGACAGTATGTTCGAATTTTGGGCTGCGTGCGACCCTCGGCGCTTGCCAAAATCCTCTGCAGTGGCCCATGCAATTGACGCGCGTCTGGGATTGGCCGCCCAAGCGAATGGCGAAGCGTCTCGCAGCGGACAGGCATATGCCTCGGCAATTCGCCCCGACTGGGTAAAGGATGCGGATCGCAGGCATCACCGGCATGCGGCGCGGCAATAGTCAGCTCGGGTTTGCGTCATCGAACCTAATGTCCTGCGATATCGTGAGCGCCGCCGTGGCGGCACACATACCGGATTAATCGGTTCACCGCGACGGGCGTACGTCTATATCGTCGTATGGCCCTGGTGATGCGGCACGGCCGAATCGGCCGTGCTTGCTGGCGTGGGTGCCATTGGCCCTTGGCCGACCCACATCACGGTGCGCATTAGCGCGCTTGCATCGTATCCCAGGTTCTGAAGTGTCTGTGCGCTCAGATCGATTGCGCATACCAAATAGCCCGATGCACGTGTGTGCCCTGTAGTTGCGATGGTGTGAAGCTCAAGACCGAAACGTCGGTAAAGGCGTGCGATCGCATACGAGACAGCGCCGATAACGCGTGATGCGCCCAACGTAGCCGCGATTGCAAGAATCGACGGGAAGAACTGCATACCGGGCAGGGAGTCTGTTGATGGGTTTTGCGAAGGCCGAGCGGCGAAGCGCGACAGCTCCCATACGCTCGGGCAACACGGCAATGCCAGGTTCGACGCATGCGCCTGCAACGTCTGGAGCAGGTACGGTTTGGTCGTTGGCATGAGCCGCGCACACCCACAGATTTGCCCGGCCGCATCCAGCGATACGACATGGACCGTATCAGTTCGGTCGAATCGATCCCACTCAATGGCGCCCGCCGCATCGGCATCGGGCAATTGCCAGCACAGGCGCTTCACGAAGACCTCGTACCGAAACGCACCAAGACCGAGCCGCACCTGGGGGGGCATATCATCGAGCCTGCCGGCAATAATTGGTCGCATGGCCTTTCCCTCGCACTGTCTTACGCATGTGACGGTAACAATCACACGCGCCGAATGGAACTAGTGAGTTTGGGAGGGAAAGCCAGTATGCGGACACGTCGATGCAAGCCCGCGATACGCTTGTGCCTGGAGCGCCAATATCGATCAGACCGGTATCAAACCGTTGGAAGCTGCAAACACGGCAGCGGCAGTTCGGCTGTTGATGCGCAAAATCTTCATTGCTTCACCCACGTGATAGTCGACTGTATGGGGGGATATCTTGAGTATCTCCGCGATCGCCCATGACGATTTACCTCGGGCGACCCACGTTAGGCATTCCTTTTGTCGCGGTGAGAGATGCGGCAGGGGATTGACATACCGGGGGCGAGTCAACCGAACCAGCTCCTGATGAAATAGCGCACTAATGAGGCTTGCGAGCCGCAAATTGACCTCGATCTTCAGCTCGGATGAGGGGCTTGCGAGGTTGACGAGCAAAATGCTGCCGTCGGGCTCGTGAATCGGAATGCTCACGCCGTTGACTAATCCAGCCTCAGATGCTTCGCCCAACACGCGACGTTCGATATGGTTCAGTCCCGCAATATCGGCCCAGCGATAGGGCGTTGCCTGCACGAAGGCCGTGCGATGAACCGGGTCGACTGGGCCATAATCCTGCTTTGCATAGTGATGTACCCAGTGATCGGGATAGCGTGCGCAGAGTGTTTCGACGGTCATTGCCGGTCGGGAGCGGCCATGCGCACGAGAGAGTCGACTGATGGCAAAGCGAGGAAATCCCAACGACGTGGCTACGTCGCCGAACAACTTCACGAGCGACGAGAGGTCCACAGTATCGAGAAAGGATGCGGCCAGCGGCGCCCATCGTGCAACCGGGCTTTGTGAAAACTGCAGCGTTGCGATGGGCGTACTACCCATGCTGCTCGGAATGATCTTGTCCACCGATGCCCCCTCGGAGAAACACTTGTGCGTCGGCGCTCGCGTGGCAGCCGTATGCACGAACATTCGGGTTTAGACAGCACAATGCCGGTGAAAGGCGCTTATTTTGCTCGTGACCGATATGCGCGCCTTGCCGCCCACTATTTTAGTCGCTCACTGCCCGTTCGTGAATATGTATATGTAATGTCGTGATATATTGGCAGCGCGGCGAAATAAGCTATCCGCATGTGCCATGCACGGAGTAAGAAATATGCGATTTGCATCGCGAATTGCAGAAGATATTCCTAATGGATGACCAGCACTGATGCGGAAAAGCCGCCCACGCCCTGCGCATAGAGTATAAGTGACGAGCCTGGCGCAAGGGTGCTGCAATCGGCGAGGTTAATAAAGGGATCACTCACGGTCACATGAGCTGTTCGTGCGAAGTTGCGAATATAAAGGCGCGTGGCAGGTAGGCCCAGTAAATGAACCAGGCGCTGCCATGCAGGACGATCAAGATGTGGAGGCAAAATGCGACGCACTTGGCAAAGCGCAATTCCAGCGTCGCTGGCGACTTGGGCGATCAGCTTTCTAGCTATAAGCCGGTATTGAGCGGCGAAGCTGGGATCGGCTTCGCCGAGCATGCCACGCCAGCCTAGTCCGCTCGCATGTGCGGCGAGCGAAACCAGGCGATTGACATTAGCGTGCCGCTCGATGAGTGCGGCAAATGCTCCGTCGCCCAGAAGGCCAGAGGTACCCATACGACGGTCGGCATCAATGGGCATTGTGTCTGCACCGACGAGCAAGACGCGATTGAGTTCAGGGTGCGCGGCAAACATCGCGCGCACGATGCGCAGCGCGCCGAGCGAGGACGCGCAGTGCTGTTGGGCAAGCGAGAAGGACTGCGCCCGAGCGAAGTCGAATCGCTCACATAGCGCGCGTGGCAAGGACTGCGGCGGTGGCGCTATGCTGCCTTGCAGCGTGTGGGTGTAGATGAGGCAATCGATCGAGGCGGGCGCAATGGGGGCTACGCGCAACAGCGACTCGATCGCGCTTGCGGCGAGACTCAGCGCGCTTTGTCCGACTGCCACATGAAAGTCCCGTACGCCGGATCGCTCAAGCGCTGAGAGGATCGTCTCTGGCTGGTATGTGCGGCGACCCCAATCCCTGAGCGTATCGACATGCTCGGGCAAATGATAGGCGACATACGGGATGCCAATCGACACGCCTACCATCGTCAGCTCCAGCGACGATCCATTAAGACAGTCGGGGAACCCTGCGCGTCCAGCAATGCACATCCCACATAGCCGCATACGCCCATTGCCCACATCAGTACAGGACCTTGCGGGGGCAAGGAGCGGGCCTCGATTGCACGGGCTAGCTGGGCGATGGGCTCCGCTGCACCGAGGTGTGCATACTGGAAGGGCGCCTCGGAGCGCGGTTCGCCACGCGGTTCGAATCCCGAGTCGATACGCGCATGCGTACTCAAATTCGCGCCCAGATGGCGTGATACCAGTTCAGTATGCGCCGGCTCCAACCCGCAACCGATGCTCGTGACGTCGGATGTGGCAAGGACATGTTCGGAAAGCATGGCATCGATCAGACGCAGCAGAACGTCGACCGACCCGGGAGATGCCATCGCGCAGTGACACGTTTTTGCGTCGACAAGGCGAAAGCCGCGTTTGACAGGGCACGCGCGCTCGATCAGTACGGCTGCTGCAGCGTCGCCATGCGACAGGCCATGCAGCGGCCATCTCGAAAACGGTGGCGCCCATTTCTCCGCCGCGACAACTAGTACGGTTTGCACGTCGAATTCCGCGAGCATCAGATCTTGAGCGAGGCGCAAGGCGGTCAATGTCGACACGCCATGCTGCTGCGAAACCGAAAACGGGAAGCAAGCGCCGCCCGCCATGCTCGCCAGGCGCGCCGCGGTGGTCGTTGATACGTGCTCGTCGACACTGCTGTGGCAGAACACGATGATATCGACTGACGCGGCATTCGGATCGCGTGAGGCGAGAATCAGGTCCGCTACGTGCGCGGCCAGATCCGATAGTTGGCCGCTACGTTCAATCGGAATCAGAAGGGGCAACGCCCGATCATTCGAAACATGATCCGCATCGGTGGTTGCCGTACTCGATCCATCGAAGTCGGAGCGCCAGGATGCGATCCACGCGTCCCACCCGGACGGTGCTGTAGGCGATGGCGAGACAGGGTCCGACACATCCGTTCGGCACGCAGCTGACATCATCATGGTAGGCGGCACGTACGTGCTCAGGGCGGTGACGATTGGCGACATCTCTGCGTCTGTCAGGTGAGGTTTTCTGGGAGCAGGTCGTAGAGCAGACGCCCCACACGCTGCCCGCCGACAAGGTGGCAGTTGCGTTGCAGGCCGATCTGGCAAAAGCCCAGACGGGCGAGCAGGCGTTGCGAGCGGATATTGTCCTGGACTACCCACGCGCCGATGCAGTGCAGTCGGTCAATCTCGAAGCCGTCGCGCAACATGCGTTTGGAAGCATCGAGCGTCATGTGTGGGCAGGCGGCTCGTCGGTGATCGCGCAGTACCCAGAACGATCCCAATCCAAAACGATGCGTGACATCGCCAATTGCGACCACACCGCTCGGCAGGGTAGTTCCGACTGCGCCAAATACGCGTATGCGGTTGCGATCGCTTTGTACCATCGCCTGAACGGCCAATGTGCTGAGCGCTTGCCGCCCAAGTCCAAAATCGAACCACTGCGAGATTTCCGGACACGCAAGCCACATCGCGATTTCGCGAACGTCCTCAGAGTTCGCTTCGCGCATCCAGAATCCGAGCGGTGCTCTCGCAGTAACGCTGTCCGATATGTTGCCGCCTCCGTGTGGCCGGTCGTTCCCACTCATGCTCTTACTCCCGCTGTGTCGGACGGGGCGCTGCTGCCGAATTGTTCGAGTGCTGCATCGACTTGCAGTAGCAACATGGAAAACCAATGACATGTCGCCATGCGTGCGGCAGGCGCGAGTCCTTCGACATAACCATGCGCGCCGCACAGCTGAACGAGCTCGTGTGTAAATTTCATCGATTCCGCAGCAATATGCCGAGCGAGCTGGCGCACGAGCGTGGTCGGTGCGCGAGTCGCGGCACCCGCGAGCGTGCGCACGAAAAGCTGAGTACCTTGCGCGGCGATAAGCATATCGGCAAGACGCGTGGCTGCCCTCTGATGCATGAGCAACGGTTTGCGAAAGGTCTGTCGCTCCATCCCGTAGCCAAGTGCAAATGCCACGCCATGCTGCATCACGCCACTTAGGAGCGCAGAAAGATAAAGAGCAGTGTTCGTGAGCCACGTTTGGGTGGGCGAGACACCGAGCGCGTCAGGGCAGCCGAATGTAGCAAGCGGGATACCATACGAGCCGCCATCGCATCGAAATTGATCGAGGGTAAGGCCACCGAGCCGCGCGATTTGCGTCTGGGTAGACGAGCAACGAGCGTTTGCTTCAACGAGAGCGAGGCCTGAAGCAATGGGGGCGAGCATCCATGTCGCCGCGGTCGGCACGCTATGGTCGTATAGGCGCCAAAGCATTGCAGTGCTGAAATCCGGCACAGTGAGTGCAATCGCGCGTGTGCCATCGAAGAATTCCTCGATTCGACCCGTCTCAACCGTATGAAGTGCATCGTGCACACGCAGCGTCATGAGTGCGGGCGTGCTCTGTGTCAGTCGCAAGACGTGCTCGATGGGGCCACACGACAATGCGCTCAAAATCTCCGATAAGTCGTGGTGGTCAATGCCCATGCCACCAAGATCCGTCGGCAAAATCAGGGTGCCCAAATCGAGAGAGCGCGCTTGTTCGACGATCTCGTTCCAGCGTTGGCGTGACGGCGGGAGCGATAGCAGCGGCTCGAGCTGCTCGCGAGCGAAGCGTTCGCTCGCATCGAGCAGCGCGCGCTGCTCGTCGGACAGGTCCCACGAAGTGGGTGTTAGATCGGACAATGAGTAGTCGCAGGTCAGCATCGCGGTTCTCCGCATGATCAGTTCAGACAAGCATCTCGAGCGCATCGGGATGCCCGAGAAAGTCGCGCGGACTTGCCGAGCGTGCGTAGGCGCCTGATTGCAGAACCACCACGAAGTCGCCAATCTGTGCTCGGGGAAGGAGTACGTCGTCGGCGATGCGATCGAGCGGCGTGCACGCACACCCAACGATGTGGCAGCGCTCCAACGGCGCATCGTTGAGCCGGTTGCCGAGCACCACCGGAAAATTGCGGCGTAGTATCTGACCGAAATTTCCTGAGGCTGCCAGATGGTGATGCAAGCCGCCGTCGGTAATGAGAAACGTGGTGCCGCGCGAGACCTTTCGATCAATGATGCGACACACGTAGATGCCTGATTCGCCGACCAGATAGCGTCCAAGCTCGAGTACCGGACGCACACCGGGGAGTGCGTGTTGGAGCCGGGCAAGCCACTCGTGCATCGGTTGAACAACCGCGTCGAGATCCAGCGCCGTATCGCCGGCGAAATAGGGAATGCCGAAGCCGCCGCCAAGATTGACGTATCGGGGCGGGCTCGGCAAATCGGAAGCGAGCCTTATGGCGAGTTCAGCGCTATGGCGCTGCGCGTCAGCGATGGTCGGCGCATGCAGGCACTGCGATCCCCAAAAGATATGAAAGCCGGCCAAAGTCACTTCACGTGCTGCCATTTCTGCGAGCAATGTCGGAACTTGCTCGGCGTCAACGCCGAACTGGGCAGCGCCGCCGCCCATGCGCATACCGCTGTGACTCACATGGAAGTCTGGGTTAACTCGAATGGCGATCTTCGGCTGTATACCTAGTTCCCAGCCGATTGCTGCGACCAGATGCAGCTGCGTGGCGGACTCGATATGGATGTTCACACCGTTGGCCACAGCACGCCGCAATTCGTCGCGGGTCTTGCCGGGACCTGCGAAGCCGATGTGATTGGGCGCTGTGCCGGTGTTAAGTGCCAGCGCCATCTCGCTGGCGGATGCGACGTCAAAGCCATCGACGCGCGTAGCCAGAAAATGGACGAGCGCTGGCATCGGGTTGGCCTTGATCGAATAGTGTAAATGGATCGAAGCAGGCAGCATTGCGCGCAATAGGCGCACGCGGGCGTCGATGGCCGCACGCCCGTAGGCAAAAAAGGGCGTCGATCCTGCGCAGTTGGCTAGGTGAGCTACATCAAGTTCGTTGGCCGATATGGCGCTGTGCGAGGTGAGCGACGATCGATTCAGAGTCATACGGGCCTCGCTTGGTCGTCAGACGCGGCACTGGCGAGCGCAACGCGCAGTAAGGCCCGATCAAACTTGCCGTTTGCATTGCGTGGTATCTCGGCTTGTACGACAATGCGGTTCGGAACCATATAGGCAGGCAGGTGTTGCTTGCACCAATCCAAGAGCGCTTGTGGGGCAAACGAATCGACCGCTGGCACGACAACGACTGTGATGGTTTCGCCCAGCGCATCATCGGGTAGGCCTACGGCGGCCACTTCGGTAACGAGTCCGCTGCGGTGCACAGTCTCTTCGATTTCTTCGGGGCTGATTCGGTATCCGGAGCTCTTGATTTGCGCGTCGTCGCGTGCGACGAAATAGAGAAAACCTTCCGCGTCGCGCCGCACGAGGTCGCCTGACCAGACCGCTGTGTCCGGCGTTGCTCCGCCCGGCTTGGATTCGGGCGACGGTCGATAACGCTCTGCGGTTCGGGCTGCATCATTCCAATATCCCATCGTGACGCACGCGCCCACATGCACAAGCTCGCCAGTTTCGCCTGGGTCGCACGGCGTCCCATCCGGGCGCACGACGAGGATCCGTGCGTTGGGCACGGCCTTACCAATGGACTCGGGGCGGCGCTCAACTTCAGACGGATCAAGATATGTGGAGCGAAAGGCCTCGGTGAGCCCGTACATCAAATAAGGCTTCGCCTGCGGAAAGAGCGCGCGTAGCCGCTGGAGGACGGCAACAGGCAGGCGGCCTCCTGTGTTGGCAAAGTAGCGCACCGCGCCGCGCGCAGCCTCTGGCCAACTCGCGCGGGCCAATTGCATCCAAAGCGGCGGCACGCCGGTAAGCGCGGTGATGCGCTCGCGCGCGCACGCATCGATGACATCTTGCGGACTTAGGTAATTGATGAGCACAGAGCTTGCGCCAACCGCCCAAGCGGACGTGAGCTGGCTTAGGCCGGCGTCGAAACTGAGCGGCAGCACTGCAAGGATGCGGTCCGAGTTCGTATGCTCGAGATAGTGAGCGACGCTCCACGCGCCTTCGAGGAGGTTGCGATGGCTGAGCATGACGCCTTTGGGCAACCCTGTTGAGCCGGACGTATAGAGAATGGCTGCCAGGTCCGTGTCGATTGTCGCCGCCGCTTCGCCTGGCGGATGGATAGACCCGCAGCGCGTGTGCGCATCGATGCACGCGTTCCAGCAGTGAACCAAGCCACTTCCCTCAAGTGCGCACTCCGAGACCTCGGCCGCATCAGTGAGCACCGTATGGGGTAATCCTGTGAATCCGCTTTCGGCTAGCAGGCGTGCGCGCAGTGTGCTCGTGATCATGCAACTCGCGCCACAGTCCTGCAGGATATGGGTAACCTGATGTGGTTTCAGAAGGGGATTGATCGGAACGAATACACATTGCGCGGCACTCGCACCGAGTATCGACACAACGGTTTCTATGCGCTTGTCCAGAAAGATGCCGATACGTGAGCCGGGTGAGATGCCCAGCGAGGCGATTCCATTTGCCAGAATTTGTGCGCGTTTTGCCAGTTCCCGGTAGCTCAGACTGGCATTTGCGAAGGTTATCGCTTGTGACTCAGGTGCGTGCTTGGCAGCGGCGAGTACGAGGTCGAGAATGTTTCGCATGTTCAAGCCATAGTTGCGAGATTGAGGAATCGGCATGCGTCAGTGGCGAATCACCATGGCGCCAAAGCAGCCAGCAAGACCGCTCGAAAAGAGCAGAGACCGCTCGCCGGGTTGATGATTCAGACATGTCTCGAGATTGATGAATGGGTCTGCACCGAATACGTGGCCGATCACGCTGAAGTTTTGCGCGAAGAGCCGCGCTTGTGGAATGGCGAGCATTTCCATCAAGCGCCTCCATCCGGGTAGATTGACGTGGTGCGGCAGCACGTATGCGACATCGCTAGCCGTGATGTCTGCCTGGCGAATTGCAGCGCGCATGGTCGTGAATGCGGACCAGTAATACCGATCGTCGGCAAGTGGCTGCAACGCGTCATCGGTGCCGCGGGAAAAACGCGCGTCGGTATACAAGTGCAAGCTGCTGATGTAATTGCGTCGAGCGCCACGCTCGAGCAGCAACGCACAGGCGCCGTCACTGTGTAAGGCAAGATCGTGGATCGCGCGCAGTCGACTGCAACTGGAGCTGATCACATCGGCGCACACGAGAATCGCTCGATCGATTGACGGCTCTCGCGCGGCGAGCGCGAGCAGTACGCGAATGGCTGCCATCGGCGACACGCATTGCTGCTGCGAAACGGAAAAGCTTAATGCCCGATGAAGCCCCGTGCGATGCTGAATGTAACGAGTGCTGCTAGCAGGCGGCGCAAGAACGCTTGTTTGGATCGTGTACGTATAGACGAGGGCATCAACGCTCGAGCTTGGAGTTGCTGTGTCGCGTAATAGTGCCGAGACAGCGCGTGTGGCGAGGCTGACGGGTGACTCTCCCGCTGCATCGTGAAACTGCTTGGCGCCATGGGCGCGCAGCGCGCGCACGCGCGAGTCCGGTATGCCACATTGCAACGCCCACTGCTCGACGTCGACAATACGCTCCGGCAGACAGTGGGCAACAGCTGAAATCGAGAATGAGCGCGTTAGCATGATCATGCGCTCCGATACTCGAGAATTGCACACGCGGCCTGCCCTTGGTATCCAGTGGACCAAACGAGAGCTCGTTGACCTTCGCGCGGGGAAATTGCGCGCATCAATTGACCAAGGCGAGCCGGCGTTTGCGCCGCGCACAGATGGCTTCGTTGGGTATCGTCCGTACCCCATATGCGTTCAGGCATCAATTTGCATCGTGCACAAACGGCGCTGACCATTTCGCCGTCGTTTGTAGAGGGCACAATCCAATCGATTTGCGCAGCGCGCAGGGCGGCCCGTGACAAAGACTTGTTGATTGCCTCGACGAGAGTGACCGTACTCGTGCTGATTGGTACGTCGTTATGCGCGAGTTGTGTAGCAGCCGTGCAGATGGAGAGCGCGCGCACGCGCCATCCTGATATCGGACTGCGGGCGATGAGCGTGGCAGCCGCGCCGTCGGCGAGCGCCGTGCGAGGAGCGAGCTGCTCGGAAAAGCAGCGGTGCCAGCCTTCGGCCGCAACGATCAGCACTGTCGTGAGGGCGGCGTCCGAATGCATCATGGCGAGCGCTATATCTACTGCAGTCAGGAATGAAACGTCCTGAAGCTGACCGATTGCGAATGGCGGCCGAGCCGAACGCAGCTCGCTATGGAGACGCCCCGCGCAGGACAACGCCAAATCATGCTCGAAGCTTGTCGTACAAACGATGATCTGATCCGGCGCATGCGATCGAGGTGGGCTTGGACAAATTGTGCGCGCCGCTTGAAGCGCCATGTCAGACAACGATGGAGTCGGTACGAGCCCGATCAGATCGTCCTTTCGAACAGTTGGGGCGGAAATCGGACCGGTCTTGCCGTATGACATGCATTCAGTGCGCCAACGCAGCGTATCGGCGTAGAGTGCGTGCATGATCGCATCGACCGCGCTCGGCTTAGCGGAGGGATCTGCACCGGCGTCCGCACGACGCTTGGTGCAGGGCACCGGTGGCGTGTATTGTCCGGTAGCCACGATGCGCGGCTCGCCGCTGGAGGAGTCAGTTCGACGAAACATGGGACGTAACGAATTTGACAAGATTGTCAAACCGCAGGAAGAGGTCACTAGACAGGTCCTCCGGCTCCAGAACAAATCCGAAGCGTTGTTCGAGCCCAAGCAGTAGATCGGTCATGTTCATCGAGTCCACGCCTAGATCGAAGAGATTTGTATCGTTGGTGATGACTTCGGCGCTCAGACGAGAGCCCAGGACAGACAGCACGCAAGCCTTGACAGAGGTGGCGATGTCGTCGCGAGGATTGGATTCGGCGTGAAGGGTCATGGAACTCTCCGTTAGGCGTCTAAGAAGAAGTCACGCGCGTGCGCAGGTAGCACGATGTGCGGACGGATTCGATTGGATCGGCTCCCACGGTGGGTGGGGCGAGCGCTGGGCGGCCCGGGCGATCATTAGGCGTTGCATATCGCCCGTGCCTTCCATGATGTCGAACGCTTTGGCATCTCGACAGCTTTGCTCAAGGGATGGGCAGTTGACGATGCCATCAAGGCCCGCGAGAGCGAGGGCGGTACGTGTGACGTGGCCGGCTACGCGTGCGGCGTACGCCTTCGCGATCGAGGCATGCATGGCGCTTGTGCATCCGTTGTCCGCGTACCAAGCGGCGTGATGACTGAGCAAGTAGGCCGCGGTGATATGCCTGTCGAGATCGATGAGACACGCTTGTACGCTTTTCGCGCGAAGGCGCGAATCGGCGGGGCGCGCGCCGGCTTCGAAATAGGCTGCCAGTTCATCGCGCACGCGCCGGCAGGTACCGATCATGACCGCGGACAGCAGGGGCCGAAAATAGTCCCATGACTGCTGCGCGCCCGAAAATGCGTCGCTGAGTCCACTCTCATCGTCGCGCTTTAGCTGTGCTTCATGCGGCACTTCACAATCGGTGTAAGACAGCACGGCCAGTTGAGTCGCGCGCAATCCGACCATGCGCTCCAGGCGCAGCACAGCGAAGCCCGGCGTGTCGCGATCGACACGAAACGCGCGGATGCCGAAGCGGCCGGCGTTTCGGTTGATAGTGGCGAATGTGATGACAGTGTCGGCGCGTGCGCCGTTGGTGATGAAGCATTTGGTCCCGTTAAGGACCCAACCTTTCGCCGTCTTGCGCGCGGATGTGCCCATAGCTGTCGCATCGGAGCCGCACTCAGGCTCAGTGATTGCAAATGCGCCCCAGCGTGGCGTATTGCACTGAAAACGTGCGAAAAACTGCGCCTGTTGTTGATGGTTCGCGAGTGCAAGGACTGGTGGCATCGCTAGACCCGGTCCGGGAAGAGCCAGTGCGAGCGCCGCATCTGCATAGCCGAGCTGTTCCATGAGCATGATGCGAGAGACGAGCGATTGAACCTGCGGACACCCACCATGCTGCGTCGGCACGAGGTTCAGGTTCAGTGCTCGAACCAAATCGGATTGCCAGAATGCATCAGGGATTTGCCCAGTGCGATCGGCCTCGTTGCGATGCATGCGCATCTGGTCGCATAGCCGTGCAAGGTCCAGACCAAACGCGGCAAGATTTGCCTTGAGTGCGGCCGTGGTATGGGATTGTTGCAATGCTTGCTGATAAGTTTCCATGTCGGACGTCCCGGGTGCCGCGCCGGCAAAAACGATTGCGCTGTATGCAACCAGCGCTCATGCCGCGTGCGCACTGTGTGTTAGCAGCGTAGGCATTCTCGGTCGTGCTCGCTACCTCCCAAGGTTGGGAGGGTATGGAGGCGCAAGATTCTCGTCGGTACGCTCGCGGATATTCGATAATGGCGCCGATGTGAAATGACGAAGACCAACCACGGGTGCGATGGAAATGGCGGGACGACAACGTGCAGCGCGCAAGACGCAATTGGTGCAGCGGGACAGGCCACGTCCGCGCACGACAAAGCGTGGCGATCAGGTAGCCGAGCAGATCAAGGGGTGGATTAACGACGGTCGAGCACGGCCAGGTAGGCGCCTGAGTAAGGAAGCGGAGTTGCAACAAATGTTCAACGTCAGTCGTGGCTCGATGCGCGATGCCCTCAAGGCGCTGGAAGTGCAAGGACTGGTTCGCCTTAGCACGGGCCCCGACGGGGGGGCGACAATAACCCGAGTGCCACTCGCGAGGGCATTTCAATCGCTGCAGAACTATCTGTTCTTCGAGAACGTTACGCTTGAAGACATCTACGCGGTGCGGCGCGCTCTGGAGCCTATGGTTGCAGCCGGGGCAGTAGCGTACTTGACCGATGCGGATTTCGAAGCGCTCGAGCGCAGCATTTCAGTGTGTGAACCATTCGTGGCCGGTCACGACGAAGCGCATGATCAGCGTTGTGAAGATATTCATTTCCACGACGTGCTCGCTGCGGCGCATCCCAACGCGTTTTTGCGCTGCCTTTGCCAGATCATCAATCAGATGCTCCACTCACTGGTGATCGTCGCAGGCAACGTCACACAGCGGGAATACCAGGCGTTTGGTCGGACTACGGTCGCAGCCCATCGTGCGATCCTCGACGCAGCAAGGCAACGTGACGCGCGGGCAGTTGAGAGGCTGATGGCGTTGCATCTGGACGAGGCTGAGGCGCAGTTGCGCAAGGTGCGCGCAGCGCTACAGCAAAAACTCGTTCTGGATTCCGAGCTCGATTTACAGGTGGGCCGCGATGAGTGCTGATTTGATGTAGCGGGGAGGATTGCGCCAGGACGCGGGGACTATTTTCTCGAGAGTGCGTTCCTCGGCCTTGGACGCACTCATAGGTAGCGCCGACATTCATTATAATAAACCGTAGCGACGGGCGTGGCGGTGAAATTGTGCGACGCGCGTGCTGGAACGGTCGTCCCCGCATCGTTGGGGTATACGTCAGCGTTGCGCGAATTGACAGCGCTGCACTGCCGGTCGTAAATTTGATGATAATAAATGACTGAAAAGTGAGGGGGCATAGCGCACACGACGATCTATCGGTTGCCACGTCACGACGGGCGCCGCGACCTGCTGAACTCTCGGCACACGCCGGTGTGGCACGGCGCGTGCTTCGAGTGCGGGGCTCGGCGAAGCGGGGCGTTGATATCGGCTCAGGGTGTTCACGCGCCCGAACGGCACACCCAGCAATTTTAACGTGGGCTTACCCGATCTTCCGCTCCTTTGAGCAACTGCGAGAGCGGGGTATCCAGAGCGGCCGAAAGAACGAGCAATGCGTCGATTTTTGGGACTATTTGAGCACGCTCTATTAACGAGACGGTGTTCGGATGTACGTTGGCTCGCAACGCGAGACCGACCTGGGTAAGCTTCTTCAATTTGCGGCGCGCGCGGATCTCGGTCCCGAGAGCCTCGATAAATTTCTCTGTGGTCATGCGGACTCGATTGAATAGGTCAGATCGAGTATCCGGGATGGTGCAAGCAGAAATTCACAATACATTGTGAATTTCTGCTTGCCTGTTCTTCGGCTAACAATGTATTGTGATATTTGAGGCGCGAACTTTCTAGGGTGCGCCGATGAGCAGAAAGGGTTGCCTGGTGAGTTCGAAGCTTTGGCGCCGGTACGCGGTAGCGGGTTTCGGAGCGTCACCGGGTCTGTGAATTTCACTTTCGGAGGCGTTATGTTAGGACTATTTAATATTTTGACGTACATATCTCTGCTAGTTTTGGTCTCGCTTGGCCTTGCTATCGTGTTTGGCATGATGGACATCGTGAACCTGGCTCATGCCGAGTGGGTCACGATCGGTGCCTATACGCTCGCTGTTGCGCAATCCTTAGGTGGTCCGCGCGCGTTTTGGATCGCCTTGTTCGTTGCGCCGACGGTCGGCGCGATGCTCGGATGGTGTCTTGAACGCTCCGTTATCCGGCTGCTTTATGACCGGCCGTTGGATACGCTTTTAGCCACTTACGCCGTCAGTTTGATCGTCCAGAAGGTGCTTGAGTTGGTATTCGGCACGCAACCGATGCTGGTGTATACGCCATTGGGCGGGACGATTGGCTTGCCCGGGGGCGGCTATCCGGCGTATCGGATTTTTGTGATCGGCGTGGCAATTATCGTCACCGCGGGCTGCTGGGCGCTGTTTGCGCGGACCCGCTTTGGTACGAAGCTGCGTGCAGTTATTCAGCATCCGGCGATGGCCGAAGCGAGCGGCATCGATACCAGACGACTGAATCGAGCGGCGTTTTGTGGCGGCGCAGCGCTCGCGTCGCTTGCCGGAGTGCTGATTGCACCTATGGTGTCGGTGGAGTCCCATCTCGGGGTGTCTTATCTTGCCAAAGCGTTTTTCGTGATTGTACTGGGTGGCATCGGCTCGGTTGCCGGAAGCATACTTGGCAGCGCGTTCGTCGGCACGATGGAGACCTTGCTGAGCTATCGTGTCGACCCGTCGCTCGCCTCTGCGATCGTTCTGATCGTCTCCATCGTCCTGATCCGTTTTCGCCCGCAAGGTCTGCTTCCGGGTTTCAGTGCGGCTCATCAGCTTCATGGAAAGGGGTAAGGCGATGTTCGATCTTCATCTTTCGCGCGCGCGTGCCTGGCTGTCACAACCGGCTTTGAGCGCTACGGACCTGTCTCCGGTCACGGTTGTCGTGGTGCTCGTAGCGGCGAGTGTGCTCGTTCCTGTTGCTGTGGGGGCCTATGAGCTTACTGTTGTACGCGACGCTCTGATCTTGGGCATATTGGCCCTGAGTTACGACCTTCTATGGGGAAGGGCAGGAGTTCTGACACTCGGTCATACGACTTTCTTCGGGCTCGGGGCATATGGCTTTGCCGTGGCCACTGTCCAGTTTGGACAAGTGCCGCTCGTAGGAATACTGGTGGGCGTTGCATGTGCCGCTATTGTGGCAATTGTTCTCGGCTACTTTCTGCTCTACGCAGCCGTCCGCCTCCATTTCTTCGCCATTCTCAGCATGGCCGTGCTGATCATCGTGCAGCAATTGGCGACGAGTTGGCAGTCAGTGACCGGGGGCGATACCGGCTTGTTGGGTATCCCGGCTTTGTCCTTCGACTTCGCCGGACGTGTGATTGATTTGAGTAGCCCGGTTGCCTCTTGGTATGTCGTCGCGGCGGGCCTCGACGTGGTGTTGATCTTGACGTGGCTGCTTTGTCGAAGCCGCTACGGGAAGGTGCTCACCGCGATTTCGACCAATGAATGGCGGGCAAAAGCCTGTGGATACCACACATCATGGCATTTGCTCATGGCGTTTGTGGTCTCAGGGATGTTGGCCGCCGTTGCCGGCTGCTTGATGGCAACAACCGCTGGCGTCGTGGCCCCGGATGTATTTTCCCCGGTACTCGCGACTGAAGTCATTCTCTGGGTCGCTGTAGGCGGTCGTGGCACGCTGGGTGGTCCAGTGATCGCGGCAACAGCGTTGACCCTGCTTAAGCATTCCGTGTCCAGTCTTAGCACGCAATGGTGGCCGCTGATACTTGGGGCAGTCTTTTTGGCGTGCGTGCTCTGTTTGCCCAACGGTATCCGAATCGGACGCGTTGTCGCGCGATTGCGTCGTGTCCTTCGGCCCCTGGCGGGGCGAGTGTCGCACCATCTTCCTAAGAGCATCGAAGGAGGTCAATGATGGAGCAACCGCTCATCAAGGGCGTCGGACTCCGCCGTGCATTCGGTGGCGTTGACGCAATCGCTGGTGTGGATATTGAAATCACCCCGCACGCGCTGCTGTGCGTTATCGGTCCAAACGGAGCCGGCAAGAGCACGCTGGTCGGGTTGCTGTCGGGGGCGATTACTCCGGGAGCCGGTGAGCTTTACTTGGCCGGAAAGCGAATGACTGGGCGCCCGATGCATCAGTATTGCCGGCGCGGCGTCGTCCGGAAATTTCAGGGCACCAACGTGTTTCTCACGATGACAGTACGCGAGAACCTGGAAGTCGCCGGGCTCGGAGTTTCGGCTCACCGACACTCTCGCATGCCGGAGCCTGATGCCGTGATGGAAGAGATTGGACTCGCGTCGCAAGCGGATATGCGAGCCATGCATTTGCCGCATGGAGAGCGTCAGTGGCTGGAAATCGGCATGGCCATCATGTGTCAGCCGGCATTGCTGCTACTCGATGAGCCCGCCGCCGGGTTATCTGCAAATGACGCTCAACGTCTGGTTCGCCTCATTCATCGCCTGCGTGAGCAATGTGCGGTTCTTGCCATCGAGCATGACTTGCATTTTGTGCAGTCGCTCAAATGCGAAACATGGGTCATGCATCGTGGACAGATCGTTCGGCAGGGCACTTATGACGAGATTGCGAGCGACGAGGAAATTCGGCGCATTTATCTGGGGCAAGGAGCGCGACATGCTGCACATTGAAGGTCTGTTGGCCGGGCATGGCGAAGTCTCCATTTTGAGTCAAATCGGTTTCACCGTTCGACCTAATGAAGTCGTTGGCGTGTTGGGATGCAATGGTGCGGGCAAAACAACCCTGGTGAAGGCCATCATGGGTCTGCTGCCGCGAGTAAGCGGTGAGATTTATTTTGAAGGCCGGTCTGTTCTTGGCATGCGCACCTTTGAAATTGCGCGGCTTGGCATCGGATTGGTGCCGCAGGGACGCTGGATCTTTCCCAAGCTTACTGTGTGTGAAAACCTGATGATGGGCACTGCGGCGGCCCGTGATCGGGAGATTCTGGACGAGGTATTCGAGTATTTTCCGGTACTGAAATCCAAGCTTTCTCGGTGTGGAGGGACGCTCTCGGGCGGCGAGCAACAGGTACTGGCCATCGCGCGGGCATTATGCGGCCGCCCGAAACTGTTGCTTCTGGACGAGCCGTCTGACGGCGTACAGCCCAACCTCGTTGAGCTTATCGGAGACATCATCCCGACACTTTGCCGTCGATCGCAGATCAGCGTGGTTTTGGTCGAGCAGAACCTCGACCTCGTGTTGCGCTGCGCGCAGCGATGCATTGTTCTGAAAAGCGGTCGGCTGGTGCACGCGGGCGCAATCGAATCTCGACGCAGTGATGGCGCCGTTCACCCATTGGCCCACTTTTTGTCCCCTGCTGCCGAACGGACGACGGGTCTGTCGGCGGCGTTCGTTGAATGAAAACCATCATGAATCGACGCGATTTTTCACGTATGACCATGTTCGGCCTTGTCCATGCATTAGCGGCCACCGTTTGTCCGACGCGCGCTCGTGCTGCGGCGCCCATCAAGATTGGCTTGCTTGCTCCGTTGAGTGGGCCGCTTACTCGCGTGGGCGAAACAAATCGACGTTGTGCACAGCTTGCCATCGACCAAATCAATGCTGAAGGCGGATTGCTAGGACGCCCGCTGCAACTGGCTGTCGAAGACACGCAAATGTCTACGGCCGTCACGCTTGAGAAAGCTCGGCAGCTCTTTATGCGCGACGAAGTAGCAATGATTACGGGCATGGTGTTGCCTGCTGAGCGTGAAGCGACGCTGCAGGCTGCGAGAGCCGTGGCTCGTCTCGTTGTCTATCCGAACTTCGATGAAGGGCGCTGTGACCGCCAGTTGCTGAGCACCGGGCTCAGTGTTGAGCAACGGGTCGAACCGCTTATCCGATGGCTCATGCGTGCGGGTGGCAAAACTTTGAGCGCAGTGGTTTCAGACGTCGGCAGCAATCGCAAGGTGCTTGTTCCCGCGTTGGAAGCCGCGATAACCCGACATGGTGGCCGATTTCGCGGCGTGTATTGGCTGCCGTTCGGTACGCGAGACTATGGAGCGGTGCTCCAGCGGATTGCTGCTGCGCAGCCACAGCTTGTATGGCACAGCATCGGCGACGATCCGGTGACCTTCGTCAAGCAGTATCGATCGTTCGCGATGAAGCCGCAGTTGGTGACAGATATTGCGCACGAGTCACTGTCAGTTGCCACTGCAGGCGCATCAACAGGCATTCTCGGAGTGTCCTCCTACTTCATGAGCATAGACACCGCAGAAAACCGGGACTTCCTTGCTCGGTATACCGCCCGTGTAGCTAATGCCCACGTTCCGAGATTGGGACCATATGCGGTAGTGCTTCCGCACGGCGAATGCACTTACGCAGGCGTGCGCCTATTCGCGCGAGCCGCGCATGCAGCCCGCAGCATCGACGTGGCGCGCGTCAAGTCAGCGCTATCGGGCATTTCGCTGGATTTGCCGCGCGGTAAAACGGGAGTGAGCCACGGCGGCGACCACGTTACGTGCATGGCGAGAGTCGGAGAAGCGCAGGCCGACAACAGCTTCGCTATTGTGGACTCGATCGCGCCAATTCCGGCAGTTTGTATCGGATGATTAATGTAGGAATGAACTCCGTTTATTTTGCTTATTAGTTTAGGAGTATTTATGAATGACATTGCATCAATGAGCGCCGAGGACCTTATCACCGAGTATCGGCGCCATAGACTGTCCCCTCTAGAGAGCATGAAGGCGGTCCTGGAGCGCGTTGAGCGCTTCGATCCGCTCGTGAACTGCATGTGTGGCCTTGACGCGGAGGCAGCATTGGAGGCGGCGCGCGAGTCAGAGCGTCGCTGGATGCGACATGAGCCGGTCGGCCTGCTGGATGGCGTGCCCATTTCGGTCAAGGATCTGATCGATGTCGCTGGATTTCCGACGCGGTATGGATCCTTGACGACACCAGACACGCCGCAACGCGAGGACGGCCCCGCGGTTGCACGCCTGAGGCGTGCAGGGGCGCTACTGTTTGGCAAGACAACGACATCGGAATATGGCAACAAGATCGTGACCGATTGTCCGCTTACCGGCATTACGCGCAATCCGTGGGATCGGCGCCTCACACCAGGCGGCAGCAGCGGCGGTTCATCAGTTGCTGTCGCGCTCGGCATGGGGCCGCTCTCGCTTGCTACCGATGGTGGGGGTTCGATTCGTGTACCGGCATGCTGGACGGGAGTTGTGGGTTTTAAGCCAACGTTCGACCTCGTTCCGACAGGCGGGGCTGGTTCTTGGACGCGGCTTTCTACACTTGGGCCGATGGGCCGCAATGTGCGGGACGCGGCGTTGATGCTGAGCGTCGCAGCCAGAAAGTATAGTGGTGGATCGTCGAATCATGTCGGCTCGCACGACTACCGCGTGGGCCTGGAAGATGGCATCGCCGGGTTGCGTGTTGCGTATTGCCCGGCCATCGCGGGTGTGAGCGTCGACCCGATGATCGCAGCGTGCGTGGCGCAAGCTGCAGAGGTCATCGAGGCGTTGGGCGCGCGCGTAGAGCAGGTAAACGTAAAGCCTCTGGACGATTATTTGGATAGTCGCATGCACGCTATCCAATGGTCGGTCTTCTTTGCGCAGCGCGCTTGCGGATTGAATGATTCCCAGCGCACGTTGCTTGACGCGGACGTACAGGCACTCGTGAAGGCGGGGTTGAGAGTCACGACCCTGGAGCTTGCGGACGCATTACGCGCGCGCCATGCGCTGGGTGTTGCAATGGCAGCGTTCTTTGAACGCTACGACTTACTGGTCATGCCGGTATTCCATTGCGGGCCGCTGCCGGTGCCGGGTTTGCCCGAGACACTGCTTACTGCGCCTCAGCAGACTTCATGGTGCAACCAGACGGGATTGCCCGCCATCAGCGTCCCGTGCGGACTTCCGGGCGGACTCCCGACTGGTGTGCAGATTATCGGCCCGCTGCACACGGATGCGGTTGTGCTGCGCGCGGCGCGGGCCTATGAGTCCGCGCGGGGAGCATTCCCCATACCGGCCGCGGTGCCAGCCCAGAGTGCGATGGCGGCGGAGATCGGACCATGAGCGTACAGATTGCGAGAATTATTGTGCAGATGCTGGAGCGACGTGCGGAGCTCGGTGTCTCGCTCCATCCCGCGAGCCGCCAAGCGATTGCGGCGGCCGTTTTGACGTTAAACAACTGGCGTACTGATGATTCGCTCGAGCCTCTGTACGAGATTGGTGCAGAGCTCGGGACACTGCTGACGGAGCAAGCTCGGGGCGCACTTGAAGTCTCGCGTACGCAGATCCAGGCGTATGGAAAGGCGGCGCTTGTCGGCACCGGTGTGCCACTGGAGTGTGCCGCGGCAATCCTGCACCCGAGAATGGGCAAAGCCATACGTGCATGTCTACCCGGCACCGTATCGCTTATTCCGTCGGTCACAAAGCGCGGTGCGGCTGGCGCGTGCATGGACATTCCGTTACATGGCGCGATGGACATGTGGAGCTTCGATCACTTCGATACAGCGTCGCTCGTTGTGTCAGATTCTCCGGCGCCTGATGAGATTGTGATTGCTGTCGCGCTGTCCGAGTGCGGTCGGCCGCTTGCTCGTATCTCGCCGACGTAGCACTGCGCCGTTTGTGCGAAAAAGCAAATAGACAATATGGAGTATAACTAATGAAGCAGGGATTTCGTAGTCTGCGCAGCGCACATGCGGCAGTCACGATGATATGCTGTTGCGCGACGGGCGTTCACGCGCAGTCTACAGTATCACTCTACGGGCTGGCCGATGTCTTTGTTGGCTACACCCACATGCCGGGGGCGGCAGGCACTGCGTGGCAGGTTAGCTCTGGCGGGATGACGACGTCGTACTGGGGGCTATCTGGATCAGAGGACCTGGGATCTGGTATGAAAGCCGTGTTTGCACTGGAGAGCTTTTTTAGACTCAACGGTGGCCAGATCGGGTCATTCAATGGTCAATCATTTTTCGGCCGCAATGCCTTTGTCGGGGTCAGCGGGCGTTTCGGTGAGGTGACAATAGGCCGTAATACGGCACCGCTGTTCGTATCGACGCTACTCTTTAATCCGTTTGGCAATTCCTTTGCATTCTCGCCGATGGTGGCCCACAGCTATCTCGGTTCAGCGATGGGTGCGGCATCGGTGCAAAGCGATACGGCGATAGACAATTCTATCCTGTATCAAACACCAGCGGCGGGTGGATTGTCGGGCAGTTTGCTGTACAGCAATGCGGGCATCGCGGGCCACCCTGGGCAGGCAAACTACAGTGCAAATGTGCTGTACTTCGCAGGGCCATTTGCTGCAACTATTGCCGTCCAAAGTCTTCACACCGCTTCACTTTTTCTCAATGGGGCGACGGCCCAGACGGCTTGGCTCGTCGGCGCGGCATATCGACTCCGCGCAATGAAGATCATGTTCCAGTACGAGCGTGTCGGCAACAACAGTGAACTAAAAGACGACACAGTACAGGTCGGGGCGAGCGCCCGAGTCGGCTCGGGCAGCATGCTTATATCTTGGGCCGGTACTCGCCGGCGTCCTGCCGTGGGCTCTGCGTTCCGGTGGTCGACATTGGCGCTGGGCTACGATTACCCGCTGTCAAAACGAACGGACGTCTATGCTGCGTGGCGGTACGATCACATTACCGGCGCATCGTCAGGTAATAGCCTAGGGGCGGGAATGCGCATGCGGTTCTGACGCAGAAGTTTTACACGCCGGAAGCACTCCGTGGCTTTGATCATTCCTGGGCCAGTGTCGGTAAGTGGTATCGGTTGCGTGGCCGCGCGAGCAATGCATCGGTATGGCGTAGGACGCTAATTGGTGGCGCTGCGCGATCGATCGTCCCTAGGTCATTAAAAGATAACGCTGATAATGGAAGTAATCCGGGTTACTCTTATAAAAAACCCGACCATTTGACAGGAAAGCATATCAAACGGCTTCATCCGTGTACCGCTAGGGCGGACTTACTAGAGCGCGGTCCGGGACGCTCCCAAATTAAAGTTCGGGCAGCACAGGCACGGTTTGATGGGGTAGTGATTCGCCGGGGTCGTTCAACGCGATAGGTTGGACGACCAATTCATCGAACGGGTCGACTCATGAACAAGCCGGGACGAAGTGAAGGGGAACATAGTAAAGGGCTATGTTACCCTTCATTTCAGGACATCTTCCCCAAAGCACGGGCGGCGTCGTCGATTCGATTCCGGGACGCCGCGCACCGAGGCTTAAGCGGCCGATTGCCGGCGCAAGGCCGCACGCACCTCCGCTTCGTCGAGCACCTCGTCCAGCGTGTGCTTCACGCGAACGAACAATTCCTCGCATTCGCTTTCGCTTAGGCACAGCGCCGGCGCAAAACCCAGCGTGCCGTCGCCGAACGCGCGCAGGATGATGCCGTTGCGGCAGGCCGCCTCGAACAGCCGCGCGGGCAGCTTCAAGGCGAGATCGAAGGGCGTGCGCGCGGCCTTGTCGCTGACAAGCTCCAGCGCGCCGAGCAGGCCACGATGGCGCGCGTCGCCTACTAGCGGATGCCCGCGCAGGGCATCGAGCCCAGCGCCGAACTGCACGGTGCGCGCCCGGCCATTTTCCAGCAGGCCGCCGTCGTGATAGAGGCGCATTACCTCCAGTGCGATCGCCGCGCTGACGGGATGAGCGGAATAGGTCTGGCCATGGCCGATCGGCGCATCGGCCGGCGCGCCGTCGGCGATCGCCTGGTAGACGTGCTCGGCCATCAGCACGGCGCCCATCGGCGCATAGCCAGCTGTCAGGCCCTTGGCCACCGTCATCAGGTCCGGCTCGACTTGTTCGGCCTCACAGGCGAACAGCGGCCCGGTGCGGCCGAAGCCGGTGATCACCTCGTCTGCTACGAAAAGGATCCCGAGCCGCCTGCAGGCTTCGCGCATTGCCTTCAGCCAGCCCGCCGGCGGCACGATCACGCCGCCCGAGCCCTGCACGGGCTCACAGAAGAAGGCGGCCACTTGCTCGGCGCCGAGTTCGGTCACCTTGTCCTCGAGCGCCTTGACCGAGGCGGCGATGATCGCCTGCGGATCGTCGGGCGTTGCGCTGCGATAGGGGTAGGGCGAGGGGATATGGTGCTGGGTCGCCTGCGGCAAGTCGAAGCCGCGATGGAACACCGGCAGCGCCGTGAGCCCCGCGCCGAACGAGGACGAGCCGTGGTAACCGCGTTCCAGCGCGATGAAGTGCTTCTTCGCCGGCTTGCCGATGGCGTTGTAGTAGTAGGTGATGAAGCGCACCGCGGAATCGACCGCGTCGGACCCACCCAGCGTGAAGTAGATGCGCGACAGCGAGGCCGGGGCCAGGGCCGTGAGCCGCTCGGCCAGCTCGATGGCGGGCGCCGAGCCGAAGTGGAAATAACCGGTCGCGTAGGGCAGCCGGCTCATCTGGCGCGTCGCCGCCTCGACGATGCTTGCCTGGCCATAACCGGTGTTGACGCACCAGAGCCCGGCGAAGGCGTCCAGCAACTCGCGGCCGTCGGCGTCGCGCAGCCATACGCCATGGCCCGAATCCAGGATCGTCACGCCACGCGCCTCGTGTGCGCGATAGGCCACGGCCGGGTGAATCAGGTGTCGACGATCGGCGTCGACCAGAAGGTCTTTCTGCATCTGCTACCTCGAAAAGGGATCCGCCGAGGGATCGGGACGCGGCCGGTGCCTCGAGCGAACCGGCCGAGGAAACGACGCGCAAGCGCCTAGAAGCGATGGATCATGCCGAGCCGCACCAGGGTCTGGTTCTCGCTCGACGAGACGCCGGCCGAGGCGGGTGTGGTCGCGAAATCGAAGCCCGTGCCGGTATGCGCGCTGACCACGTGCTGGTAGGCCGCCTGCATGTAGAGCGAGGTGCGCTTGCTGAGGTCGTAGTCGAGCATCAGCGAGAGCTGGTGCCACTTCGGCTCGAAATCGCTGGTGCTCGCGTGCAGGCGCGCCTCGGTGAAGGTGTAGGCGCCGAACAGCCAGAGCGACGGCGTGAAGGCGTACTTCGCATTGACCTCGAAGTTGTCGAACTTCCAGGACTGCCAGCGCCCGCCCGGCGGCCTGGTGGCCGTCGAGGCGATATAGGCGTTGGCGGTCGGGTCGTAGACGTCGACATGCGAGTAGGACAGGCCCAGCTTGGTGGCCGCGAACGCGTAGGACAGCCCCGCCACGATGTTCTGCTCGGACGAGCCGGTGAACACCGCGTCAGTGGACACCGCGCCGTTGGCCGAGCCGCCCGCATCGATCTTCAGGTAGCCAAGCGCAGCGGTCAGGCCTGCCAGCTTGTATTGCAGCGCAGCGCTGTAGAGCCGGTTGTTGGCGAAGCCGGTGTCGTTGCTGAAGCCGTACATCGCCTCGGCCTTCAGGCCATTGAAGTTCGGGCTGGTGTACTTGACCGAGTTGTTGACGCGGAAATCGAAGTCGGCGTTGTCGTTGTCGAACGGATGCGAGGCGACGTCGCCGCTCACGCCCCCCGCGCCGGTCAGCCCGCTCCAGAGGTCGATGGTCGGGTCGTACTGGCGGCCGAACGAGAGCGTGCCGAGCCGGTCCGACTGCAGGCCAACCCAGGCCTGCCGGCCGAACTCGCGGCCGCCCTGCCTGAAGGCGCCGCTGTTCACGTCGAAGCCGTTCTCGAGGCGGAACAGCGCGCGCGTGCCGCCGCC
>Ga0157367_1000256_pt1 | contig 27602 bp, 23 predicted proteins | sample AttbisABBM2_FD_113142 | JGI IMG/M metagenome (GOLD analysis project Ga0157367, IMG submission 113142) | Fungus gardens microbial communities from leaf cutter ant in Botucatu, State of São Paulo, Brazil - Atta bisphaerica ABBM2 | ecosystem: Host-associated > Fungi > Mycelium > Unclassified ... | reverse complement strand
GGCCAGCTCGCGAGAAAGCCGACCGAATAGATCAGGCCGTCGTAGCCGCTCGTGAACACCAGCGCGGAGATGCCGAGCAGCGACGCCGCCGACATGTAGTCGCCGGCGATCGCCCAGCCGTTCTGGAGCGCGGTGATCCGGCCGCCGGCCGCGTAATGGTCGGCCACGCTGTGATTCTTGCGCGCGGCCCAGCGCGTGATGACGAGCGTCGACGCGACGAACAGCAGGAACATGCCGATCGCGACCGGGTTGTGCCCGTGCGCGAGCGCCGCGGGGGCGGCCGCGCACGCCGGTGCCGTGCAGCCGGCGGCGATCGATGCGAGGAGCAGGCGTTTCATTGCGCGTCTCCATGACGGATGGACGCGACGAGCGCGTCGTGGACCGAATTCGCCTGGAACACGTACAGCGCCACCAGCGCGAACGTGGCGGCGAACATGCCGAAGCCGACCGGGATGCCCCACGGCATCGGCCGGCCCGGCACGATCGGCTGGCCGAGCAGCGCCGGCGAGAACGCCAGCGTGAGGATGAACGCGAAATAGAGGGTGAGCATGACGAGCGTCAGCGACCAGGCGAGCAGCCTTCTGCGCCTGACGAGCGTGCGAAAACGGGCATCGCGCAGCAGCGGATGGGCGGCCTGCGCCGGCAAGTCCTGGGCGGGCGCGGTGCCGGCGGTGGCCGGAAGCGGGTGGTTCACGGTGTCTCCTCGATGGATCGAATGTCGCGGCCGGGGAGCGGGCGTCGCGCGTCTCGTACGCGGCGCCCGCTCGTGCCCGGCTCAGAAATGCGGCGGCACGGCGGTTTCCCGCATCACGACTTCCGGCGTGCGATAGCGCTCGGCCATTTCGCGCTCGGTGTCGTTTTTCAGTTGCGCCTGCATGTAGGCGCCGAGATGGCGCGCATGCTGCACGATCGCGACGCCGAATGCGGTGCGCGTTTCGCTGTAGTCGCACAAGGCGTCGAGCGTGTCGGCGCGCGTGCCGAGTGCCGCGGCGAGTGCCAGCGCATCGCCGGCCGCCTTCGTGACGCCCATTCCGCAGTGCGGCCGCGCGACGAACGCGGCGTCGCCGAGCAGCGCGATCCGGCCGAATGCCATGCGCGGCACTTCGAGGTCGTAGATCGGCTGGAACAGCGGCTGCGTCGCGCGTGCGACGACTTCGGCGAACTGCGGCGCGAGCAGCGTGTCGGCCGCGTCCTCGAGATCGGCGAGGACGTCGCGCCGGATCAGCGTCGGCGGAATGCCGCCCGCCCACAGCTTGCCGGTCTCGTCGGTCAGCAGGTTCGGCAGGTCGGTGTCTTCGCGCGTCGCGCGATACCAGACGAAGTTGTAGCGGCGCTCGCCGGGCCGCGTGCTGTTGCCCTGGCCCGCGACCGGGTAGCCGAGGATCTGTTCGTGCGGCGGCAGGCCGAACGCGAACTTGTCGAACAGGCTCGCGTGGGTCGCGTCCGACAGCGCGGTTTCGTCGACCAGCCCGCGCCACGCGACGTAGCCCGCGTATTGAAGCCGCGCGTCCGGCAGCAGCCGCTCGCGGATCGCGGAGCGGAACCCATCGGCCGCGATGACGAGATCGGCGTGCACGACCGAGCCGTCGGACAGCGTGACGGACGCGCGCTCGGGCCCGTCCGCGACGCCGGTCACGACGGCGCCCGCGTGGTGATGCTGATCGGGCAGCGCCGCGCGCAGCACGTGGTACATCTTGCTCCACGCGGTGAGCGTCTGCGGCAGCCGGCGCGCCGACTCGACGGTGCCGTCCTGCGACAGCGTGATGCGCGACTCGACCTCGACGCCGATCGACGCATCGATGCGCACGCCCGCGGCGCGCAGCACGTCGAACAGCTCCGGATGCGTGACGATGCCTGCGCCGCGGCCTGACAGCGCCTCGGGCACGCGTTCGTACACGTCGACGTCCCAGCCGTTGCGCAGCAGGAGGTTCGCGGCGAACAGGCCGCCCAGCGAGCCGCCGACGATCGCGGCCTTGCGGCGGGTTGAAGTGCTGTGGTTCATGTCAGTCTCCGTGAGCGATGCCGGCCGATGCGGCGGTGTCGGGAAGCGTCAGGCCGGCGACTTCGGCGGCAGGAAAGTTGAGTTCGATCGTCACGCCGGACGGATCCTCGATGAATATCTGATGCAGCCCGAGGCTCGGCACCGTGCGGTCGCGCCACGGGACGTTCTCGGCGCGCAGCGTGTCCCACATGGCTTCGACGCCGGTCGCGAGAAACGCGATGTGGTCGACGGTGCCCGTGCCGGTGGCCGGCAGCGCCTTGTCGCCGAGATACGCCGCGAGCCCGTCCGGGTTCTCCGGATCGACGCCGATGATGTGGACGATGCCGTAGTCGGCTTCGTCGCCGCCCTTGTAGAGCCACGCGCCGGGAAAGTCGAACGGCGGGCGATAGCCGCGTTCGAAGCCGAGCACACGTTCGTAGAACCGGCACGATCGTTCGAGATCGAGTGTGCGGATCGAGTAATGCGCGAGTCTGGATACAGGCATGGCGGACCTCGTGTTTATCATTCGATAAGTTATCGTTCGATAAACTATAGTCGAAAAAAACGACGGCCAGAAGCCGCGATCGAACGGTGTTTACCCGCAGCCGGAAACGGCGCCGGATGCCGCCGCGCGGGGGGCGTTACGACGTGATCTCGCCGGCCATGACGTTGTCCGCGTAGCACCATACCCATCGCTCGCCGGGCTCGATCGAACGCGCCAGCGGGTGGCCGGTGTCGTGAAAATGCCGGCTCGCGTGGCGATTCGGCGACGAATCGCAGCAGCCGACCTGCCCGCAGGTCAGGCACAGGCGCAGATGCACCCACCGGCTGCCGGACTTCACGCATGCCTCGCAGGTGTGCTTGTCGGTGTTCAGGACGCGTGCTTCGCCGAGATGCGTGCAGGTCGTGGTCATCTTTCGCTCCGGTGCCGGCGCCGCAGAGTGCTCGCAGCGCGGCCGGCGCGACGCTGCAAGCGGAGGTGGACGGGCTTGATTGTGGACGGTCGTGGCGCGAGTCGACCTTAATTCTTGTTAACCGCGGCGGCGCGAAGGCGGCGAGGACGTACAGTCGCCAGTGCGGCCGGCATGAAATGCGGCAGCGCGCTCACCGGGAGGGATTCATGGCGCAGTCTCAGCATGTCAAGGTCATCGGCTTGCCGAACAGCAAGGAAGCCTATGCAATTCGCGATTTCCTGAAGCGCGGCGTGGTCGAGTACGCGTGGTGCGAACTGACGTCCGACACCGACTGCATGCGCGAGCTGGGCATCGCGCCGCTCGCCGACATCCGGCTGCCGGCCGTCGTCTTCCCGGACGGCACGTGCCTCTATCAGCCGACGCTGCCGGAGATTGCCGCCAAGCTCGGCTGGGTCGCCCGGCCGCGCTTCGTCGAGTACGACGTGTCGATCTACGGCGCCGGTCCGGCCGGCCTGTCGGCCGCCGTCTATGCGGCGTCGGAAGGGCTGCGCGCCGTCGTGATCGAGCGCGACGCGATCGGCGGGCAGGCGGGAACGAGTTCGATGATCGAGAACTACATGGGGTTTCCGGACGGCATTCCGGGCGCCGAGCTGGCCGAGCGGGCGCGCCAGCAGGCCGTGAAATTCGGCGTCGAGCTGCTGATGATGCGCGAGGGCGTGCACGCGACGTTCGTCGACGGCAAGATTCGCGTCGACCTGGCCGACGGCTCGATCCTGACCGCGCGCACGAACATCTGCGCGACCGGGATCGAATATCGCAGCCTCGGCCTGCCCGACGAACAGCGGTTTCTCAACGCCGGCCTGTTCTACGGCGCGGGTTCGAGCGAGGCGCCGATGTGCGAAGGCCAGCACGTGTTCATCGTCGGCGGCGGCAACTCGGCGGGCCAGGCCGCGATGAATTTCGCGCGGCACGCGCGCGAAGTCACGATGATCGTGCGCGGCGCATCGCTGGCGGCAACGCTGTCGCATTACCTGATCGACCGGATCGAGCGCACGCCGAACGTGACGGTCCGGTACCGCTCGAATGTCGACGCGCTCCACGGCGACGGCCGCCTCGAAGCGGTCGTGCTGCGCTCGGACGACGGCGCGCGCGAGGTGCTGCCGGCCACGCACCTGTTCGTCTGCATCGGCGGTGCGCCGAACACCGAATGGGCGAGGGATATGGACATCATCCGCAACGCGGGCGGCTATCTGGTCACCGGCAGCGACCTGTACGACTGTCCCGCGTTCGAGCGCGTGTGGCCGCTCGAACGCCGGCCCTACCATCTGGAAACGAGCGTGCCGGGTTCGTTCGCGGCGGGCGACGTCCGGTCGGGGTCGGTCAAGCGGGTGGCGTCGGCGGTCGGCGAAGGCGCGATGGCCGTGACCTTCGTGCACCGGTTCCTCGGCGAGGACGCGCACCGGCAGGGCGCAACCTGAGCCGTGCGCCGGCGCCGCCGCTGCCGCGCAGCGGCCGCCGGTATCAGCGGGGCGTCGAAACCGGCAGCCGGAACGTCATCACGGTCCCGTGCCCGTCGCGCGGCGCCGCTTCGAGCGTGCCGCCATGCGCCTCGATGATCGAACGGCAGATCGCGAGGCCCATCCCCATGCCGTGCGACTTCGTCGTGAAGAACGGATCGAAGATGCGATTCGCGATATCCGCATCGATGCCGGCGCCGCGATCGGCGATGCGGACGACCGCATGGCCGTCGTCGACCCGCGATGCGATCTCGAGTTCGCGCGGCGCGACGAGTCCGTCCATCGCGTCGAGTGCATTGGTGACGAGGTTGAGGATCACCTGCTGGATCTGGGTGCGGTCGGCCATCGCGCGCACGCCGTCGCCGTGCAGGTCGACGCGCAGCACCACCTGCTTCGCGTCGATTTCCGTCTCGGTGAGACGCAGCATGTCGCGAATCAGGTCGTCGATCGCGACCGGCGCCAGCGCGGGCGGCGCCTGGCGCGCGAGCGATCGCAGCGCGCGGACGATGTCGGCCGCGCGCACGCCGGACGCACGGATGTCCTCCAGGCTCGCGAGCGCCTCGCCGAGATCGGGTTGCGGGGCGCGCAACCAGCGCATGCCCGCGCCGGCGCTCGACACGATGCTCGTCAGCGGCTGATTGATCTCGTGCGCGATCGATGCGGCGAGTTCGCCCATCACCGTCATGTGCGCGGTGCGCGCAAGCTCGGTGCGCGCGTGCCGCAGCGCGGCCTCGGTCTCGACCCGGCGTGCGTTCTCGTCGATCAGTTCCGCGTAGAGCCGCGCGGATTCGAGCGCGTTGGCAGCCTGCGGCGCGAGCACTTCCAGCATCGCGATGCGCCGCGGCGAGAACACGCCGTTGCTCAGGGCATTCTCGAGATACAGCACGCCGACCAGCGCGCCCTGTTTCAACAGCGGCAGGCAGAACAGCGAGCGCGTCGGGCGCGCGCGCAGGCTGTCGACGTGATCGGGAACGCCGTCGCGCTGCGCATTCGCGAGCACGATCGGCTTGCGGGTCCGCGCGACGGTGTTCAGGATCGACAGCGGCACATCCTGTTCGGTGGGTTCGCTGCGGGCGATATCGACGATCACGTCGCTGCCCGCGATGCGCGCCACCGCCTCGATGGTCAGCCGGTCGTGCCGGGTGAGCAGCAGCAGGCCGTAGCGCGCGCCGGCGTAGACGAGCATGTTGCGCATCAGCGTCTGGATCAGGCGCTCCAGCACGATTTCCTCGGACAGCGAGTGGGCCGCCCGCATCGCGAGCGCGAAATCGAGATCCTCGCGCGCGGGCGCGGCCGGGCCGCCCGGCGACGGATCCATCACGAGGAACGGATGCTGCGCTTCCATCGCCCGGGTCTTGCCGGTCGCGCCCCAGCGCCGGTAGCACGCATGGGCGAGCCGCAACTGCTGACGGGCGTGGCCGGCGAGCCCGAGCGACGCGGCATGCTGCGCGGCCCGTTCGTGCGCGAGCGCCTGTTCGTGCACGAAGCCGCGTTCCGCCGCGAGGCTGGCCGAGGTTTCGTACTGCTGCATCGCGACGACGTGCTCGCCGCGCAGGCGCGCGAACTCGGCGTCGATCAGCGCGAGCTTGTTGAGAAACGTTCCCGGATTTCGCTCGCTCCACGCCGCGAATCGGGCACGCCGCGGCGCGAAGCGCGCGAGCATGCGATCGGGCGGCGTGGCGCCGTCGTCGGCCGCGATGCCGGCCAGCACGCCGAACAGGTGGAAATCGGACAGCATGATGTGCGCGGGCGTCGACCACGCACTCGACGCGGCCGCCTCGAGCGATGCGTGCGCCGTCGCCGCGTCGCCGAAGATGAACGCCGCCTGGCCGACGAGCACGTCGGTCCAGAACGCCAGGACCGACATCGGGGTCCGGGCCGAGGCACGGGTACGCCATGTGCCGATCATCCGGTCGTGGCCGAACTGCAGCGCGTCGATGAATTCCGATTGGGTGGAGACGAGATCGACGATGTCGTCGTAGCGTGCGCCGCGCGCGATCTCCAGCAGCGGGTCGATTTCGTCGCGGATCGCGGGCAGCGCTTCGCCCATCGACAGCAGATCGCTGACGATGTGGTTGCAGCTGTAGCACATCCAGCGCAGCTCGGCGCTCGCATTGCCCGCCGCTTTCGCCTCGCGTGCGCGTTCGAGTGCATAGGACAGCGGCTGGGTCCAGACGCTCACCTGGTCGAGCGCGATCAGCGTCGCGGAGCGATAGCGTTCGAAGCCGTGGCGATCGACCAGCGCGAGCGCGACCTTGGCGAATTCGAAACCGTCGTCATACGCGCCGTGGTGCTCGGCGATGCTGACGCCGTACCACGCGAGCCCCTGTACCGACGCGGCGGTGACACCGTGGCGCAGCGTCAGCCGCACCATCGTCGCGAAATGGAGCAGCATCAGCCCGCCGCTCGGATAGAACATCGCGGCCTCGAGCGCGGTCAGCAGCGCCATCGTGGCTTCGACGCGCGTGTCGGTCATCACGGGCAGGTCGACCAGGTCGGCGATGGCGCGGCCGTCGAGCGCCGCGCGCACCGCATCGCAGGCCGCCGCGAGATCGGCCTCGGCCGGCGCGGCCGGCAGTTCGACGCCGAGCAGCGCCAGCCCGGCCAGCGCGACGTCGATGGCTTGCCGGTAGCGCGACTCCACCGTGAGCTGCGCGGCCTTCAGCCGATGCGCCTCGGCCCGGTCGGCGAGCGTGCGCGCACGCGCCATGAGCGTGTCGATCGCGTCGGACGCCTGCGCGGTTGCGCCGCTCGCGAGCAGCAGGCCGCTGCGCAGTATGCCGATCCGGCTTGCGAGGCCGTAGTGCTGCGACCAGGCATGCGGGCCGAGCAGTGATTGCGCCGACGCGAGAAACGACAACGCACGATCGCGCGCGGCGGCCGTGGCCGCGGCCGCAGCGGCATCGGTGAGCGCAGCCGCGAACGCGAGCGCGAGGGCGTCGTCGAGCGGCGCGCCTTGCGCCAGTTCGATCTGGGCGGCCAGCGCCAGCAGGGATTCGGGTGACGGCGCGTTCGCGCGTGCGAGCATCGCGGCGGCGATCCGGGCGTGGCGCAGCGCGCGCTCCGGGCGCCCCGTGAGCGCGTAGACGGCCTCGAGGATGCGGTCGTGAACGAAGCGCCAGCGGTCGCCGGCGAGCGACACGAGACCCATCCGGCGCGCCGGGTCCAGCCAGAAGCGGAGTTCGGCCAGCGTTTTGTCGGCGGCGGCGCGCAACAGCGCTTCGTCGGTATCGATGCCGATACAGGCCATCAGCGCCAGCAGTGTTTTCGATTCGTGCGGCAAGCGCTGCATCCGGACCGCGAGCAGGCTCACGACGTTCTCGGTCTGGTGGCGCGCGTCGATGTCGTCCGCATTCCATTGCCACGTTTCCCGCACCGGATCGTAGCCGAGCAGTTGCTCGTCGATCAGCGTGCGCAGCAGCTGCTGGATGTAGAAGGGATTGCCGCCCGTCCTGCGATGAACGAGGTCGCCGAGCCCGGACAAGCGGGCCGGCGCTTCCCCGAGCATGCCGGCCAGCATGCGCGTGACGTCGGGCGTATCGAGCGGCGCCAGCGTCAGTGACGACAGGCGGGCGGGATCGAGCTGCTCGAGGAAGCGGCGGAACGCTGGCGCGTGATCATGCGGCGCGTGCGGCGGCCCGCTCCGATAGCTGGCGACGACGCAGACATGGGCCGGCGGATCGAGCGCGATCGATGCGAGGAACGCGAGCGTCGCGTCGTCGGCCCACTGGATGTCGTCCAGGGTCATGACGAGCGGCTCGCCCGGCGCCGCGAACGCGCGGAATGCATTCACGACGATCTGGCACAGATGAAATTCGGGGATCGCATCGGTCGGGTCGAACGCGACGGGCTCGACGTCGAGCAGCCACCCGGTTTCCGGGAAGATCGCGGCAAGGAGACTGGCCTGACGGCCCACGCAGTCGCGCAGCCGCGCGGCGATCAGCGCGATTTCGTCGTCGCGCCTGGCCAGCGCGCTGCCGAACAGCGTGCGCAGCGCCTGCAGCACGGGTGCATACGGCCGCGCGGGCTGGAACCGGTCGACCTTGGCCGACGCGAACCAGGCGGTGCGCGACGCGGCGCGCGCATGACGCACGAAGTGTTCGGCGAGCGCGGTCTTGCCGACGCCGGCCGGTCCGCCGACCAGCACGATGGCCGACTCGCCGGTGCGCGTGACGGCCTCCAGGACCCCCTCGAGCAGCTGAATTTCCGCGTCACGGCCGACCGGCAGGTCGAGCGCGTGCAGACCGGCGAACGGATCGCGGCCGCCGAGCGCGAAGGGCTCGACGCGCCCCGCGGCGAGCCAGTCGTGCAGGATGCGCTCGAGATCGTGCTGCACCGCTTCACAGGACGGGTAGCGATCGGCGGGTTCCTTGGCGATCAGCTTCAGGATCAGATCGTTCAGGATGGCGGGAACGTCGCCGCGAAACGCCGCGGGCGGCGACGGTTGTATGGCGACGTGCGCGTGGACCCAGTCGGACGTCGACGCGGCCTTGTAAGGCATCGCGCCCGTCAGCAGGCGGAACAGCGTGATGCCGAACGCGTACAGGTCGGCGCGCTCGTCGACGGACGCGCCCTGCGAGACTTCCGGCGCGGCGTACGCGGCGAAATCCGTGCGCATCGTGCCGTCCGCCGCCTGTTTCGCGGCGCGCTCCCGGGCATGGGCGAACGAGCGGAGCATGACCGTGCCGTCCGGTGCGATGGCGAAACTGGCCGGCTGGAGATCGCCATGCAGCCAGCCGCGCCGATGCAGTTCTCCGAGCGTGCGTACGGCGCCGATCGCCGTTTCGAGAAAGGCGTCGAGCGGCAGCCGGCCGTCGGTCAGCGTGTCGAGCGCACGCACGTCCAGGCGCGGATGGACGAGCACCGGGCCGTCGGCCGCGCGGATCAGCGCCGCCGGCAGGAGCGCCCAGGCCGGGTCCAGCGTCTCGTTCAGCGCGTACTCGTGCTCGAACTGCCGGCAGGGCTGATCGAATTCCCAGCCGGTCTGGCACGCCGACCACACGCGCCCCGTTGCAGGGTCGGTCAGGTCGAACGTCAGGACGTCGCCCGAGCGCACCGCATTCGACAGGCGGGCGCGCGCGAGCCATTCGGCATCCATTCGATTCGTGTCGTTCGGGTCACGCAAGGGCTGATTCACGGTGGGGCGGCGGGCCGGGTGGAGCGGGTCGGAACCGGCTCGCGATGCGGAATCGGCCGGGCTCGGTCGCGCGCGTTGGGGCGGCGACCCGTGCATTGTCCGACAGCCCGCGGGATTTTGCAGTACCCACCTGCGCCCCGGCGGCCGGCCGGGGCCGGACTTAAACCTATAGATAGTATTCGCGGCGCCGGTTGCGACCTACGATACGGTCACGCCTTCCCGGCATGCATCGGCACGGCCGGACGGGCAACCCAGGAGCGCATCGTCTCGCGACGCGGCGCAAAGTGACGGGCAGCATAAGCGAGTGCGGATCATGTACACGTTCGGACAGGTGACGGTTTCCCTTGAATGCCGTGAAGTCTGCGTCGACGGGCAGCCCCGGTATATCGGCGCCCGGGCATTCGAGATCCTCGAGCTGCTGGTGAAGGCGGCCGGCCGGCTTGTGTCGAAGGACGAGATCATGCAGGCCGTGTGGCCGAACACGATCGTGGTCGAGAACAACATCCAGGTCCACGTCTCGACGCTGCGCAAGCTGTTCGGCGGCAAGCACGGGTGGATCCGGACCGAATCGGGCCGCGGCTACCGGCTCGCGCCGCCCGCCGATCAGGCGCGGAACGACCGTCCGCCGATCGCGTTCGACTCGGCAGGCAGTGCCCGCGCGAGTACCGCGCCGCGTAAATGCCCGATGATCGGCCGGGAGCCGGAAGCGGCCGAGCTGCACGGGCTGCTCGATCGCGAGGCGCTCGTCACGCTGGTCGGCCCCGGCGGCGTCGGCAAGACGCATCTGGCGCTGGAGGTCGCGACGGCCTGGTCGACGGCGCACGGGATCGAGATGGTCCGGGTCGACCTGGCCGGCCTGCAGGCCGGCGCGACCCCGGCGTCCGCGGTGCTGGACGCGTTCGACCTGCCGGGCGGCCCGAGCGCGGGTCCCGCCGACGTCGTCCGGGCGATCGGCGGGCAGCGCGTCGTGCTCGTGTTCGACAACGCCGAGCAGTACGTCGACGAACTGGCGGATCTGAGCGAAGCGATCGCGGATGCGAATCCTGGCGCGATACTCGTCGTGACGAGCCGGGAGCCCTTGCGTGTCGCGGGCGAGCGGGTCTATCGCGTCGGGCCGCTGGCGTTACCGCCGGCCGGTGCGAGCGCCGACGACATCGTCGCGAGCGGCGCGGTCCGGATGTTCCTGGCGCGGGCACGCGCGATGGGTACCGACCTTGCGGCGGACGCGAAGACCCTCGACGCGATCGCGACCCTCTGCCGCCGCCTGAGCGGCCTGCCGCTCGCACTCGAGCTCGGGGCGGCCCGTGTCGCGTCGCTCGGCATCCAGGGCCTGGCGGCGGATCTCGACAAGTCGGTCCTGTCGCTGTCCGGCGGCCTGCGCACTGCGCACCCGCGCCAGCAGACCCTCAGGGCCACCATCGAGTGGAGTTATCGGTTGCTCGACGACATGGAGCGCACCGTGCTGTGCCGTCTCGCGGTGTTTCCGGATGCGTTCCGGCTCGACGCGGCCTGCGCGCTGGCCGCCTGCAACGAATTGGGTGCGGACGAGGTGCTGGACTGTCTCGTCAGCCTGGCGTCGAAATCGCTCCTGGTCGTCCATTCGGTCGGACTGTCGAAGCGTTACTCGCTGCTCGAGGTCGTGCGCGCGTATGCGCTCGAGAAACTGGCGGAGTCGGGCGAAGCGGGGCGTCTCCACGCGCGCTGCGCGTCGTTTGCGGCCGACCCGCTCGCGGACGCGCTGCAGCCGGCGCCACCCGTGCCGGTCGCCGGGTCGTGGGCGTGACAGCCGGGCCGCGCGGGGCGTGGCGCGCAGCGGCGGCGCCTGTCGGCGCGGCATGAGCCGCACGGCGATAACCTCGATTGACACCATTTAGGTTTTTATTTCATGGCCCTTGTTTGCATCATCGATGACGATGCGTCGGTCCGAAAGAGTCTTGCCAGTCTGCTGAAATCGGCGGGCCATACCGCATTGCCGTTCGCGTCGGGCGAGGAATTTCTCGCGACCGGCCCGCTGGACGACGCGGCGTGCGTGCTGCTCGACCTGAAGATGAAAGGGATGGGCGGTCTCGACGTCCAGCGTCTGCTGGTGCAGCGCAACCCGGCGCTGCCGGTCATCTTGATGTCGGCGCACGGCGATGACGAGTCGGTCCGCCGGGCGCTCGCGCAAGGCGCGGTCGCGTTCCTGCGCAAGCCGTTTCCATCGGATGACATGCTCAACCTGATCGATCAGGTCGCATCCGGCGCACCGCCCGCGTGAGCGGCGCGTCCGCCGTCATGCCGCGCGCGTCGGCGTGTCCGCCCGGCCTTTTCTCGGTTTATCATTCGATAATGAAGCGGATGCCTACACAGGGAATGCGATGGCGAGCACGCCGGATATGACTTCGAACCGTCACCAGGGCGCGGGCGATCCCGCGCCGATCGTCTATGTGGTCGACGACGACGAAACGCTGCGGCGCGCGCTGAGCGCGCTGTTGCGTTCGGCCGGGTTTCGCGTCGAGACGTTCGCGTCGTCGCGCGCGTTCCTGGCATTCGAGCGGCCCGACGTGCCGAGCTGCCTGATCCTCGACGTGCGCCTGGCCGACGAGAGCGGGCTCGCCGTCCAGGAGGAAGCGGTGCGCGCGGGCCTGAACGTGCCGATCCTGTTCATGACGGGTTATGGCGACGTGGCCACCACCGTCAAGGCCATGAAGGGCGGTGCGCTCGATTTCCTGACGAAACCGTTCGACGACGACACGATGCTCGATGCCGTCGGCCGCGCGCTGGCCCGCGCCGGCGAACGCCTCGCGCGCGAGCGTGCGCTGGATGCGGTGCGGCAGGGCTATGCGTCGTTGACGCCGCGCGAACGCGAAGTCATGAGCCAGGTGATCGCGGGCCTGATGAACAAGCAGATCGCGTCGAATCTCGGGCTGCAGGAAATCACGGTGAAGGTGCATCGTGCGCAGGTGATGAAGAAGATGCGGGTCCGCACGCTGCCGGATCTCGTGCGCCAGGCCGAAGCGCTCGGCGTGCGCCCGGCCGGCGCGGGCGACTGAGCCGGGCGACCGAGCAAGCGACCGAGCAAGCGACCTAGCAGCCGCGCCGGCCCGTTCCGCGCGACGGCATCGGCACGCGCGTGCCGGCGCGGCGCCCGATGCCGCGAACGGCGATGTTCATGCCGCCACTTCGCTCTCGGCGTCCGCGGCGTGCGTGACCGCGCGCGCGTCGTGCCGGGCGGCCGGCCGCGGGTCGGGGCCGCCGTCGAACGCGGCGACGAGATGTTCGGCGAGCGTCCTGATGCGCGCGGGCAGGTTGCGGCGCGAGTGGTAGAGCAGCGATGCGTCGAGATCGCCGACCTGCCAGTCGGGCAGCAGGCGAACGAGCTCGCCGTCGCGCTCGAGCGGCCGCGCGAGATGCTCCGGCAGCACGGCGAAGCCGGTGCCGCGCGTCGTCGCGCGAATCAGCGTGTCGAGGCAATTCGAGCGGATCGCGCCGGCCACTCTTATCTCGGCGGTCGCGCCCGTGCGCCGGTGCCGCAGCGGCCACGCCGAACCGCCGCCGCCCGGTTTGCCGCCGTGCGCGTCCAGGCGTTCGAGCGCCCGCGGATCGTCCGGTGCGCCGGCCGTGGCGCGAAACCGCGGGCTCGCGTACAGACCCATCGCGATGCGTCCCAGACGCCGCTCGACGCAAGTCACGCTCGACGTCCGGTCGGTGACGATCGACAGGTCGGCGGCGCCGCTGAACGCCGCGCTCGAATGATCGACCCAGTCGACACGGATACGCACGAGCGGATGCTGCCGATTGAAATCGGCGAGCACCGGCACCAGCCGATCGGCGCTGAACAGGTTCGAGACCTCGATCGAGATGTCGCCCTGCACGTCGCTCGCATGGATGTGACAGCACACGGAAAAATGCTCGTACTGCTCCAGCAGCGCGAGCGCCTGTTCGAGCACGTCGTGGCCGGCGCGCGTCAGCGTCACCTTGCGCGTCGTGCGGTGAAACAGCAGCACGCCGAGCGACGTTTCGAGGCACTGGACGGTGCGGCTGATGTGCGGCACGCCGAGTCGCAGGGCGTCGGCGGCTTTCGTGAAGCTGCCTTGTTCGGCAACCGTCTTGAGTATCTCGAGCGCTTTCAGGCGATCCATGGCACGTCCCGCTCCGGTGAATGCGTATGGGAGCAATGTATGCGGCGTGCCCGCGCGCAACAACACAAAAAACGTTAGGTTAGCTTAAGAGCGGCATGAAAATGTCTGAGGCCGTTCCGACGAACGCGCAGTGCGCGTTCGTGCATCCTCAGAAGCGTCCGGCGCGATGTGCGTCGCTGGCCGGCGCCGACGCCGGCGGCGTCCATCCGCCGCCCAGCGCGCGCACCAGGCCGATCGTCGCGATGGCGAGCGACTGGTGGCTGTGAATCAGCTGGCGTTGCGCGCTCAGTGCATCGCGGTCCGCGTCGATCACCTCCAGATAGCTGACGTAGCCGTGCGCATAACGGCTCAGCGACAACCGCGCGGCCGCCTCGGTGGCGTGCGCCGCGCTGTCGTAGCGCCCGATCCGCTCCTTCTGTGCGGCGATGTCGTTGAGTGCGTCCTGAACCTCGCGCAGCGCGCCGAGCGCGGTCGCGCGATAGTTCGCGCCGGCGAGGTCCGCGCCGGCCGTCGCGGCGGCCACCGCGGCGTCGCGCTTGCCGCCGTCGAACAGCGTTTCGGCGACGCTCGCGCCGAGCCCCCACAGCGAACTGTTGCGATCGAGAAAGCTGCCGAGATCGCGGCTGGCGAAGCCGCCCTGCGCGGTCAGCGTCAACGTCGGCAGCCAGGCGGTGCGGGCGACGCCGATCTCGAGCGACGCCGCGTCGGCACGGCGCGCGGCCGCGTAGACGTCGGGCCGCTGCGCGAGCAGAGCGGACGGCAGGCCGGGCGGCACCTCCGGCACGCGCACGACCGATGCGGTGGGCGCGACGGCGAATGCGGTCGGCGACACACCGGTCAGCACGGCGAGCGCATCGACCAGGTTCTCGCGCAGCCGCCGGCTGTCCGCGAGATCGGCGCGTGCCGTATCGAGATCGGCCGACGCGCGCAGCGCATCGAGATCGCTCGCCGCGCCGGCCCGCACGCGCGCGGCGATCACATCGAGCGCGGTGCGGCGCAGCTCGATCGCGCGCGTGAGCGTCGCGAGATCCTGCTCGACGAAATGGAGCGTCAGGTAGTCGGCCGCGACGTCGGTCGCAACGCGCAGGCGCACCGCCGCGCGATCCGCGTCCGCCTGCAGCACGTTCTGCCGGCCGATCTCGGCGTCGCCGCGCAGGCGCCCCCACAGATCGACTTCGTAGCTCGCGTTGAACGGCACCGACCAGTTGTGCATCGTGCGTTTCGGCAATGCGTTGTCGACCGTGCCCGACACGCGCGAGCGGCTGAACGACGGCGCGACGCCCAGGGTGGGCGCCAGCGCGGCTTCGCGCACGCCGAGCAGCGCCTGCGCCTGGTCGACGCGCGCCGCGGCGGCGCGGATGTCGGGATTGCCGGCGAGCGCGGCATCGACGAGCGTGACGAGCGGCGGCGCGCCGAACCATGCGGGCCACTCGGCGAGCGGCGAGGCGGGTTCGTTCGCCGCATCCGCGTGGCGGAACCGGTCCGGTCCGACCGGTACGGGCGCAAGCGGCCGCGGTGCGATCGTGCACGCGCTCAGCAGGCCGGCGGCGAACAGGGCGGCGATGCGCATCATGGCTGCGTGCGCTCGCGCTGCAGCGTGACGACGACCGACAGGCCGGGCCGGATGCGCGGCTCGGTCGCCGCCTGCCCGTCGAGCACGATCTTGACGGGCACCCGCTGCGTGACCTTCGTGAAGTTGCCGGTCGCGTTGTCGGGCGGCAACAGGGAAAACTGCCCGCCGGTCGCGGGCGACAGGCTGTCGACGTGGCCGCTGAAGGTCCGGTCCGGCAGCGCGTCGAAACGCAATTGCACGGCGTCGCCGGTGCGGACATGCCGCAGCTGGGTCTCGCGGAAGTTCGCGACCACCCACGGGTGCGGCTCGACGAGCGTGAGCAGCGCCTGGCCGGGCGCGACGTGCTCGCCGGTCTCGACGGTTTTCTTGCCGACGTAACCGTCGGACGGCGCGACGACGGTCGTGTACTGCAGCTGGAGTTCCGCGTCGCGCAGCTCGGCGTCGTTCTGGTTCGACACGGCTGCCGCTGCCTGCCACGCGGCCTGCGCGCTGCGCCATTGCGCGTCGGCCGCGTCGATGCGCGCGCGGGCGGACTTGCGGGCCGCGTTGGCCGCATCGAATTCCTGCTGAGACAATCCGCGCGGCGTCTCGCGGGTCAGCTCGCGGGCCCGCGCGTAATCGAGCTCGGCCTTCTCGGCGTCCGCATGCGCCGACACGCGCGTTGCATCGGCCTGCTCGACCAGCGCCTTCGCGCGGCTCGCATCGGCGTGTGCCTGCGCGACGCGTGCCCGCTGCAGCGCGACGCGCACGTCGAAATCGCGCGGGTCGAGACGCACGAGCGGCTCGCCCGCATGCACGAACCGGTTGTCGTCCACCAGCACGCGCTCGACCGTGCCGGCCACGCGCGGCGAGATCACGTGCAGATGGCCGGTCACGTACGCGTCGTCGGTGCCGCGCTCGTGCGCATCGTATTCGTAGATCAGGAGCGCGACGAGCAGCAGCGCGCCGGCGGCGATCAGCACGACCGGCCACTTGCGCGAACGCGCGGCGGGAACGGACGGCGAGTCCGGCGGGTTCGGGGTCATGGTCGGGATACTCCAATGTACGGACGGCTTTTTTCGTATCGCGCTATGCTTGCGCGAGCCTCATGTGCGGGAGCCGCTCGACGATGAACACCACGTTCGCCCCCGGTGGCGCGACACCGGGGCCGGCCGGCGCGCCGGCCACCGACATACCGACGTTTCGCTCGATCGCCGCGATCGCGTCCGTGCTGCTCGGCGCGATCATCGCGACGCTGACGTCGCGCATCACGTCGCTCGGGCTCGCCGACGTGCGCGGCGCGCTCGGCGTCGGGTTCGACGAGGGCGCGTGGATCAACACGGCGTTCACCGCGTCGCAGATGTTCGTCGGCCCGCTCGCGATCGCGGCGGCCTTCGTGTTCGGCACGCGCCGCGTGCTGCTGGCGGGCGCCTCGGTGTTTCTCGTCGTCGAAACCGTGCTGCCGCTGTGCACGAACTTCGGCACCTTCGTCGCGTTGCAGAGCCTCGCCGGCTTCGCGTCCGGCGTGTTCGTGCCGCTGACCGTCGGCTTCGTCGTCCGCACGCTGCCGCCGCGGCTCATTCCGTTCGGCATCGCCGCATATGCGATGAACCTCGAGATGTCGCTGAACCTGTCCGCGACGCTCGAAGGCTGGTACAGCGAACACCTGAGCTGGCGCTGGCTGTTCTGGCAGAACGCGCTGCTGACGGTGCCGTTCATCGTCTGCCTGTTGCTGTCGCTGTCGAACGAGCCGGTCAAGCGTTTCGTGTCCGGTATCGATACGCGCGGCATGCTGCTCGGTGCCGGCGGGTTCGCGTGCCTGTGCATCGCGCTCGACCAGGGCGAACGGCTGTTCTGGTTCCAGTCGCCGCTGATCGTCGTGCTGCTGTGCATCGGCATCCTGATGGTTGCCGCGTTCCTGATCCACGAGCTCACGTCGCGGCGCGCCGGGCTCGATCTCGGCTACCTCGCGCTGCCCAACGTCGCGCTGCTGATCCTGCTCGTCGGTCTGGTGCGCTTCACCGTGCTCAACACGAGCTTCATTCCGTCGGTGTTTCTCGCGAGCACCTACGGGCTGCGCCCGTTGCAGATCGGCGATACGCTGCGCTGGATCGCGATTCCGCAATTGCTGTTCGCGCCGTGCGTGGCATGGCTGCTGCAGCGCGTCGATCCGCGCCGGCTGATCGTGGCCGGTTTCCTGATGGTGGCGCTCGCGTTCGCGCTCGGCGCGCGTCTCACGCCCGCGTGGGCCGAGCCCGACTTCATCCCGTCGCAACTGCTCCAGGCGCTGGGCCAGACGATGGCGCTCACGTCGGTCATCTTCTTCTTCGGCAAGCATGTGACGGCCGAGCATGCGCTGACGTTCGGCGCCGTCGTGCAGACGACGCGCCTGCTGAGCGGGCAGCTCGGCACGGCGTCGATCGCGGTGATCCAGCGCATCATGGAGGCTACCCATTCGAATCTCGTCGGTCTGCATGTCACGCTGTCGGATCCGCAAACGCTCGCGCGGCTGCGGGCTGGCGCGGCGTCGCTCGTGTCGCACGGCGCCACCTTCGCAACGGGCGACCAGGCGACCTATGCGCTGCTCGACCGGGCGGTGCGCGTCCAGGCGACCACGCTCGCGCTCGCGGACAATTTCCGGGTCGCGATGGCGTTCGCCGTCGCGGGGGTGTTGATCGGCATCCTGCTCAGGCCGGCGCGCGCGCCGTGAGCACCCGGCATCGCGCAGCGACGATCTTAGCGATCGCGCGCGCCGCGACGGAATGGCGCCGGGCTGAAAATTCCTGAATTTTCCTGAAGGGCGCGCGGCGCCAAGGCCGCGCGCGCCGTGCCGCAGCGCTTACGCCTTCAGGAACGCGAGCAGTTCGGCATTGATCAGGTCGGCATTGACGACGCACATTCCGTGCGCGCCGCCGGGGATCACCTTCAACTGCGCGTGCTTCACGATCTTCGCGGACAACCGCGCCGAATCGTCGATCGGCACGATCTGGTCGTCGTCGCCGTGCAGGATCAGCGTCGGCACGTCGATCTTCTTCAGGTCCTCGGTGTAGTCGACCTCGGAGAATTCCTTGACGCACTGATACTGGCCGTACACGCCGCCCATCATGCCTTGCGCCCAGAACGCATCGATCGTGCCCTGCGACACCTTGACGTTCGGCCGGTTGAAACCGAAGAACGGCACCGCGAGATCCTTGTAGAACTGCGAACGGTTCTCCGCGACGTTCTTGCGGATGCCGTCGAACACGTCCACCGGCAGCCCGCCCGGATTCGACGCCGATTTCACCATCTGCGGCGGCACCGCGCCGATCAGCACGGCCTTCGCCACGCGCTTCGTGCCGTGCCGGCCGATGTAGTGCGCGACTTCGCCGCCGCCGGTGGAATGGCCGACGAGCGTGGCCTCGCGCAGGTCGAGCGCATTCATCAGCGCCGCCAGGTCGTCGGCATACGTGTCCATGTCGTTGCCTTGCGACGGCTGGCTCGAGCGGCCGTGACCGCGCCGGTCGTGCGCGATCACGCGGTAGCCGTGCTGCACGAGGAACAGCATCTGCGCATCCCACGCATCGGCGCACAGCGGCCAGCCGTGCGAGAACACGACCGGACGGCCGCTGCCCCAGTCCTTGAAGTAAATCTGCGTACCGTCTTTGGTGGTGATCGTGTTCATCGTATGGGCTCCTTGATGGGCGGAAGCGGCGTGTTTGGGGGCGGCGGCGGCAGCGGCCGGCAGCGCGGCGGCGGCAACGGCGGTCGCGCCGGCCAGCAGCATGTCTCGGCGGCGCGCCGAGGGAATGGCGTCGTGATCTGCGGGACGCATGAGGACTCCTTGAACGTGCGGTGTAATGATGCCGCGTTGGATGAAGGGTTTCGGATCCGCCCGCAAGCGGCGCTCGCGCGTGCAGTTCCGGCGCGTTCGCGTTCGCGCACCGGCAGGCACGCAAGGGCAGCGAACGAACACCGACAGGAGGCTATCCCGCGAGCGCGCGGCGCGTACTGAAATCATGCTGAATTGTCATGAACGCGGCCGCCGCGCGCCACGCGGCCGCGCCCGCCAGAAAAATTAAGCCCGGCGTAAAGACTCTTCAGCGGCGGCCCGCTATCGTCAGCATCAGGTCATCCCGCCGCGGGTCTCGCCGGTTCGCGGCGGCGGATGACGCATCGCGATGCGTGCGGGTGCGAGACATCCGGCCCATCGCCACTTGCCCGGATACGCCGCCATGAACGCCTTCAATCGCTGGGAACACGTGATGACGCTGCTCGACCCGTCGCCTGCCGCGCATCGCCGCGCGCCGCCGCCACTTCGCGACCCGGACGCCGCGTGCCGTCGCCATCGCGACGAAGTGCCGGCCGCGTCGAGCGGCGGCATGCGCCGCCGGTGCGCGATCGTCGCGGCCGAGCGGCAGACCGATTCGTCGGTCCTGATATCGTGGAGCGATCCCACGCGCTTTCGCTACGACGAGCAGCGCTGGATCAGCGCCAAGTCGCGCGGTCTCGGGCGCTGCGCGCTGACCGGCATCACGATCCGTGCCGGCGATGCGATCTACAAGCCGCAATGGCGCGGCGCGAAGCGCCCGGCGAACTACCGGGAAGTGATCCTCGCGTCCGAGTTGAACCGCTTCCTTGCCAGGCTGTCGCGGTCATGACGCGGCACCCGGCACGCCATCCGTCGGCACCGGCCGGCGGCCGCCTGTTCACAACCGAGGGATCCGCATGAGCACGTTCACGACACGCGACGGCGTTTCGATTTGACGCGGCGGCGGTGACGCGGCCGGTGCGGGCACGGCCGGCCGTGCCCGCTCACGCCGGCCATGTCGACCCGAGCACCAGGCCGCGGAAATTCGTCCGACGATAGTCCGGGTCGCAACGCTCGCGCACGTCGGCGCATACGTTGCCGAACGCCGTCTCGGGGCGATGCGCGGTGCCCGCGGCGAGTGCCTCGAGCAACAGCGCATCGAAGCACGGGCCCCGTGGCCCCGCCTGCACGATCTCGTCGCGTTCGGCGCGGCCGCCCTCTTCGAAATGCAGCGCGTAGAGATCCGTTTCGACACCCGCGCCGAGCAGCGCGGTCAGCGGCGTCATGTGCGGATGAATGCCGACGGTCGTGTGCAGCGCGATCGCGCGCCATGCCTCGGCCGTGTCTTCGGCGGCGACGCCATATCTGCCGAGAAACGTGAAACGCGTGCGCGACGTTCGTGCCGTCGATTTCGTCGCAACGGCGCGCGTGCCGCTGACCTTCTGTCAGCCCGACGGCATGGAACAACGCGGCGACGTACGGGAATTCGGCATCGAATGCGATGCCGCGGCGCATATCGATGTTCGATGCAAATGCGAATACGCGCATCGTATTCAGGAACGAGAGCTTTTCGGGAACATCGGCGCAATTAATTCAAATCGCCACGCGGCAAATGATTCGGTGCAAAAGCGAATCAGGAATGGCGGCGTTTTTATCACGCGGAACAGATTCATCGGTGAATCATGGTTTCGCCTATTGCCAGCGCCGGAAACCGTGATGTGCGGCGCCGGACAGGGTGAGGCGAGAATGCCTGATTGCGACGGCGCTCGCGATTATCGTCGATTCAAAAAATTTGCACTTTAGCTTCGGATAATTTGAATCAACGGATGCTGAAAATGCCGTAGCATCTGCATCAAACCGGTGTCATTTCTGACAGGGCATCGATGAATGGAAGCGATTAAAAATTCAAATGATCCGGATTGGAACACTTCACGTTTTTCTCGACAGACGTGAAATTCGCTCGAACGGCAAACTGCTGCGAATCGGCAGTCGCGCATTCGAAATTCTCGAACTCCTGATTCGGGCGAACGGCGCCTTGGTATCGAAAGACGAGATCATGCAGCGCGTGTGGCCGCACACGGTCGTGGAGGAAAACAACCTGCAGGTGCATGTCGCCGCGTTGCGCAAGGCGCTCGCCCACGACCGGAACCTGATCATCACGGTGCCGGGGCGCGGCTACCGGCTGGTCGGCGGGCACGCGCCAGCCGCGGCGCCCGTGCGTCCCGCGGCATCGCGGCTGGCGCCCGCGCCGACTGCACTCATCGGCCGCGAGCAGACGATCGCGGACGTCCTCGCGGCACTCGACACCGCGCGCGTCGTGACGCTGGTCGGCGCGGGCGGCATCGGCAAGACGCGGGTGGCGCTCGAAGCGGCCGTGCGGGCCGAAGCGCGCTTTCCGGATGGCGCCGCGTTCGTGTCGCTGGCCACGGTGGCGTGCCCGCAATTCGTGCCCGACGCGCTGGCCGGCGCGTTCGGTCTCGTGCACCCGGCCGGGTCGCTGACGCTCGAAGCCGTGCTCGCCAGCGTTGCGCAGCGACGGATGTTGCTCGTGCTCGACAATTGCGAACACCTGCTCGATGCCGCCGCGCGGATCGCGGCCGTGCTGACCGAGTCGGATACCGGTTTGTGCGTGCTGGCAACCAGCCGGGAGGCGCTGCGGATCCAGGGCGAGCGGCTGTGTCCGGTGCCGCCGCTCGAGGTACCCGGCGAGGGCGCCGACGAACGCGAGACCGTTGGCGCGAGCGCGGTGCAACTATTCTCGGCGCGCGCACGCGCCGCCGATCCGCGCTTTCCGCTCGACGAACGCTGCCTGGCGCTGATGGCGTCGGTCTGCCGGCGTCTCGACGGGCTGCCGCTCGCGATCGAACTGGCCGCGGCCCGCGCGGCCGTGCTCGGCATCGACGTGCTGGCCGCGCATCTCGACGACCATTTCCGGTTGCTGACCGGCGGCTTTCGCACGGCCTTGCCGCGTCACCAGACGTTGCAGGCGATGTACGACTGGAGCTATCGCCTGCTCGGCGACGCGGAGCGCCTGCTGCTGCGCTGGCTCGGGGTGTTCCGCGACAGCTTCTCGATCGACGCGGTGCGGAACATCGTCGGAACGAAGGGGCTCGTCGACGCGGCGCTGCTCGACGCGATCGCGGGCCTCGTGTCGAAATCGCTCCTGAGCCTCGAGAGCGCGCACGGCGCGCCGCGCTACCGGCTGCTGACGACGACTCGCGCGTATGCGCTGCAGCAGCTCGAGAACAACGGCGAATGCGCGGCCGCGGCGCTCGCGCACGCGCACTACTTCCTTGCGCTGTTCCGGCGCGCGCCCGGTAGCGACGACGGGCTGCGCGCCGCATCGCGGCTCGACGTGATCCGGCGCGAACTCGGCAATCTGCGCGCGGCGCTCGACTGGGCGTTTTCGCCGAACGGCGACGCGCGGGTCGGCATCGCGCTGGCGGCCGTGGCGGTCCCGTGCCTGTTCGATCTGTCGCTCGTGGACGAGTGTCGCGAACGGGCGCGCGCGGCGCTCGATGCGATGCGCGATCTCGACGAGACGCCTGCGCACGCCGACGCGCGCGTGCGGCTGCTGGCCGCGTATGCGGCCGCGCTCGCGCATACGTCGGGACCGATGCGGGTCGCGCACGACGCATGGTCGGCCGTGCACGCGCTCGGGTTCGACGCGGCCGAGGCCGAACTGCCGGCGCGCCAGCCGTAACGGCGCGCCGCCGCCGTATTCAGAACATTTCAGGTCGAACACAGGACCTCGCCGGCCGGCCCCTCTACATTGCCTGCACGGGGATTGCCCGTTCATCGCTGTCGCGACGCCACGGCATGCCGGCGCATGCCCCGCCCGTCGCGAAGCGTGCATTCAACCCATCCCACATGCCGAACCTGTCCGTCACGGTCGCTTACGGCGCGCCGATCGTTCTTGCCGACCTGATCGCCTGGCGGCTGCTCGGGCGTGGCCGTTCGACGACGAAAGCCGTCTGGCGCTGCGCGTCGTTCGCAGCGTTGACCTACGTGCTGTTCTCGACCGGCGTGAGCCCGCTCGCGGTGCCGCCGTCGCCCGACCGGTTCGACCGGCTCGCGATCCAGGCGATCGGCGTCGCATGGTGGCTGCAGTGCGCGCTGGTGTTCAGCCTGATGCTCGACCCTCTGCTGCTGCCGCGCGCGTGGCGCAACCAGCGGCTGTTCCACGACATCGCCGCGGGCGCCGTGTTCGGTGCCGCCGCCGTCGCCGCGCTGGGCTACGTGCTGGGGCTGCCGCTCAGCGGGGTGGTCGCGACCTCGGGGGCGGTCGCCGTCATCCTCGGGCTCGCGGTCCAGAACACGCTGAACGACGTGTTCTCGGGCCTGGTGCTGAGTACCACGCAGCCGTTTCGTCTCGGCGATACGGTGGCGATCGGCGCGCTGGAAGGGCGCGTCGTCGAAAGCAACTGGCGCGCGACCAAGCTGATCGACAGCCTCGGCAATCTGGTCGTCGTGCCGAACAGCGTCGCGGCCAAGGCGGCGATCGTCAACCTGAGCGAACCGGCGAACGTGTACGGCGTGACGCTGACGATCGAGGTCGATCCGCACGCGCGACCCGCCGTCGTCGTCGATGCGCTCGGGCGTGCCGCGGCCAGTTCGCTGGACGTGCTCGCCAGCCCGGCGCCGATCCCGGTCGTCAAGGCGTTCAGGACCAACTCGATCGAATACGAACTCGTCTGTTACGTCGACTCGCTGCAGAAGAAGATCGACGTCCGCAACCGGCTCTACGATCTGGCCCACCGGCATCTGGCTGCCGCGGACGTCGCGCTGCGCCCGCTGACGGGCGCGCCGGCGGCACCCCGTCCGGCGTCGCGCGGGCAACGCCTGCTGCGCGCGGTCGAGCTGTTCAGGCAGCTCGACGACGCGGACCTCGCAATACTGGCCGATGCGCTCGCGTCACGCGTGTTCCACAAGGGCGAGGTGATCTACGCGTCGAATTCCGACGCGCGCCTGCTGACGATCGTCGCGGCCGGCGTCGCAGCGGTGTTCGTGCCGGGCGCGACGGGCGACACGGAAGTCAGGCGGATGGCACCCGGCGATGCGATCGGCCAGTCCGTCGTGCTCGCCGGCACGCAGCTGCATGCGAGCGTCTACGCGGTGACGGCCGTGACGGCCTATCAGCTGAGCAGTCGCGACCTGTCGCCGCTGATCGCGAGGAAACCCGAGCTGGGGCGGCTGATGTGCGAATCGCTCACCGAGCACATCGCGACCGAGGAGAAGATGATGATGCCGCCGGCCGCGAGTGCCCATGCGTCGTTCAACCTGATCGAGTGGCTCGAGAAGGAGATGAAGCGCCTGCACGATTCGTTCGGCTGACGCACGGCGGGCGGCGGCGGTCGCGGAGATGGCGGGCTCAGGCGAGCGCGGTGAACCGGTCGACGAGGTCCGGGCGGTCGAGTTGTTCGACCCACCAGTGCAGCGCGCGTCCGGCCTCGTCGCCGCGCCACGCGAGGTAGCAATGGGTCGTGTCGCGCATGCCGGTCACCTGGCGTGCGACCAGCTTGCCTTGCTCGATCGCGCGTGCCGCGATGCACTCGGGGAGCGTGCCCACCGCGAGCCCTTCGCACTGCGCGGCCAGTTTGGCGGCGAGGGTGGGGACGGCGAGATACGGCTGCCCCGCGTCGACGGCGACCGAACGCGGCCGCAGCTCGCGGGACGTATCGGAGATCGTCGCGCCGCGATAGGCGACGACCGACGCCATCGACAGCGGTTCCGGCAGCGCCGCGAGCGGATGGGTGGGGGCGACGGCGAACACGTGCCTGAGCGTGCCGATCGGCCGTGCCACGATGTCCGGCAGCTCGGGCGGTTCGCCCGCGGCGCCGACGACGAGATCCGCGCGGCGCGAAATCAGCGCATCCCAGGTGCCGCCGAGCACTTCGGTGGACAGTCGCAGCCGCGTGTCCATCTCGAGACCGTAGAACGTGTGCACGTACGGCCACATCGCCTCGAACGGCAGGATCTCGTCGATACAGATCCGGACCTCGGTTTCCCAGCCTTGCTGCGCACGCTGCGCCTTGCGTTCGAGCTGTTCGGCGGCATGCAGCAGCCGGCGCCCCTCTTCGACGACCACGCGCCCCGCGTGCGTGAGTTTCGCACGGCGTCCGCTGCGGTCGAACAGCGCGACGTCGAGGTCGCTTTCGAGCTTTTGTACGAGGTAAGTCAGCGCGGACGGCACGCGGTGCAGCAGCTCGGCGGCTGCGGCGAACGTGCCGGTGCGGTCGATCGCGTCCAGTGCTTCGAGCGCTTCGAATGACAGCTTCATGGCGAATTCCATCGAGGGGCGTCGGGCTGCCATGTTAGCGTCAAGCGCCGCTCGATCCAACGCCGTTCAGGAGGATTCATCGCGCGGCCGGGCGGCGGGACGGAGCGGCATGGCGCGGGCCGCGCCGCGCATCGCAAGCGCGCCGCATCACCGTGATCGAAGGAAATCGTCGGCATGGCCATGCCCGCGGAAGGGCAGGGCTGCATCCGGTTAGCGAACGTGCATCACGTCGGTGTCGAGTCGCGGCGCGTCGCGGCGGTGTCGGGTGCATGGGCACCGGGCAGCGCGCCGAACATGTGCTGGCTGCACTTCGCATCGCGCCACGCGGTGCCGAGCCGGATACCGCCGAACATCCGCCGCGCGACCGGCAGGATCTGTTCGCCGGCCAGGATGCCCAGCAGGCCGGCGAGGGCGACGGTCGGCGGCGCCGGCGATGGCACGCCGATCAGCGCATAGACGATACCGGCGAGGAGGCCGGCGAACAGGGACGCAGTGTACGGTTTCATGGGATCCAGGTGAAATGACGGCCGTGTGAAAAATGCGGACAACTACCGATCTGGCGTCGCTTCGACAGTCCGCGACCAGCCTATCAGGTCTTCGTGATCACCATGAGCCGGTTCAACGCAATTCAGATCTTTTAAGCCTGAGCGTTGAAGGCCGCAGAAATCAGAATGATTAATTGGCGCGATCGGGAATTTGCATATTGAATGATGGGGGCTGGCTGTCGAACCTCCCGGCACAGCGCATTGGATGCCTCCCGGATGGGTCGGCGAGGCAGGCCGTATTTTTTCTCCGCGTCAAAGGACATCACGCCATGAGCAATCCGAAGCTTGAAGTACTCACTCCGCACAACAGCCAGCTGATCTTCATCGACCAGCAACCGCAGATGGCGTTCGGCGTTCAGTCGATCGATCGCCAGACGCTGAAGAACAACGTCGTCGGCCTCGCGAAGGCCGCGAAGGTATTCAACATCCCGACCACGATCACGACTGTCGAAAGCGACAGCTTCTCGGGCCACACGTATCCCGAGCTGCTCGACGTGTTCCCGAACCAGAAGACGCTCGAACGCACGTCGATGAACTCGTGGGACGACCAGAAGGTGCGCGACGCGCTGGCCGCGAACGGCCGCAAGAAGGTGGTCGTCTCCGGCCTGTGGACCGAAGTCTGCAACACGACGTTCGCGCTCTGCGCGATGCTCGAGGGCGACTACGAGATCTACATGGTGGCCGACGCATCGGGCGGCACGTCGCAGGCCGCGCACGATTTCGCGATGCAGCGCATGGTGCAGGCCGGCGTGGTGCCGGTCACGTGGCAGCAGGTCCTGCTCGAATGGCAGCGTGACTGGGCGCACCGCGAGACGTACGACGCCGTGATGGCGATCGCGAAGGAGCACTCGGGCGCGTACGGCATGGGCGTCGACTACGCGTACACGATGGTCCACAAGGCCGCGCCGCGCACCGCGACGCCGCACGAGTCGATCCCGGCCGTGCCGGCGAAGTAAGCGCAGACGGTCTGCGACCGTCGATGCCGGTGCGGCGGGTTCGATGCGAACGCGCCGCACCGGCTCCGTTGCCGCGGGCGGCGGACCGTGAACGAATCACGGATGCCGTGCGCGGCGCGTTGGCCAGGACACAGCGCCTGCATTCCAACTTGTCCGGGAGATTGATTGCATGGAACCTTATCTGGTTTCCCTTGGCGCGGGCCTGCTGATCGGTGTCATCTACAGCGCCATCAAGGTCCGCTCTCCCGCACCGCCGCTGATTGCGCTGGTCGGGTTGCTCGGCATGCTGATCGGCGTGCAGGCCTTGCCCACCCTCAAACAGCTCTTTGGCTTCTGATCGAAACGAGGTGATGCATATGACCGCAACCGGGACTCAACCGGATCTGATCCTCCATAACGGACGATTCACGACCCTCGACCGCGCGAACCCCGTCGCGACTGCCGTGGCGATTGCCGGCGGCCGCTTCGTTGCGGTCGGCAACGACGCGGACGTGATGCCGCTCGCCGGCCGCGCGACGAAAGTCGTCGATCTCGGCGGCCGCAGCGCGCTGCCGGGCCTGATCGACAACCACTGCCACGTGATTCGCGGCGGCCTGAACTACAACATGGAGCTGCGCTGGGACGGCGTGCGCTCGCTTGCGGTCGCGATGGAGATGCTCAAGCAGCAGGTCGCGATCACGCCCGCGCCGCAGTGGGTGCGCGTGGTCGGCGGCTTCACCGAACACCAGTTCGTGGAGAAGCGGCTGCCGACGATCGACGAACTCAACGCGGCCGCGCCCGATACGCCGGTGTTCATCCTGCACCTGTACGAT
>Ga0157367_1000255_pt1 | contig 27608 bp, 25 predicted proteins | sample AttbisABBM2_FD_113142 | JGI IMG/M metagenome (GOLD analysis project Ga0157367, IMG submission 113142) | Fungus gardens microbial communities from leaf cutter ant in Botucatu, State of São Paulo, Brazil - Atta bisphaerica ABBM2 | ecosystem: Host-associated > Fungi > Mycelium > Unclassified ... | reverse complement strand
GAGACTCTCCGCGCCCGACTGAGCACCACCCGCGAACGTTTTGGCAATGCGGTGACCCACCTTGAAGCGGTCAGCCCCCTCTCCACGCTGGCGCGCGGCTATAGCGTGACGACGGCGACGGACGGCAAAGTGCTCAAGCAGACCAAACAGGTAAATACCGGCGATGTGCTGACGACGCGTCTTTCAGACGGCTGGGTAGAAAGCGAAGTGAAATCAATTAAACCGGTGAAAAAGACGCGTCAGCGTAAAACCGGATAATTCTTCGCCGGTTACTTACTATACTGCTGCTATTCCCTTTTTTAATAAGGAGAGCAGCATGCCCCATCTTTATAGCGTTATTCCCCCTTATATTCTTCGTCGTATTATCGAAAGCGGTTCCGAACCGCAGCAGCGCTGTGCCCGTCAGACCTTAACCCACGTCCAGACGCTGATGGCCCACATGCCGGGCAAACCCGCCGCGCCGCATGTGAATAAAGTCGGACAGCTGGAGCGGGACATCTACGATGCGAAGCAAACTCAGGAGCTACCGGGTACGCAGGTGCGTTACGAAGGCCAGTCGTCGAACGGCGATGTGGCGGTAGACGAAGCCTACGATTATTTGGGTATTACCCATGATTTTTTCTGGAAGGAATATCAGCGCGATTCGCTCGATAACAAAGGGCTTATTTTAACCGGCACCGTTCATTACGGTCGGGAATATCAGAACGCCTTCTGGAATGGTCAGCAGATGGTATTTGGCGACGGCGACGGGGAAATATTTAACCGCTTTACCATCGCCATCGACGTGGTGGCGCACGAGCTGAGCCACGGCGTGACCGAGACCGAAGCCGGGCTTATCTACTTTGAGCAGTCCGGCGCGCTGAACGAGTCGCTGTCGGACGTGTTTGGCTCACTGGTGAAGCAGTACCATCTGAAGCAAACCGCCGATAAAGCGGACTGGCTGATTGGTGAAGGGCTGCTGGCGAAAGGGATCAACGGTAAAGGGCTGCGCTCAATGTCTGAACCCGGCACCGCCTACAACGATCCGCTGCTCGGCAAAGACCCGCAGCCCGCGCACATGAAAGATTTCATTAAAACGCGCGAGGATAACGGCGGCGTTCATCTCAACTCCGGCATCCCCAACCGGGCATTTTATCTGGCCGCGACGGCGATCGGCGGCTACGCCTGGGAAAAAGCGGGTTATGCCTGGTACGACACGGTTTGCGATCGCAATCTGGCGCAGGATGCGGATTTTGAGGCCTTCGCAAAACTGACGATCGCGCACGGAGAGAAACGCTCCGGCGGCGACGTTGGGGCGGCCATTAAACAAGCCTGGGAACAGGTAGGAGTGTTGTAAATGCAGGTTCCGGAACTGACGGATGACGCCGTGGTTGAGCTGGCCCGGGAAGGCGGCGTCGCCTATATTCCCAAGCTGAGCGGCCAGCGCACCATCGCGCTCTCATCGCTCAATGAGGCCCAGCGCCAGCGTCTGGTAAGCATCCTGGAGCAGGCCTTTCCGCGCGGTCAGCCGCCGGGACAGGCCTCGTCACCCGGCAGCGGCGACCAGCGCTATTTCCGCATCCAGATTATCTGGACCGGGCAAAATCAGGCGCACTACGCCGATATCATCGTGCTGGTACCGGAGCAGGAAGCGCCCGAGTCGCTGGTCGAGCTGTGGAAGAAAGGCGAAGGCTGCGTGTGCGATTAACCTTCGGCCCGAACAAACTCCACGCGTTTTTTAGAGATAAGACCGTGGCCGTTCTGACAGAAATAATCCACCGCCCCGCAGGCTTTTAAGACCTGGAGTGGCTGATGGCACTCCGGGCAGCGGGCTTCAAGCGCAATATCCTTATTACAGCTCTCGCAGTGTGCTACCCCATTCTGAGGCTCAAGCAGTGCCTGGCAATCCGGGCAGGTAATCGTCATGGTGACTCCTTAATAGCATTCTGGTCTGCAATAATTTTACCACGTTGCGTTCAGTGCGGGCCACGCAGCTGTTGCTGCAAGGTCAGCAGCAGCGTCACTTCCTCGATTCGGCGACGCGTTGTGCGGATCACCTCGTGCGGATCCCGTTCAAACAAGCTGTTGGTGCCCAGAATATGCCCGGCAAGACAGTGCTCGTAGATTGTCCCGGGGATATGCCAGCGCTGAATGTTCTCACCCTCAATCAGCTCCAGCACATCCTCCGCGCCGCGCCGGTCGTAGCTAATGATGCGCCCGTCGCGCAACCAGAGCCGTAAGCCTTTTTGCCCGCCGGCAGGTCCCGCGTATTTGTTAAGCCAGAGATCCACCGGCACGCCGCTGATGCGGCCCTGCAGATGCGCCTCGCCCTCCGCCGTGGTCAGGTCGCCTTTTGCGATATCGCGGCCCAGGCGGTCTTTAGCCGTCACCACCTGTAACGTCATCTCATCATTCCCGCCCAGATAACGCACCGTTTCGCGCAGCATCGCCAGCACGTGCGTACCGATATCCAGAATCACGCCATCAGGGTGACGAAGCGAACGGGTGTCCGGCTCGCCGGTGGCAAAGTTAAGCGCGATGGGTTCCCCAGCGGCGTTAACTCCGCTCGGCTTCTGCAAATAGCCGTCGATTTTGACGATATCAGAGACATTGCCAACCAGCGACCGCTTCACCGTTTCGATGCGCGCCATCCAGTGATCGAGCGCCAGCACGCGGGATGCGACGTCAGGGTTTGCCAGCAGCGCGTTGAGCTTTTCGATTTGGGACAGCGTGGCGACAATCGGTTTTTCAACTACGATGCGGGAAACCGATGAGGCGAGAGCGTGTTCAAGCACCTCAAGATGGTGCAGCGACGCCGTGGTAATAAACAGGGTATCAAGCGGCTGGGAGAGGAGTTCAGCCAGTGTGGCACAACGCGTTACCCCCTCCGGCTGTTTTACGGGCTGGATATCAAAGCCTAAACAGTGAGGGAGATTATCAAAGCATTTTCGTATTGCGGGCAGGTAAGCTGTTTCAACGACTGCGCCAAGACCCACAAACCCTAACAGCATATTCTTACCTCGTTGAGTAAATTGCCGGGGCATAACGCCGCCCCGGCAAGCTCGAGGTTTATGAGGCGTTAGCTGCCGGTTTAGTCTGCGCATTTTCCAGCATGCGGCGTACCGGCACAATGAGGACGATCAGTACCGCGGCACAAATCAGCAGCGCGACGGAGCAGCGCGCAAAGAGATCCGGCAGCATATCCAGCTGGTCGGCCTTCACGTGGCCGCCAATCAGGCCCGCCGCCAGGTTACCCAGCGCGCTCGCACAGAACCACAGTCCCATCATCTGACCGCGCATTCTCTCCGGCGCCAGCAGCGTCATGGTCGCCAGACCAATCGGGCTCAGACACAGTTCGCCGAGCGTCAGCATCAGGATGCTGCCCACCAGCCAGAACGGCGACACGCCCGCCCCACCGTTGCTCAGCACGTTTTGTGCCGCCAGCATCATCAGGCCAAAGCCCGCTGCGGCACACAAAATACCGATAACAAACTTGGTGATGCTGCTCGGGCGAATGTTCATGCTCGCGAGCTTCGGCCACGCCCAGCTGAACACCGGTGCCAGCAGGATGATGAACAGGGCGTTGATTGACTGGAACCACACCGCCGGGATTTCAAAATCGCCGATCATGCGGTTAGTGTAGTCGTTGGCAAACAGGTTGAACGAGGTTGGCTTTTGTTCGAACGCGGACCAGAAGAACGCCGCAGAGATCAGCAGAATAAAGCAGACCAGCAGCCTGGCGCGCTCTTTACGGTTCAGCCCCGCAAAAACAAACAGATAAATGAAGTAGAGGGCAACGGACGCCGCGATCACGTAGACCAGCACGCTGGCTACCGCGACCGGGTTAATCACAATCACGCCCTGCGCAATCAGCGTCACGATCGTTGCCACGCCTGCCGCCAGCGCCAGCAGCCAAACGCCCACGCCGTTACGCTTCACCACCGGGCTGTTCCAGGTAGAGTCGAGGCCGACTTCGCCGTCATAGCGTTTCATGGCCGGAACGGCAAACACGCGGAAGATAATCAGCGCCACCAGCATCCCGATACCGCCAATGCCAAAGCCCCAGTGCCAGCCGTGGGTTTTAATCAGCCAGCCGGAAATCAGCGGCGCGATGAACGAGCCCATGTTGATGCCCATATAGAACAGCGAGAAACCGCCGTCACGACGCGCGTCGCCTTTTTTATACAGGGTACCGACCATCACCGAGATACAGGTCTTGAACAGCCCGGAGCCGAGCACGATGAACATCAGGCCGATAAAGAACAGGTTGTTGCCCATCACCGCCGAGAGCGCAATCGACAGGTGACCGAGCGCAATAAGGATCGAACCGTACCAGACGGCTCTCTGCTGACCGAGCCAGTTATCCGCCAGCCAGCCGCCCGGCAGCGCGGCCAGGTACATGGTACCGGCAAAGATGCCGACAATCGCCGAGGCGTTTTCACGCGCCAGGCCCATCCCGCCGTCATAGACGGTGGCGGCCATAAACAGGATCAGTAACGGACGAATGCCGTAAAACGAGAAACGCTCCCACATCTCGGTGAAGAACAGCGAACCGAGCGGATACGGGTGGCCGAAGAACGTTCGGCTCTCTTTTTGATTAACAGTGGATTGCATAATTCTCCCGAAAGGTATGTCGTCGTGCTTGTAAACACCAGCAGGTACGCCGGCCAGTTACGTATCTGGCCGATTTTTTACATGCGGCGAAAGGTTAGTTAACCATTTGATAACCAGGCGCTAGTTTTGTCTAGTACCGGACCCTGGACTTTAAGATGAAAATTCGACGATTGTCTACTTTCTTAGATTTAAACATGGTTAAAAGTGAATAGTGATTGACTTCACACAGGGAAAACCGGCGGTATGATTGGGCAAAAAAAAGCCCGCGATCACCGCGGGCTTTCGTAAGAGCAGCAAAGCTTATTTGCTTTTCTTAATGTGAAAAACCATTAAAACAACAAGCTATTATTTTTAATGCATTTTTAAATTCTTATCACATGTATGTGTACACCCTTGGGTACACAAAAAAGGACCATCGATAACTTTTAGAGGTCTAGTTGACCGATGACACCGTCAGTCCGTTAAGAGCGAGGAACGGACATTACTTAGATCATTCTGTGTGAATCAACAGGGAGCAGATTAGTCTGCGCCGTAGGTACTGACTATGAGTCGTTATGCTGACAAGGAGGTACTCGCGATACTACCAAACTACGGCATTCAGCGCCATGATCGCTCCCAATTGTAACGAACGAGAGGCGATCATTTGCGATGGCATTTACAAGAGGATGCGATGATCTCAAATTCCTAAAATATCCTATTCCCTTCGGCTAGGAAACCCATACGTAAAACCTAAATTTACAATGTGTTTTTGGGGCTATGCTGATCTATCAAATAAATCAAATCCTCACAATGTAATTTGCATCGAATAAGCTCCCTGATTGGAACACTGTAAAAATGGGCTTTATCCGTACGCACAGCATTGATCGGAGCCAGCATTATTTCCAACTCTCGTTTGTCTTGCGCAAGATGACTGAAGGCTGCCCACGCGTCTCTCCATAGCATTAATTGACCAAGCTGGCCCAGATATAGTCCATCAAAGATTCCTAAAATCTGGTCTCGTGGAGTATATTTGTAGCGCGCATTAGACTTAACGACATTTCCCTGCACCTTCTTAAAAGCAGCGCCTCCAAGAGCCTGCTCAATCTTTGCCTGAACAGCCACACCAAAAGTTTTTTCGTAAATGTATCGCACATAGGAGCGAAGGCTGATTTCAGCACTTTCAATTAAACTCCAGATGGCATCGTGCGTGGGGCCATCATTCATGTCATTGTGGGGGGCGGGTGGAACTTCATCGACAAAAATATACTCTTTTATATAACCCCAATATACTTCATTAATTGCACTAAGAAAGCCGTTTTCATATTTACCGATACCAGTGAATAAAAGCTCGTCAATGGCCTTTTCAGAAAGCATCGGGTCCCAACCATGATCTTTAAAGATGGAGACTACTTGACTGTTAGGGATTTTATCATTGACCGCCAGTACATCATGAACAGCTCGCGCTTGTTTCGACAAAGCTACCGCCCAAAGGCGCAAAAGCTGACTGCACTCTGTGCGGAAAATCGCAAGCGACGAAGAAAGATGCTCAACAGTATTTATCTCGTTACGTTGAATAAAGTCCCACAACCTAACCGTAAGCCCTGCATGGCCTCCAGTTATGGAATGTAGTTTGAGAGCAACATTTTCTTCGATAGAGAGTGCATAACTTGTTTCAATGTTCTTTACAAGAACACCCACGTCATCTTTTGAAAAGTTCTGGATATAATAATATGCCGCTCGACTACCTATAGGCGATGTATCATCTTCCGAAAACACAAAAAGCTGTTGAGCCCCCGCAAAAACCATACCTATTTTTGCTTGAGCAGCTAATTCTGACCCATAAAGAATAGTAAAAAGGTTATCTTGGAATCCGCGTGGAAAACGCTCACCCAAAACACGCTCAGATTCGTCTATGAGAAATAAGATTGTTAAATCAACGTTGCCAGCACTACTGGTTATACTTAATATTCGTGATGAAAAATCTTCTACTGTGACGCACCTGTTTTCTTCGAGGGAATTTATAGGAAACCCATCAATCGTGGCCTTACACGACTCAATAGTCCTCACAACCAAGTAAGTAAAGAAGTCGCTGGGGGTTGCTTCTACAGGAAGTCTGGTAAGGTCAATATAAACAGGGCAAGTGAAGGTATCAAGGTTTTCGACGCTGACAGATCGCTGCAAAGTCTCATGAACCTTAAGGAGAAGCGTTGTCTTCCCGCTTTGACGTCCGCCAAAAAGTAGCACACATCTTCTGTTTATAGCCTCGCGCTCCAGAGCAACTATAAGTTTGCTTCTACCAGCAAAGATACTGACGTTGGCTTGAAAAGGGTCAAACGTATGCATCATTTAAACTCCCCAATTTTTCTTTTTAGCCAAAGGGCAAGTAAGTCCATAGTGAATTTAGCATGACCGCCCTCGAGTTCAATAAGCTGGTAACCTAATAAGTGCCTTAGTGCCATACCCGAGGAACCGCTTTTGACGAGCTCACTTGACATATGCGCTTCGTTACCATCCAATGCCAGCTTTAAACAAAAATTCTTTTCATCTGGGTAATCTCTCGAAAGCCTCTCGAAGATCTCTCGCATATCTTTGTCGCAAAAAAGGATATATTGATCAACACTTTCCTCTATTATTGCTTCTGTGATCAATAACGGCCGATCAATATATTTTTCGGCAAGAAAACTGCAGAACTGCCTTGAGAAGAACGGATGCCCACCTGTTAATTTAACAATCGCAGGTACCGCTCCCTTTGCAAACTTAATACCCATGCCTCGTCCAAGAGCGGTTAACATTGCGTTGCATTCAGATGAAGGCAATAGTCGAAGATAAATTTCTTTGAAAAAGTTGAATGCGGGGTTATCACGTTCCTCGAACTGAGCTGTTTCTGAAATCGCCGCATTTGCACCAGTCACTACAAGAGAAAACGAGCTTGATTCTTGAGAAACACCCCGCAAGTAACTAAAAAAGTCAAAATAGCCTGATAGACCTTCTTTTCCTTGTGAGGTAGGAAGAAGTCGTTCAATTTCATCTAGAAGAAGTACCAATTTGGGCTTTGAGTTAGCTGGCGAACTATCGATTGACTCAAGAATACTGGTTAGATCCGCGTCGAAGGCTGTTGCCACAGGAAAATCATGTGGTATATCTAGAACGCTTTCAAAGTGCCCACCTAGCCTCCACTTAGATACTTTTAACGTCTCACTGGACGACACGAGCCGATGAAGCTCCGATGACAAGCGCCAATATATCCAACTGAAATCTTTGACATCTCCAGGTACGCGTAAGAGGTCGACATATACATAGATATCACCATCATCTCTTGCTCTACGCGACAACTCTTTAAGAAGTGACGTCTTTCCAACCTTTCGCAGGCCGAACAACCCTACTGGCATCGAATCAGCAATTGAATGTTTTAACTCATCAAGGTCACGATTTCGACCAAAAAATTTTCGTCCGACGACGGGAAAATTAACGTTAAATAAGTCTCTACGGTAAAGCCACTGCCCAAATAATTCATTCAGTGTCGCATGAGTCTCCCCGCCCTCTATTTCCGCTTGAGAAAGCGGAATTATAGCAGGGTAAAGTTTATTCTTGTTTTCAATTCTTGAGAACAGTACTTTCTTCAAATCTTCAGAAACTGATGCAGTGACCATCAGGCATAGTTGCTCATCTGTGCCGCGCGCAGCAGCAGAAACCGCAATTTTTTCGGTGAGTTCATTTATGTCAGCTAATGATACCTGTGACTTGAAGTAGACTCTTACTAATATCGTAGTTTCAACACCAAAGCTTTCAATTAGCTCTTTATCTACGATGCCAACCACAATATCAGCGCCTTCAGTCACCGCATCGAGGGGCTCAACGTCGATAATTTTAAAACCTTCACCATTAAAGAAATTGAAGGCAAGATTTCCCCTATGGTGCTTGCTTCGTAACCGGGCAATGTTCAGAGACCTGAGGTCGCTTTCAGGAAATGATGCAGGTGATAGTGTCTGAATGGCCCGTTCATAATAGATTAGTGCCTCTTGGAGTGACGCATTAGTGTTTTCTTTAAATGCATTTCGCCCTAAAAGCAAATATATCCCACCATGCGTGCCAGGCTTAGCGTTCTTGAGTGCTTCTGTAAGAAGGCTACGAGCTTCCGAAAAAAGTTCGAGAGAAATGGCTAGAGTTGCAGCGTCTTCATATATTTTTCTTACAGGAAATTTTTTTAACCCTTCTCGATAAACATCCATAGCTTCTTTTTTTCGACCACGGTTTTTCTCCATTGCGGCGAAGCTGAGAACCACCTGTAATGACGGCGATACTTCAAAAGCTTTTCGAAAAAGTTTTTCCGCCTGTTCAAATTGCCGATTGTCTCGAGCGATCACTGCTTGGGCCCTGTAGTCTTGACCAGTAGCCGTATCTATCTCTCGAGAGAGGTTTAAATCGGCAGGGGCTACGCTTGGCTTGATGTCGCAAGCGCATGGGCCTTTACTATTTGTCCCAAGAATATAGCTGACTTTATCACCTACTCGATAATCAGACTTTTTCTGCAATTCTGAACGCGAAAAATAAAGTTTCGACTTACTATCATCTGTTTTCAAAAAACCAAACCACTGCCGCAGCATTGTAATTTCGCCTGAGTATCTTTCAGCCATTTTTCATCACAATTAGTTGTTTTTTCTGGTTGTAGTCTGCACTTGAAACTTCGTCGTTGCAAGCAGCTCTGAACAACTTTGACTAGAGCTCGCTCGCCGCTGAACGACTGCTCTTGGCACAGAGCGGACATGTGCACTCCAGTAATCTAAACTAAGCGTTAACAGGTGTTGAAGACGTTCTGTTCCTGTTTGAGACGTTCCGGAACGCAAACTTCAGGTCCCACGATCAGCGGGTTGAATCCGAACCCGTACGGAACGGGTTCTGACGGAAGAACGGAATAGGACGAGGGCAAACGAGAATCACCTTCTTTTTCTTAGCTGCCCGCCCGACCCGACATCAGCTGTCTCTGGATTCAGTCATCAGCACTCTGACGATTTTGTCCACCAGAAAAGGCATCGCCTGATTCAGCTCTGGATCGCTTAAAAGCTTCCCGGCGACCCTTAATGCAAAATGGCGAACGGCATCGTTGTTTTTGCTGCACGGTGTGCGGCTGTAGTCTTGATGCGCATCCCGTAAGCCGGGAAGCGTTTGGCTGTTATCCTCTGGTACCGCCGGCTTAACCCTGTCAGGAAACGGAATCACCGCCATGCACACTCTCCATGCAGGAATAGACTTTGAATTCCACCCATCCTAGTAGTAGGATGGGTACGTGTCAATCCTGCCAGCAGCCTATATCGGGGTCGTCGTCCTCCGGGCCTGTGATTTGACCATCTAGCGTCCTGTCTGCAGGCCATCCCGGCGGGATGCTATCAGACACTGCCCCCCTGTTTAACAGGATTAAAGACTGGAGACTGAAATGAGCGAACGTTCGCCGAAAGCACGAGAAATTATGGCAAACACCCGGCAACTGCTGACAGCCGGAGGGTATAAAAGCTTCAGCTATGCCGATCTTGCTGAGCGTGTCGGTATCCGCAAAGCCAGTATCCACCACCATTTTCCCGGCAAGGAAGATTTAGTGAAGGCGGTTGTGCAGGAGTACCGCGCAGAAGCCCTGGCGGGTATGGCGGCCATGGATCGGCAAATCGACGATCCCCTGGCCAAAGTGAAAGGATATGCCGACTTCTGGTCAGCGTGTATTAAGGATGGCACTTCGCCATTTTGCATCTGTGTAATGCTTGCAGTTGAGCTTCCCACCTTGCCTGCTGAAATAGCCGCCGAAGTCACCGGCCATTTCAGCGATCTCTCTGACTGGCTCGCCACCTTACTGAGGGCCGGCGAAGCCCGCGGCATTTTCCTGCTAAATGAAACGGCGGAAGCCGAAGCCCGGACGCTGATGGCGGGCATTCATGGCGCCATGCTGGCCGCACGCGCGTTCAATAATCCGGCGGTGTTTGATCAGATTGCCTCGCCGCTGATTAACAAGGTGGTCAACGTCGCCTGACGGTAGCCCGGTTTACCTGCCGGGCCGCTTTTATTTCAACTCGTCCCCTCCTCTTCCGTCCCCGGACGATCCTTTTACGAATTCACAGCCTCGCACGAAAACAGGTTGATCTTTTACCTACCTACTAGTAGGTTTACTGACAAAGAGAAGCTCACGCCGATGCTTCGTTTGTTCAGCCTACCGGGTTGAGAGGGTTAACATGTCCGATAATCATTACCATGTGCACCAGCAGCACTGGCTCCAGCACTATTATTTTATCCGCACCGCCTTCTCCGTTTTATGGGTGGTTGCCGTGTTTTCCGCGGGCCAGTCTTCACTTGTCTGGACGTCGGTACTGCTCATTCTTTACCCCGCCTGGGATGCAATGGCTAATTATATGGATGCCCTTAAAAGCGGTGGATTCGGCCGCAACCGGATGCAGACCGTCAATATTATCGTCAGTACCCTCACCACACTGGCCGTGATGGTGAACATAGACAGCATGTATGAGGTGATCCGTATATTTGGTGGCTGGGCAATACTGTCCGGTCTGCTGCAACTGGGGGCGGCGGTACAGCGCTGGAAACATTATGGTGCGCAGTGGAGCATGATTTTAAGCGGCGCGCAGTCTGCACTGGCGGGCGCCTTCTTCCTCGTTCAGACCCGGCTACCGGAACCCCCGTCGGTAAACACTATTGCGGGCTATGCGGCGTTTGGCGCCGTCTATTATTGTCTGTCCGCCGCATCGCTAACGGTTCGAAAACAAAATGAGCTCACCCAATGAAAATCACATCGCAGATAAACAGAAAGACGCTGGTGCGCCTCGCACTGGTAGGCCTGATCCCCCTGATACTGTGTTTATTATTTCTGTGGACTGGCGGCTGGCTTACGCCCGAACGGCTGACGTCGGATAAGCTCGTCAACGTGTTGGAACAGTCGGGTGGAATTCATGAAGGCTATCGCAGAAATCACGCGAAGGGCATGTGCGTGCTGGGCACCTTTGTCTCGAACGGCAATGCCAGCACGCTGTCGCGAGCTTTAGTGTTCAGCAAAGGTGAAACCGCCGTAACAGGCCGATTTGCGATTGCTGGCGGTAACCCGGGGGCGCCGGATTATGCCGTTCCCGTCCGGAGCATGGCGCTGTCCTTTCAGCAGGCTAATGGTGAGCAGTGGCATACCGGCATGAACGCCATGCCCTTTTTCCCCGTCAGCTCCGTTGAAGGTTTCTATGAGCTCCAGAAGGCCACCCTGCCGGATACGGCCACCGGAAAACCGAATCCGGAGAAAATGGGGGCCTTTGTCATGAAGCATCCGGAGATAAAACCGTTTTTTGCCTGGGCCAAACAAACCGTTCCCTCTTCCAGCTGGGCCAGCGATCGCTTTAACAGTCTGAATGCGTTTCGCCTGATTGATAAGGCCGGCAATGCACACCTGGTACGGTGGAGTATGGTGCCGCATGCAGCGTTTACGCCTGTTACCGATCCCGATAAACAGAACAAGGATTTTCTGCAACAGGATCTTCAGCGTCGTCTGGCGCAGGGCCCGCTGAAATGGGATCTGGTGTTCACGCTGGCTCAGGCGACGGATAACGGTAACGACGCCTCAAAAGCCTGGCCAGCCGACCGGAAGACGATGACGGCCGGCACGTTAGTCCTGACCAGCGCTGTCCCTCAGCAGCAGGGGCCATGCAATGACATCAATTACGATCCGTTAATTTTGCCCGACGGCATCGCGGCGTCTGATGATCCGATACTTAACGCGCGCTCATCGGCTTATGCCAAATCCTACAATCTGCGCACCCATGAACAGGCGCAACAGTCAGGAGAACATCTATGAAAAAGGTCGATTATTTTCATCCGGTCCTGCGTGTCCTGCACTGGCTGATGGCCACCGCGATCTTCATAATGTTGTTTATTGGTGTGGCGATGGTATCAACCGTTTCCTCCCTGCACAGCCTGCTGGTGTCGATCCACAAGCCACTGGGGGTGATGATCCTGCTCCTGGTCGTCGTTCGCGTGTGGGTACGCTTCACCACACCGGCCCCCGCTTTACCCGCCTCACTACCGGCCTGGCAGCGCGGGATGGCCCATTTTTCGCACTGGGCGCTCTATCTGATGATGCTGGCCCAGCCGCTGACTGGCTGGGCCATGCTCTCAGCTGCCGGGTATCCCGTCACACTGGGTTACGGAATCGTCCTGCCCCCCATCATGGGCATGAATAATGACTGGTATGCGATACTGCGGCCGCTTCACACCTGGGTTGCGCTGGCGCTATTCGCGACCGTAATGCTTCATCTTGCAGCCGCGCTGCTCCATGCTTTTGTGCTGCGCGACGGCGTGTTCAGCAGTATGGCAGGCATCCGCAAAAAATAGATTTACGTCGCGGCCGTCGCCGGATCGGCAAACATCGCATCGGCGATATCCAGCATGACCCGGAGTCTGTCCATGTGCCGGAGGTCGGAGTGATACCCCACCCAGATATCTTTGGACGGCGGGGGTTCCGGCATGCTGATGGGCTGCAATCCGGGGATGGCATCGCCAAGCGGGCGTGGCAGCACGGCAATGCCCATGCCCCGCTGACACATTTGCGCCTGGACGGCGCGGCTGGTGCTGGTGAACACTCGTCGTGACTGCGGAAACCTGTCGAGCAGCCAGGCGACGTCAGAAAAGTGGGACTGCGCCGTGTTCATCAGAATCAGCCCCACGGCGGCCGGGTCGCGCTGCGCGACATCGGCGATTTCCGGTACGCCGTACAGCGCATAGGGAATTCGCATCAGACGACGCTGAACAATATCCGGTTCGGTAAAAGGAACAATACGAAACGCGATATCGGCATCGCGGCGCGACAGATTGAGCAAGCGGTAGCTCGCGATGATTTCCGGTACAATCGCGGGATGACGTCGCGTCAGTTCGCTCAGAACAGGCGCCAGAACGTAGTTAGCAAACCACTCTGCGGAAGAGATCCGCAATAACCCTTCAAGACGGTCGTGATTCCCGGCCAGACGACGCTCCATCGCCAGCGCGGAGTTTTCCACGGCCTCTGCCAGCTTCAGCACCCTGTCGCCAGCGTCGGTGAGCACGAGCCCCTCCTTTGTCCGGCGAAACAGGGCTTGCTGCGCCTCATCCTCCAGCGCCTTTATCCGGCGTCCGACCGTCGGATGGCTCACGCCGAGACTGCGGGCCGCCTCCCCGAAAGACCCCTTACGCATCACTGCCAGAAATACCCGCACGTCGCCCCATTCCATACTGTCGCCTCACCGTACAAAAATGAACATCCAATATACAAAAGTGTCAGTTCCCAAACAACTTTGTCGGCTTCACTATAGCGTTCTCAACCCAATCCGCCCCCGGCGGGGATTTCAGGAGGCCTGCGCCATGAAAAAATTACACGACAGAGTTGCCATCGTAACCGGTGGATCCAGCGGTATCGGAGCCGCCATTGCCCGACAGCTGGCGGCTGACGGCGCAAAAGTCATTGTCAATTACACCTCCGGCAACAGCCGTGCCGGTAAGGTTGTCGCCGACATCGAGGCCGCTGGCGGGCATGCCGTGGCGTTTGCAGCGGATGTCACTCGCCAGGCGGACGTCAGGGAACTGATCGCCTTTGCCATCGACCACTACGGACACCTGGACATTGTGGTGAACAACGCCGGTGTCTACGAGTTCGCCCCGATAGAAGAAAGCACCGAAGCGCGCTACCGCAGGCAGTTTGACATCAATGTCCTGGGCCCACTGCTGGTGGCTGGCGCCGCCGCGCCGCATCTGACGAAAGGCAGCAGCATCATTAACATCAGTTCGTTCGTCACCCGCGTCTTTATCCCCGAGAGCGCCATCTACAGCGGCACCAAAGGCGCGATGGACGCCATCACCGGCGTGCTCGCGCGCGAGCTCGGGCCACGGGGCATTCGCGTTAACGCCGTCAACCCGGGCCTAATCGAAACGGAAGGGAGTCACAGTGCGGGCGCGATGAACTCGGACTTCCAGACATGGAATGAAAAGCAGACGCCACTCGGCCGCATCGGGCAGGTGCAGGATGTTGCGCCGATCGTTGCCTTTCTCGCCTCCGAGGACGCGGGGTGGATCACCGGCGAGGTGATTGTGGCCGCTGGCGGCATGCGCTGACATTCTCTGCATGACCCTCTGCCCAAACTGACCGAATACGTTCCTTACCCGGGACAGAACCGTTATCTGGAGTGTTCTATGTCAACACAACATCACACGCGCGCCGAGCCCCGTCGCTGGGCGATGTTTATCATCCTGCTGGTGGGCGCGTTTTTGCCCCCGCTCGATTTTTTTATCGTTAATGTGGCGCTGCCTGCCATTCAGGGCGAGCTGGGTGCCTCTTCGTCCGCGCAACAGCTTGTCATTTCATCCTATGCTGCCGTCTACGCGGTCACGTTAATCACCGGCGGTCGACTGGGTGATATTTACGGCCGGGGGAAGATGTTCTTTCTTGGACTTATCGGTTTTGCTGCAGCATCGTTGTTGTGCGGCGTGGCCTGGTCGCCGTGGGTGCTGATTGCCGGGCGCGTGTTACAGGGTGCCACCGCAGCCATTATGGCACCCCAGGCACTGGCCTCCGTACAGGCGATTTTTCCGGAAGCGGAAAAACCGCTGGCGCTGAGCCTCTATGGCGCCGTCTTTGGTCTGGCCTCCGTTATCGGGCAGATACTGGGTGGCATTCTGATTTCTGCAGATCTGTTTCATCTGGGCTGGCGTGCGATTTTTATCGTTAACCTGCCAGTGGCGCTGCTGGTCATTCTCTTCGGTCTACCGCTGCTGAAAGAGACGCGGGCGCAGTCGGCACAGCGACTGGATCCCGTCGGCATGCTGCTGGCCACCGTCACCCTTAGCGCGCTGATTGTGCCATTAATTGAAGGCCGTGAAGCGGGATGGCCCTGGTGGACATGGGGATCATTTCTTGCGTTCCCGCTGCTGGTGCTGGGGCTATGGCGTTATGAACGTCGCCTCAGTCAGAACGGTGGTTCGCCGCTGCTCGATCCGACCGTCTTACGCGCGCCGGGACTGGGTCAGGGTCTGGCGATCGTATTGCTGTTTTATTCCATCGGTGCCTTTTTTCTGTTGTTTTCTGTTTATCTTCAGGATGCGTTGCATTTAAACGCCCTGACCGCAGGCCTGATTTTTCTGCCCTTTGGCATCGGCTTCCTGGTTGGGCCGTTGCTGACACCCTACTTCAGGCGGTTTGCCGGAAATTACCTGAGCGCAATCGGAATGGGATGTGAGACGGCGGGTCTGGCGGGCCTTGCCGGGCTGATTGCCAGCACGCTGACGGGCACTCCTCCGGCCACGCTGCCGCTCGCGGCACTCCTTTTTATCACCGGTCTGGGTCAGGGGCTGGCGATGCCAACGCTGGTGAGAATGGTGACCGGCCGCGTAGCGCCCGCTTTTTCAGGCATGATTGCCGGCGTGACCAGCTCGACGCTGCAAATCAGCACTGCGCTGAGCGTCGCCGTCATCGGCGGCATTTTTTACAGCATGCTGGGGGGCGATAAAAGCGGCGCAACGATCACGCATGCCTTTATTGTCTCGCTGCTGACAATGGCGGTATGCCTCGCGGCTGGTGCCGGACTGAGTATCCGGCTTATCCGGCGCGCCTCCGGAATAATTTCTGCTGCGGCCCGCCTTTCCATCAAGTAACGTAACGGGCGGCTGGCCGACGTGGTCTGCACGACATGGCTCATGTGCTTCCCCGGGTATGAGATGTGGCCGTTGCCTTTTTCCCGTGCTCATCCATTTGAGAAAAAATATGAAAAAATCGATCGTTCCAGAAGCCTTTCAGCATTATTACGATGACTGGCACTTCTCTCCTGTCATCGATGCCGATGGCACCGTGTATCTTTCGGGCGTTACGGCAGCCCGGAAGGACAAACCCATCAGCAAGGATCCTGAAGAACAGTTTCACGATGCGTTTTATAAGCTGGGTGTGTACCTGAATGCCGCAGGCTTAGGCTATGACAATATTCTTGAGATGACCACGTTTCATATTGACCTTAAAACACATATTGACGTTTTTTCTCAGGTAAAAGATGCGTATATCAAGGCGCCCTACCCGGCATGGTCTGCCATAGGCGTATCGGCATTCATCCCGGAAAATGCCCTTGTGGAGATGCGGGTTGTGGCCAAAAGGTAGTCTTTGCCACATGTCTCAACAGGATTATAACGTCCCCTACCGATAAAGAGCGGCCCTGCAGACAGTCAGGCCCGCTGCATCTGCATGTCAGTTAGCTTCAGCATCACGGGCCTCCATTTGTACCCAATACGGGTAAACCATAGATAGGTACTCGTAAATGTACCCATAAGCATCGTGTCAAATCACTGAGTACACCCTTGGGTACATGACAATAGTGAGTTTTGATGCTTCGTTATGATAGCTCCTGATAACAAAAAGCCCGGCATAATGCGGGCTTTGGGGTTTTCTAAAAGCAGGTGATTTTTACTGAATCGTCATTTGCTTTTCTTAATGTGTTTAATCAAGCGCTTACGCTTACGCATCTGGTTTGGCGTCAGGGTGTTGCGCTTGTTGGCGAACGGGTTTTCCCCTTCCTTGAACTGGATACGGATAGGCGTGCCCATCACGTCCAGCGATTTACGGAAGTAGTTCATCAGGTAGCGCTTGTAGGAATCCGGCAGGTCTTTCACCTGGTTGCCGTGGATCACCACGATTGGCGGGTTATAACCACCGGCGTGGGCATATTTCAGCTTCACGCGACGGCCGCGCACCAGCGGCGGCTGATGGTCTTCTGCAGCCATGTTCATGATGCGCGTCAGCATCGCGGTGCTCTGACGACGGGTGGAGCTGTCATACGCTTCACGCACGGATTCGAACAGGTTACCGACGCCGCTGCCGTGCAGCGCAGAGATGAAGTGCACGCGGGCAAAGTCGATAAAGCCCAGACGGAAGTCTAGGGTCTCTTTCACCTGCTCACGAACCTCGTTGCTCAGGCCATCCCACTTGTTGACCACGATAACCAGTGAGCGCCCACTATTGAGGATAAAGCCGAGCAGAGAGAGGTCCTGATCGGAGATCCCTTCGCGTGCGTCGATGACGAGCAGCACGACGTTGGCATCTTCAATAGCCTGCAGGGTTTTGATAACGGAGAATTTTTCCACCACATCGGTGATTTTCCCGCGCTTACGCACCCCGGCGGTGTCGATGAGGACATATTCACGCTCATCGCGCTGCATAGGAATGTAGATACTGTCGCGGGTGGTGCCCGGCATGTCGTAAACGACCACGCGCTCTTCACCCAGAATACGGTTAGTAAGCGTAGACTTACCTACGTTTGGACGGCCCACGATGGCCAGCTTGATCGGCAGATCCTGCGGGTTGAAGTCGTCTTCAGGCTCTTCTTCTTCGCCCTCTTCTCCGTCTTCGAACTGCGCCCAGTATTCAGCGTCTTCGTCTACTTCTTCCGGCGGGTTCACTTCGTCAACCCACGGCAGCAGAACGGTTTCCAGCAGGCTGGTGACGCCACGGCCATGCGATGCAGCAATCGGGTAGATTTCACCCAGGCCCAGAGACCAGAAATCCGCGATGGCCTGATCGGCATCGATGCCGTCGGTTTTGTTCGCCACCAGGAAGGTCGGTTTTTCGCGTGAACGCAGGTGCTTAGCGATAGCGGAATCCGCCGGCATCAGGCCAGCGCGAGCATCCACCATAAACAGCACCACATCCGCTTCTTCAATCGCCAGCAGCGACTGCTCCGCCATGCGGGTTTCAACGCCGTCTTCTGTGCCGTCAATACCACCGGTATCAATACAGATGAACTCGCGTCCTTCCACCTCTGCACGACCGTACTTACGGTCACGCGTCAGCCCCGGGAAATCCGCAACCAGCGCATCACGGGTGCGTGTTAAACGGTTAAAAAGAGTGGATTTTCCAACGTTAGGGCGCCCGACAAGCGCGACCACAGGTACCATGTTTGAAGCCTCATAAAATTCAAAGTAACGTCGCTTTCGCGGCGTTTTTAAAAATGTCAAAACGGCTCCTAAGTGAACAGGAGCCGTTTAGTATACTACAACCGCCGGGTAATTAACGCGTGATCGCGTACAGCGTGCCGTCTTTTGCCTGAATCAGCAGCTTGCCATCGGCCACAACCGGATCGGTCAGGAAACCAGAGCTGTCGACTTTTTGCTGTGCAACAAAGCGGCCGTTATCCGGATCGATCCAGTGCATATACCCTTCGCTGTCGCCCACAACCAGGCTACCGTTGTACAGCGCTGGCGAGGTCAGCAGACGGTGCAGCAGGTCGCTTTGCGTCCACAGCGTTACGCCGCCTTCGGTGCTCAGAGCCAGCAGACGGTCGTTCTGGTCAACCATATAGATACGGTTACCCTCAACGATGAAATCGTTCACAGAGCCCAGCTCACGTTTCCACATGATCTGGCCGCTGCGCAGATCCAGCGCGGTCAGGTTGCCGTTATAGGCCAGCGCGTAAACCACACCGTTAACGATGACCGGCGTTGTGTCTACGTCGCTCAGACGGTCAATTTCCGTTGAGCCGGTGGCCTGAGAGATACGCTGCTGCCAGATCATCTGGCCCTGCTGCATCAGCACTGCGCTCACGCGACCGTTGTCACCGCCCACAATGGCAGCGCCAAATGCGGTAGCCGGAGCGGATTCGCCGCGCAGAGAGAGTGCTGGCATATCCAGGTTAACGGTCCATTTCACCAGGCCGTCCGCTTCGTTCAGCGCCTGCAGCTGGCCGTTGCTGGTATGAATCAGCACAAGGCCATCACTCACCACCGGACGCGACAGGGATTCACCCGCCACGGTTGTTTGCCAGGCAATGGAGCCGTCGCTGCTGTTCAGCGCATAAACCTGCGCTTTTTCGCTGCCCACGTAGACGTGGCCACCGGCAACGGTCAGGCCGCCAGACAGCAGTGCAGGTTTACGCGAGAACCAGCCGTCTTTTTCCGCCAGGTTAACGGACCAGACTTCTTTCCCGTCATCGGCGTTCACCGCTTTCACGGTACCTTTGCGGTCAGCGGCATAGACAACGCTGTCTGCATAGGCCGGATGAAGGTTGGAATAGAAATCACCAATCCCACTGCCCACGGAGACATCCCACGCGGTGGATGGGGTAAACTGGTTTTCAACCGTCGGCAGTGGGGACATTTTCACAACGTCTTCTTCGCCACTGAACAGTGAACAACCACTCAATAACGTAACAGAAAGCAGTCCTGGCAGAAGTAATTTACGCAATTGCATCGGGTCCCTCTCAGACGGACAAATTATTTATTTTCATCTGCATCATTTCGCTCAGCGCAGGTGAAGCATTGCTCTCTACGCCAGCTTGCCACGCTTTACGCGCGCCCGCTTTGTCACCTTTGCTCAGCAGTGCTTCACCGCGCAGATCGGCAACGATGGCAGCAAAGCCTTCGCCTTTGATGGTATCGAGCGTTTTCAGCGCATCGTCAGCTTTCTTCTGCTGAACCTGAATACGTGCCAGGCGCAGATTGATCACCGCTTTCAGGTTATCATCGCTGGCCGCAGCAAGGCTCTGAGAGAGCTGAGCAGCGGCTTTATCCAGTTCGTTCTTATCAACGTACTGCTGAGCCACTTCCAGCGCAGCCAGTGCACCGTAGGTGTTTTTGTTGTCAGCCGCAAATTTCTCTGCCGCCGTCAGCGTTTGCGGCTGATCGGCACGAATTGCGCTAACGGTATTTTCATAGGACAGGGACGCGCCGCGCGCGGAATCTGCCTGATGATTGTTCCAGTAACGCCAGCCCACCAGCGCACCGACACCTAAAATAACCCCAACAACCAGCGCTTTGCCGTTTTCAACAAAGAAGCGTTTAATCGCGTCGACCTGATCGTGTTCGTTCTCGTAAATTTCCACGCAGTCCTTCTCCTTAGCCCAATAGAGTGCGCAAGTGCGCCGCAACGCCGTCCTGCGTTACCGTTGTCTGCTCACCAGAGCGCAGGTCCTTCACCACCACTTCGCCGTTAGCCACTTCGGACTCGCCCAGCACCAGTGCAATACTTGCGCCCCACTTATCGGCACGAGCAAACTGTTTTTTGAAGTTGCCGCCGCCATGGTTGGTCATCAGCTTAACGCCCGGCAGCGCATCGCGCACGCGTTCGGCAAGCTGCATCGCCGCAGACTGCGTTTCCGCGCCTGAGGCCACCAGGTATATATCGACAACGGATTCTGCTTTAAATTCCGGATTAACTGCCTGAACCAGCAAAACAAGTCGCTCAAGGCCCATAGCAAAACCAACAGCAGGCGCTGCGCGACCGCCAAGTTGCTCAACCAGACCGTCATAACGGCCGCCCGCGCATACGGTGCCCTGAGAGCCGAGGCTGGTGGTCACCCACTCAAACACGGTACGGTTGTAGTAGTCCAGTCCGCGCACCAGGCGCTGATTCACGGTATAGGCGATGCCTGCCGCTTCAAGCAGCTTGCACAGGCCCGCGAAGTGTTCGCGAGATTCTTCATCCAGGTAGTCACCCAGCGCAGGCGCATCGTTCAGCAGTGCCTGAACATCCGCGTTTTTGGAATCCAGAACGCGCAGCGGGTTGCTGTACATGCGACGTTTGCAGTCTTCGTCCAGCTTCTCTTTATGCTGTTCCAGGAACGCAACCAGCGCATCGCGGTAGTTAGCGCGAGCTTCCAGAGAACCGATAGAGTTCAGCTCAAGGGAAACGTGATCGGCGATACCGAGCGCACGCCACCAGCGGGCGGTCAGCATAATCAGTTCGGCGTCGATGTCCGGGCCCTGCAGACCAAAGACTTCCACACCCAGCTGATTGAACTGGCGATAACGACCTTTCTGAGGACGTTCGTGGCGGAACATCGGGCCGATATACCACAGGCGCTGCTCCTGATTGTACAGAAGACCATGTTCGATGCCGGCGCGTACGCAGCCCGCCGTACCTTCCGGACGCAGGGTCAGGCTGTCGCCGTTGCGGTCCTCAAAGGTGTACATCTCTTTTTCAACCACGTCGGTGACTTCACCAATCGCGCGTTTGAATAACGGGGTCTGCTCTACAATCGGCAAACGGATTTCGCTGTAACCGTAGCTGCCGAGCACCTGCTTCAGTGTGCCTTCAATGCGCTGCCAGATGGCGGTTTCGCCAGGCAGATAATCGTTCATGCCGCGGATGGCTTGAATGTTTTTTGCCACGTTTATTCTCTTTCTATATACAAAAAAAACCCAAAGAATGGGTTCAATCATACATGGGAAGCGGCACGCTTCCCATCACGTTATTTTTCAACCTGCTGAACGCTGATACGCTGTGTTTCGTCCATCATGGCGGCTTTGGCGCGGATGCGGGCTTCAAGCTGGTCGATCATGTCGCTATTATCCAGACGATCTTTACGAACGCCATCTTCATAGAGACCACTTTTCTTGTTACCGCCGGTTACGCCCAGGGTTGACACCAGCGCTTCACCCGGACCGTTTACCACACAGCCGATGATGGAGACGTCCATCGGGGTGATAATGTCTTCCAGACGTTGCTCAAGGGCATTCACCGTCCCGATCACATCGAACTCCTGGCGTGAACAGGTTGGGCAGGCAATGAAGTTGATCCCACGCGCGCGAATACGAAGTGATTTCAGAATATCGAAACCGACCTTGATCTCTTCGACCGGATCGGCCGCCAGCGAGACGCGCAGGGTGTCACCGATCCCTTCAGAGAGCAGCAGCCCCAGACCGATCGCGGATTTTACAGAGCCGCTGCGCAGGCCGCCCGCTTCGGTGATCCCGAGGTGCAGAGGCTGGTCGATCTGCTTTGCCAGCAGGCGGTAAGATTCTACGGCAAGGAACACGTCGGACGCTTTTACGCTGACTTTGAACTGATCGAAGTTGAGACGATCGAGATGATCGACGTGGCGCATCGCGGATTCGAGCAGCGCCTGCGGCGTAGGCTCACCGTATTTTTCCTGCAGATCTTTTTCCAGGGAACCGGCGTTAACGCCGATACGGATAGGAATATTTTTATCGCGGGCGCAGTCCACGACCATGCGGATACGCTCTTCGTTACCGATGTTGCCCGGGTTAATACGCAGGCAATCGACGCCGTATTCGGCCACTTTCAGTGCGATGCGGTAGTCGAAGTGGATATCAGCCACCAGCGGAACGCTGACCTGCTGTTTGATCAGTTTGAACGCCTCAGCGGCATCCATGGTTGGGACGGAGACGCGAACAATATCCGCGCCTACACGTTCTAATGCTTTGATTTGATTGACCGTCGCTTCCACATCGGTGGTGCGCGTGTTGGTCATCGACTGAACGGCGATAGGTGCCCCATCGCCGATTGGCACATTCCCAACGTAAATCCGTTTCGATTTTCTACGTTGAATCGGAGCCTGGTTATGCATGAAAAATCTCCCGCGTTGCCCGTCTGTTACTGTGCTGCTGATTGTTCGGCATTAACGGTAAGACGTGCAACCTGGTTAGTTCTGATAAAGCGGCTCAGGTCGACAGGTTTTCCTTGATACTGGATCTGTACCGCTGCCGGAGCGCCGATTTTAAGTTTATAAGGAGCCTGGCCGGTTAGGTTTAACGTGCCATCTTTACGCTGCAGGCCGCTGAACAGTTTTTTACCTGTCGCGTCAGTTACTTCCAGCCAGCAGTCGGCGCTGAAGTTCATCACCAGCGCGTTGGGATCGGCTGCTGTCGCCGTACCCGCCGGGCTGGTTGGCAGAGTCGCTGCGCTATTGTCTGCAGGCTGAGTAGCCGCAGGCGCGTTCGCCGCCGTATCAACATTCGCCTGAGAAGGGGCAACAACCGCGTTTTGATCCTGAGCCTGCGGCGCAGCGGTATTAGCCGTTGCTGCCGGGGTCTGTGCTGCACCGGTCGCCGACGCGTCTGGCGCTGCGGTCTGTGGCTCGCTGGAGGACGCTGCGCCGTCGGTATTCAGCGGCACGCTCTGGCCGTTCTCACTTCCGGCCTGGTTGAGTTCGGCGGAGGATTGATCGGCCATGGTGGTGATCTCTTCCTGTTGCGCCTTGTGGTTTTGCCACCACCATGCACCGGTCAGACCGATGACCACAAACAGCACCAGCCAGGTAAAGCTCATCAGCCAGCCATCACGTTTTTTACGACGTTTCCCCAGGGAGAAGGTCTGCATCGGCGCAACTTTTGCTGCACGGACCGGCGCCTGCTTCTCCATCATTGGCAGTAATTCGTTTTCGGGGATGTGCACCAGTTTTGCGTAAGAGCGGATATAACCGCGCAAGAACGTTGAAGCCAGATCGGCAGGCGCCTTATCTTCTTCAATATCGCGAACCGTGGAAACCTTCAGGCACAAGCGTTCCGCAACGGCTTGCTGGCTGAGTCCGAGTTGTTCACGGGCGTTGCGAAGACGAACGCCAGTGGAGAGTGCTTCATGTTGGTCGTGAGTGGCTTCAGTATTCATTCGCTACAACTACTGGTACGTGAAAAATAAGGGTTCAGGCGCCGGTGAGTCACAATGCCACCCGCACCGCGAAACTTCTGGTCAGTTAACCTTGAACAGAGAGTATAAGACTGTCAGCCCGGAGATGACAGTACAGCCCTGCCCGTACGGCTAAACTGTTGTTACGTCGTTACATACTGCCCGAAAGTCGAATGAAACGCACCGTAATTATTGATCAGTCATCACGAATCTGACTGATTATTCAGTAAGGTTATGCTTCACGGCGCAGATAATGCGCCGCGAGTGCATAATAATCAAACAGCTTTAACCGCGATCGTCTCGCCCTGCATGCGTTTACGCAGGGTACGTTTAGTACGGTCAATGACATCACCTGCCAGCTGTCCGCATGCGGCATCAATGTCATCACCACGGGTTTTACGCACGATGGTGGTGAAACCATACTCCATCAGCACCTTGGAGAAACGGTCGATACGGCTGTTCGAGCTACGGCCATACGGCGCGCCCGGGAACGGGTTCCATGGGATCAGGTTGATTTTGCACGGCGTATCTTTCAGCAGTTCAGCCAGCTGATGCGCATGTTCGGTGCCGTCGTTGACGTGATCCAGCATCACGTACTCGATGGTCACGCGGCCCTGGTTGGCGTTGGATTTCTCCAGGTAGCGACGTACGGCAGCGAGGAAGGTTTCGATATTGTACTTTTTGTTGATCGGCACAATTTCGTCACGAATTTCATCGTTTGGCGCATGCAGGGAGATCGCCAGCGCAACGTCAATCATGTCGCCAAGCTTGTCCAGCGCAGGCACAACGCCTGAGGTAGACAGCGTGACGCGACGCTTGGACAGACCAAAGCCAAAGTCATCCAGCATGATTTCCATCGCCGGAACGACGTTGGTCAAGTTCAGCAGCGGCTCACCCATCCCCATCATCACCACGTTGGTGATAGGACGCGTGCCGGTCACTTTTGCCGCGCCCACGATTTTCGCGGCACGCCAGACCTGGCCGATAATTTCTGACACGCGCAGGTTACGGTTAAAGCCTTGCTGCGCGGTTGAGCAGAATTTGCACTCCAGCGCACAGCCAACCTGAGAGGAGACGCACAGCGTGGCGCGGTCTTCTTCCGGGATGTAGACAGTTTCAACGCGCTGATCGCCGACCGCAATCGCCCATTTGATGGTGCCATCTGCGGAGCGCTGCTCTTCCACCACTTCCGGTGCGCGGATTTCAGCCACTTCTTTGAGCTTGTTGCGCAGGACCTTGTTGATGTCAGTCATGTCATCAAAATTGTCGCTGCAGTAATGGTACATCCACTTCATGACCTGATCGGCACGAAACGGCTTTTCGCCCATCTCTTTAAAGAACTCGCGCATCTGCTGACGGTTCAGATCCAGCAGGTTGATTTTTCCATTTTTATTGGGAACCGCAGGAATGGCGACTTCGGAGGTATTCACTAGTTCAGACATAATATTTTCCGGCCTCGTTGTTACACGTTATGGCCCATGGAGGGTTGAATAGAAACGCCCCGGAAAGCAGTCTGCTCGTCCGGGGCGTTGCATTGTACAAAGTCTGGCGCAGGGATGCCACGTCTGGACGCGGCATTTACGAAAATAATGTGTAAACGAAACCGTTAAATTAACGGGTACGTGGACACACTTCGCCTTCTGCGAAGAAGAAAGCGATTTCGCGTGCAGCAGATTCAACAGAGTCAGAACCGTGGGTGCCGTTCTCGGTGAAGCTGTCCGCATAGTCAGCGCGCAGAGTACCGGCCAGCGCGTTGTCCGGGTTGGTTGCACCCAGCAGGTCGCGGTGACGCTGTACTGCGTTTTCGCCTTCCAGCACGGATACCACGATTGGACCGGAGGTCATGAACTCCACCAGGCCGTCAAAGAATGGGCGACCTTCGTGCTCAGCGTAGAAGCCGCGAGCCTGCTCAACGGTCAGGTGCAGCATTTTGGTGCCAACAATTTTGAACCCTGCAGATTCAAAGCGAGCGAAGATGCTGCCAATAACGTTTTTTGCCACCGCGTTTGGTTTGATGATGGAAAAAGTACGTTCAATAGCCATGATAACCTCTGTCAATGTTCTGTTGTTTTGCATACCTGAGTATGGTGTGGCGCGGATTATAATGAGCAATAGCGCCATTGCCTATGGATTCAGGTAACATTTTTTTAAAATAAGACGAGTTTTAGCAACAGCTCACATCTGAAAGCTGTTTTCAGATCACTGCAGCGTAAAATTCACCGTCGCGACCTGCCCGGTCTCATCCATAACGAGTAACTGATAATCGCCCGACTTATCAAGCTGTAATGTGTAAACCCTTCCTTTCACACTCAGCGGTTCACCGTTCAAAAACCACCAGCGCTCACCGCTGTTGCCGGTCGCCTGAAGCGGCAGCGAAACGCGGGATTCACCCGGCAGACGTTTGATAACGGCCCCTTCGCGTACGCCTGTCAGGATGAGTGGCGCAGGTGAGTCCTGCGACAGCGGAGGACAGGTTGTTGATGAAGGCGGGATCCGTACCGCGCGACGCTCGGTTGCGGGCAGCCACGGTTCCAGCGGTAGCGGCCAGACATCCAGGACTTTTTCAGTTGCATCAGGGCAATCTGCCGCCACACGTTTACCCGTTTTATCCAGCCAGACCGGGAAACGAATGCCGCGTATGCCTTCCTGCTCCGGCAACAGCAGCGTGGGCGGTTCACTGCCTTCCAGCAGCCAGGTCGACAGGCGACGTCGACAGTTTTCACTGCCTTCCGGCAGCGGTTGGCCACCCGGCCAGCAGATCACGCCCCGCCCGACGCTTGCCGGACGCGGATCGCGAGGCAGGCGGGCTTCGTCTACCGTTGAGCGCGACTGAAGCAGGTTATTGACCTGGTTTAATAGCGGAACCGCGCTGGCGAAACCAAACTGCCCCGCCACCGGCGTGCCGTCCGGTCGTCCGGTCCAGATGCCAATCACGTAGCGGGCATTCAGACCAATGGCCCAGGCATCACGGTAGCCGTAGCTGGTGCCGGTTTTCCACGCCAGGGGCGCAACCTGCGGTAGCGCATTATCCGGTAGCGGCTGCGCTTCATTGGCCAGAATACGGCGAATAATCCACGCCGAGCCTGATGATAACAGCGGACGTTCAGTCAGCGGATCGCCCGGCTGCAGGCGCAGCCGTCCCGCCTTACCGTGTCGGGCAAAGGCACTGTAGGCAGCGGCGATATCTGCCAGCCGCGCGCCTGCCCCGCCGAGGATCAGAGAAAGATTCGGCTGCGCCCCCGCGGGCAGGATCAGCGGCAAACCTGCGTTACTGAGCATACCGGCAAATCGTTTTGGTCCGTAGGCTTCCAGCACCTGTACCGCGGGCAGGTTGAGGGAGCGCACCAGCGCTTCACTCATGCTGACCGGCCCGTGGAACCCGCTGTCAAAATTCCCTGGGCGATAATCACTGGTTTTTCTGGGAACGTCCTGAAGCAGCGAGGCGGGATGGATCAGGCCATCGTCCAGCGCCATACCGTAGATAAAGGGCTTCAACACCGATCCCGGGGAGCGGATCGCATTGACCATATCCACGTGGCTAAAACGACTGTCATCGTTAATATCCACCGATCCGACCCAGCCGCGCACTTTCATATCGGTATGATCGACCACGATCATCGCCAGCGAGCTGCGT
>Ga0157367_1000254_pt1 | contig 27690 bp, 27 predicted proteins | sample AttbisABBM2_FD_113142 | JGI IMG/M metagenome (GOLD analysis project Ga0157367, IMG submission 113142) | Fungus gardens microbial communities from leaf cutter ant in Botucatu, State of São Paulo, Brazil - Atta bisphaerica ABBM2 | ecosystem: Host-associated > Fungi > Mycelium > Unclassified ... | reverse complement strand
GGGCAAGCGCATGGGCCACGCCGGCGCGCTGATCTCGGGCGGTGCGGATACGGCCGAAGCGAAGCTGGAAATCATGGAAGCGTGCGGCATCACCGTCACGCGCAACCCGTCGGAAATGGGCCGCCTGCTGAAGAAGGCGCTGTAAATTCCGCGTGGGTTCGTCCTGCAGAAAACGCCGGCTTTGCCGGCGTTTTTTTTGTTACGCTCGCGGCATGCCGTCCTGAGGCCGGGCCGCATCCGCCAGGCCGACTTTTCTTCCCGCTTTTGCCCATGCTCGAATTCCTGTCCACGCTTCATTGGGGCGCCGTGCTCCAGATCGTCGTCATCGACGTCCTGCTCGGCGGCGACAACGCGGTCGTGATCGCGCTCGCGTGCCGCAACCTGCCGGCGAGCCAGCGGCTGCGCGGCGTGATCTGGGGCACTGCCGGCGCGATCGCGCTGCGGGTCGTGCTGATCGCGTTTGCGGTCGTGCTGCTCGACGTGCCGTTCCTGAAATTCGCGGGCGGCGTGCTGCTGCTGTGGATCGGCATCAAGCTGATGGCGCCGGCCGCCGACGCGCACGACGGCATCAAGCCGGCCGACAAGCTGTGGGCGGCCGTGAAGACGATCGTGATCGCCGACGCGGTGATGAGCCTCGACAACGTGATCGCGATCGCCGGCGCGGCGGAGCGGGCCGACCCCGAGCACCGGCTCGCGCTCGTGATCTTCGGGCTCGTCGTCAGCGTGCCGATCATCGTGTGGGGCAGCACGCTGGTGCTGAAGATGCTCGACCGCTTCCCCGTAGTCGTCACGCTCGGCGCGGGGCTGCTCGGCTGGATCGCCGGCGGGCTGATGGTGAACGACCCGGCCGGCGACCGCTGGCCGCTGCTCGACACGCCGGCGGCGATCCATGGCGCGAGCATCGCCGGCGCGCTGCTCGTCGTCGCGGCCGGCTACGCGCTGAGGAAGCGCCGCGCGTCGGGGGCATCCGGTTCGCACTGACGCGTTGGCCGTCCGGCCGACTGCCGGCCGCACGGCCCGCTGGCTACGATCGAAACGCCTGCCTGGATCGGCAGGCGTTTTTCGTTTCCGGAGCCTGTCATGTTCGAAGCCTTTTCCGTTTCCCTGTTCCGCCGTCTCGCCGTCGATCTGCAGCGCGCGCGCCGGCGTCCCGCCGGTTTCACGCTGATCGAGCTGATGATCGTGCTGGCGATCGTCGGCGTCATTGCCGCCTATGCGATTCCCGCCTACCAGGATTACCTTGCGCGCTCGCGCGTCGGCGAGGGGCTCGCGCTCGCATCGTCCGCGCGGCTCGCGGTCGCGGACAACGCGGCGAGCGGCGCGGGCCTCGGCGGCGGCTACAGCCCGCCGGCCGCCACCCGCAACGTCGAGTCGGTGCAGATCGACGACGACACGGGCCAGATTTCGGTCGTCTTTACCGCTCGCGTGGCGGCCGCCGGCACGAACACGCTCGTGCTGGTGCCGTCGGCGCCCGACAAGGCCGATGCGCCGACGGCCCGGGTCGCGCTCAAGAAGGGCGCGATGCAGGCCGGCGCGATCACGTGGGAGTGCTTCGCCGCCGGCAAGCAGGCGTCGTCGCTGCCGGCGCCAGGCGCGGGGCCGCTGCCGGCCGACGGCGCGACGCTGCCGGCCAGGTACGCGCCGGCGGAGTGTCGCGCGTAGCGTGCGTTCCGCGCCACCGCGCCGCACAGAGCGGGGAAAGTTTTGTATAGTGCGCCGGTTGCTGATCTCCGGTTTGCTCATGCCCACTTCTTTTTCCCGCTCGTTGCCGCTCGTCGCGCTGGCGGTTGCCATGATCGTGCCTTACGCGATCACGAATCACACGTATCCGATTCCGACGTTCTATTCCGAGTTTTCCGCGCTGGTGCTGTACCTGCTGCTGGGCGCGACCGCGATCCTGCTGGTGCGCGCGAGCCGTCCGGCCGCGCCGTTCGCGGCGCCGGCCGCGTTCGCCGCGCCGCTCGCCTTCGCGGCCGTGCTCGTCGCGCAGGTCGCGCTGATGCCGTTGCGGGTGCCGTCGATGAACTGGCTCGCGGTCGGCTATCTCGGCGCGGCGCTGGTCGCGATGCAGGCCGGTTACGTGCTGGCGCGCGAGCAGCTTGCCGAATCGGCCGCGCGGATGATGGCGGGCGCGCTGCTGATCGGCGGCGTGTTCGCCGTGTTCTGCCAGGTCGTGCAGTTGTTCCGCTTCGAGTCGGCGCTGACGCCCTTCGTCGTGGTGTACAACATCGCGGTCGACCGCCGGCCGTACGGCAACATGGCGCAGGCGAACCACCTGGCCACCTACATCGCGTTCGCGCTCGCCGGCGCGCTGTATCTCGTGCAGACGCGCCGGCTCGCCGTGTGGGCGTGGCTCCTGCTGTCCGTCGTGCTGTCGGGCGGGCTCGCGCTGACGGTGTCGCGCGGGCCGTGGCTGCAGGTCGCGGTGATGGCGGTGGCCGGCTTCTGGATGGCCTGGGCCGAATCGCGCGGCAAGCCGGGCGTGCCGGCCAACGTGCGCGCGCGTGCGTGGCTGATGCCCGTGCTGCTGCTTGCCGTGTTCGTCGCGGTGAACGGCGCCGTGCGCTGGGCCAACGTGCACTACCACCTGAATCTCGCGGAGTCGGCGGCCGAACGGATGCGCGATGCCGGGCAGATCGCGCCGCGCCTCGCGCTGTGGAAGTACGGGCTCACGATGTTCCGCGAGCATCCGCTGCTCGGCGTCGGCTGGGGTGAATTCCCGTCGCACCAGTTCGCGCTCGCGCGCGCGCTCGGCGGCGTCGAGATCGCGAACAACTCGCACGACATCTTCATCGACCTGCTCGCGAAGTCCGGCGCAATCGGCCTCGGCGTGCTGCTCGTCACGCTCGTGCTGTGGTTCGTGCGTGCGGCCCGCGCGCCGCAGTCGAGCGCGCGCGTGTTCGGTTTCGCGCTGGTCGGCATCGTGCTGATGCATGCGCTCGTCGAGTATCCGCAGCAGTACATGTTCTTCCTGCTGCCGGTGATGTTCGTGATCGGCCTGCTCGAGGTGAAGCCGCTGCGCATCGTGCCGAGCGGCGCGGCGTTCGGGCTGTTTGCGGTGCTGACGTTCGGCGGCCTGCTGGCGGTGGTGCCGGTGCTGCGCGACTACCAGCGCGCGGAAGTGCTGTATTACGGCAGCGACCCGGCCGCGCAGTATCGCGATGCGCCGTCGCTGCTGTTCGGCGCGTGGGGCGACTATGGCGCGGCGACGCTGCTCACGATCTCGCGCGACGCGCTGCCGGCGAAGCTCGCGGCGCATGAACGCGCAATCGCGCTGCTGCCCGGCGAGACCGTGCTGCGCCGCTATGCGGTGCTGCAGGCGCTGGACGGCCGCGAGGCCGACGCGCTCGATACGGTCGTGCGCCTGCACGTATTCGCGAAGGAGCTGAAGGACTGGCCGCAGCAGCTCGCGGCGCTGTACAAGCTGTGCGACGAGCAGCCGTCGCTGAAGGCGTTCAAGGCGACGCTGGTCGCGAAGTACGGCGAAGTGCCGGCCGACGCGCTCGACGACTCGGACGACGAGGACGCCGACTAAGCCCGCCCGCCGATCGGCCCGGCGCGGTCGGCGCCGCATCGATTACCGTGCAGATCGCGCATTCCGGGCGGTCTGCACGGATTGGCGTCAAGTATCGTCAAATCGCCGCCGCCGGCCGGGCAGCGCGCGCACAATGCGCGCAAGCGTCGCGATGCCCGTCGATCCGGATGGGTATCGCCGGCGGCAGCATCCGGTCGTCGCAGCCTCGGGGAACACAGGCGCGCGGCGGCTCGTCCCGAAGCAATGCAACAGACTCCAACTCGAACATGGCTAACTGCCCGACCTACCTTGCGCTGCCCGTCGTCGCCGCGCTGCTCGCCGGCTGCGCGGCGTCGTCGCAGCAAGAGAGCAGGCTGACCTGCACTATTCCGCGCGCCGTCTATCCGAACACGGCGAAGCCGCTCGCGCGTCCCGCGACGGTGCTGGTGCGGGCGCTGATGACGACCTCCGGGGTGGCGGAAAACGTGACGGTCACGACCAGCAGCCGCAATGCCGCGGCAGACCGGGCCGCGGCCGACGCGATGGCGCGCGCCACCTGCACGCAGACCGGGCCCGCGGCGAACCCGTTCACGCTGACGCAGCCGTTCGTGTTCGAGCCGCGGCGCGGCAATTGACGTCAGCGGCGCGGCATCAGGTTCGCGCCGCGGCAACTCGGCTCCGGCGCGTCCTGCAGGCCGAGCAGCGTGAAGCCGTTGGCTTCCTGCCGGATCAGCGCGTAACGCGCTGCAACGGGCTTGTCTGACTTGCCGGTCAGCGCGATCTCGACCTGGTAGCGGTCCTTCGCGGCCGAGCACCCGCGCACCGGCCCGTACGCGAACGACGTATCGGGCGCCTTGCGTCGTTCGTTGAGCGCCTGCCGCGCCTTCAGCGCGGCGGCGGCCGCCGCCGGGTCGCTCCATTCGCGCGCGAGCGCGTCGTCCACTTTCAGCCATTCGTCGACGAAGTCCCGGCCGTTCGCGGCGGCGGGCTGGACGCGGCGCACGGTGTCGCCATCGATGCGGTAGCGGTAGATGCCGGCGCGCGTCATCACGTCGCTGTCGAGCGAGCCGACCGTCATCCGCAGCTCGAAGCCGTCGGGGCGCGCTTTCACCCGCACGCCGTCGTCGTCGATCGCGTAGCCCTGACGGAGGTGAAACAGCGTGCGTTGCGCGGCCGTGCCGCCGGCCGGCATGACGACGTCGGCGCCGAACACGCTCCAGCGCGACGAGCACCACGGCGTGCCGTGCACGATCAGGATCTGCCCGCCCGGCAGCGGCGTGAACTGGTAGCCGCCGCCGTACGCGCCGGAGATGTCCTGGTAGTCGTCGGCTTGCCAGCGCAGCACGCGCCGCCAGCCGCCGCCTTCCCACGCGTATCCGGCAAGCAGGTTGTCGTCGCCGCACGTGATGCCGAAGCTGGCGCGCACGAACATGACCGGACGCGGCGCGGCGGCGCGTTCGACATGCACGGCGAGGTCCGCGCCGAACGGGGAATCGTTGCCCTTCGATTGCGGCTTGGCGGCGGGCGCGGTGAGCGCGGCGGCGAGCGTACGCTGCAGCGCCGCCGGTTCGATGCGCTCGTCGCTGCATGCAAGCCGTGCGTCGAGCGCGCCGACCAGCGCCTGCTTGTACGCGCGGATCGCGTCGCGCTGCACGGGCAACACGCCGGCGTCGCCGTCGGCGCTCTGCGGGCTGGGGATCTGCTGCAGGCGGCGCTGTGCGTCGAGTGCCGCGCGGGCGGCCGTGTCGGCGGCGGGGCAGGTGCCTGCCGCGAAGGCGACGGACGAAGCGGCGAGCAGGCCAAGCGTCAGCGTGGCGCGTTTCAGCGTGTTGTTCATGGCGGGATCGGATCTTTCGGGCAGGGGCGCCGCTTGCGTTCGTTTAAATCAAAACAAAGGCCGCTTCGGTATTTGCGAAGCGGCCTTCGACCGGGTTCACCAGATTGTTCGAATGAGCCATGAAACGCCGCAGCGTTGTCATGAATTCAATTTTTTCCGAATTCTACACACGCGCGAATGGAAGACAAGCCGCCGGTTCACAGGCGTTCGGGTGTCCGTATGCCGCCCGGCGGATTTCGATAAACTGCCGAAACTCCAATAGAGACGAGAGAGACCATGAAGAAAAAATCGCTGATGGCGGTCGCGGGGGCTATCGTGGTGCTGGGCGCGGTCGCCAGCTATGCCAGCCCATACATGACGCTTCACTCAATGCGATCGGACATTATCGAAAAGGATTACGACGCATTTTCTTCCAACGTCGATTTTCCGGCATTTCGCGAAAGCTTGCGGACGCAGTTCACGATGGTGATGCAAAACAAGCTGTCCAGCGACCCGCAACTCAAGCAAAATCCATTCGCCGATATCGGCTTGATGCTCGGCGTGAGTGTCGTCAACCAGTTTATCGATACGATGGTGACGCCGGCCGGCGTGATGCACATGATGGCCGATGCGAGCTCCAGGCAGCCGGGCGGGCCTGCCGCCGCGCCGGCGTCCGCTGCGGCGCCGACGCCGGATGCGAGCCGCGTCGCTTATTCGGTCAGGTATCGAAACTGGTCGACGGTTGCCGTGACGGCGCAGCGTGACCAGGACGAACCGATCGACTTCATCTTCAAACGCCAGGGGTTATGGTCGTGGAAGCTGTCGGGCGTCACGCTGCCGCCCAGCGTGACAGGGGGCAATTGACCAGCCGGGGAAGGCCCGGCTTCGAGGTCGGGGGCCTTACGCCTGCGCCTTCCAGTCCCCCGACTTCCCGCCGCGCTTCTCGCGCACGCTCACCGCGGTGATCACCATTCCGCGATCGACGGCCTTGCACATGTGTGGATACGGCTTCCGGCCTTGGGTGGTGGTCTTTAAAATCAAAGACTTAAGAGCGGCGCTGCATTCGATCTTGACCAATCCAGTTGGTTGAGTGGAGCGGCGTTGGAGCAGATTTGGAACAAGAAAATCCCCCTGTTCGAACGCCGCTCCCGAGTTTACTCGATGGGTTACGTGACACGCCAGCGTCGCGTCCCGACAGGGCATCTCTGATGCGATCCTGCATCGCATCCTTGGGTATGCACCGAAGCGTGGCGACGTGCTGCACTGGCATTACGCGAGTCTCGATGCTCGCTTTGGGCTGTCCGTTGGAAGAGATTCAGACGGCGTTGTTGGCACGTGCTTCGCGATCAAGCAGGAGCCAGCACGAAGTCCTATCGCTTTGAAGACTTCACGGGGACAGACTCCGTCCCGTGCGGTATAAATGTGTTCCGATCTTATCGATAACCCACCGCAAAGGCCGAACATGCAATCAGCGTCCCCCGCTCCCAAGGTCTTCGTCAGCCATGCCAGTGAGGACAAACAGCGATTTGTGATTCCATTTGCCACGGCACTGCGTGAGCGTGGCATCGACGCATGGGTAGATCGTTGGGAAATGCTTCCCGGCGATAGCTTGGTCGAAAAGATTTTCGAAGAAGGACTGAAAGACGCTGCGGCTGTCGTCATCGTCCTCTCTGAGGTCAGCGTCGCGAAACCTTGGGTTCGAGAAGAATTGAATACGGCAGTGGTGACGCGCATTCAGAAGGGAACCAAGATCATCCCGATTGTCCTTGAGGGATGCGAGGTTCCTGAAGCCCTCAAATCCTTGCTGTGGGAATCGGTTAAGGATGTCAATAATTTCGGAAACTGTCTCGCGCGGGTTGTCGATGCGATATTCGGCCATACAAGCAAACCGCCAATCGGGGCGGCACCAGTCTACATGCAAACCAATGCACTTCCCCAGATTGGCGGCCTCACGGCTTCAGACCGCTTTGTGCTGAAAGCGGTGTACGAAGGCTTCTTGAAGATGGGCGGAGATTATGTTTCTCCGGAGGAAATTCTCGCTGCTGCAACCGATCACGGATTGGACGCGACTGTCGTTTCCGACAGCTTGGATGTCTTGGAACATCAGGGATACATCGAACAACTCAAGCACTTGGGGCCGGGGCCGTACATTGCACGGATTCAACCATATGGTGTCTCGATGATACTTGGGGATGAAGAGCAACATTTGGTCCGCAAGGTGGGCTTGTGCTTGGCGAATGATGGAATAACTGATTGCGCTGGTATCGCTTCGGCTACTGGCGAACCCCAATCACTCGTAGACCATGCGATTACACGCCTTGAAAATCAAGGGCTTGTAAAGGCGCTCAGAGGATTGGGCGGCGTAACGATTGTCCATCAGGTCAGTCCAATGCTTCGACGGTCATTGGCCACGTGAAGTGACTGTCGCGTCTGGACATTCAACAACCGAGGCAGACTGTCGGATAGTTGATGGAAGCGAAGGACGAACTGGACGCACTGACTGGGTGATTGGTTCTCATTGGTCGGCGATTGCAATCATCACCGCCGACCACCGTTCCGTTCCATTGTGGGCTGCAATCGCGCAATCCTTGTAGTTACAAGCATGGCATTGTAGTTTCCAATGGCGGCAATGGTGCAACGGGCCTGACTGTAGCGCCCGCGACTGTAGCAATGCACCCTAGGGTTGCTACAGTCGGGACCGGTGATCGTCTGTAATGGTTCGAATGCTGTCGTCGTTAATGATGGCCGTCAGTCGATCAAGGCTTCGTCGGATGTGACGGCATCGACTGAAACGAGACGTGTGCCTTGTTCATCAAGATGGCGTTCCAGTGCAGCCGTATCGAAGACGAGGTAACGCTGCTGACTGACTTTGCCTTTCTCGAACTTGACTGTCGCATCGATCCAGTCCGCACCATTGGCAACCAGTTCGTCCACGATCCGCTTCTGCTTCTCAGAGCCCTTTACCTGATGCGGGGTTAGTCCCAACTGTTCCGTCAGGTCCTTCGGCATCAACTGCACGAAGCCCCGGCCCCGAACACGTTCAAGGGCTTCTGGTGTGACGAGCGGTACCGGTTGCTTGAAATACTGTTCGAACGGGAAAAATCCGGAGACTTCGGTATTGATTGAGAGATTCTCATTCGCAAATACGTAAATGTCCTTCTTCGGTCCATGAACCGGGCGTGCGCGACCGATAGCCTGAAGGGTTTCGGAGAGCGATGTGTGTTCATAAACGACCTGATGCCAAGGGTCCTTGGGAATCATGCTGTTCAGGCTATACGTTCCGCCGTCTTTCATGCGAACCGGCAGGTCGGCATATATCGGCCTCTCTGATTCTGCATCGCATGAAAACAGGGCACGAGCATAATCCCGTGTGTCTTTCGGTAGGAGCATATGCCGCCCAACGACCAACAAGCAATCAACCTCTTTCATCGCATCGATGCCGCGCAGATCGCCGAAGTGGGCGTGATGCGATGCACCGATCTTTTTCGCCAGAGAGGCCGCGAAGTCTCTTTCATCGCCGATCTGCATGTAGGTAATCAAGCCAACGTTCGTGTAGGGCTTCGCGATCTCGATCAGACCATCAACAAGGTTCAGCACGTTCTCGGGCTTGTCGGTTAGCCAGTCCTTCGTGATCGTTTTGTTCGATAGCTGGAACAGGCGAACGTCATCATGTTGTCGGACGGCGATGGAGTGAAACTGAACGCCGGGGAGCAGACGTTGGACGACAGCAGGATGTGCCGTCGCGTCGAGATACAGCGTTGGAATGCCTTCGTATCGTTCAGCCGGTGCAGGTAGCGGTAACCGGTTAATCGAGTCGTCTCCGACCCACATGCCGTCAAGCAGCGTGGGATCGTCGGATCGGAGGTAGCTTTCAAGCCGCGCAACGATGTCGGAATATTCACTGTCTGCTAGATTGTCCAGATAGACCTTGCGATATTTGGTAAGCGGAATGTTCAGCGATGGTGCTTCTGGTTTTTTGTTTTTCGCCGCGTCACGCAGGACGTGTTCGCAGTGCGCCCAGACGGCATCTGTTAGCGAGTTTCCATCGTGAGCACTAGCGATGATCCGACCTATCGACGCAAAGCGCCTCGATTGAAATTCTTTTTGCACCTTGCCAAGTCTCAGGATGTCTTCGTCAATGACAATGTAGTCTGGTACCCACGGATATCGATTGCCGTTGGGTTCGGTGCCCCCCTTGTCCGTCTTCCGACTGCCGTTGAACCATGCCGACTGTGCGTTGATCCATTCGTTATGGGTCATGACCCGGATGTTGGCCGTCGTATTGAACTGCAATGTGTAGTCGCAGACACCTTGGTGCGGGCACTGCGACAGGCAGTATTGAAGCGGGATGCCGATGCCGAACTCTTCAAGATTCTCCCGCGCTTCCTTGTTCTCGCAGAGCGTCTTCCGTGCGTGAAACTTGACGACGGTCGGACGTTGCAACTTGGTGCGTAGCGTGTCCGCATTGGCAATATCAGCAGCGCGGATTTCGTTGTACGTCTTGATGATCTGGTCGCCAAGGTCGTGCGTCGGAACAAGAAATAGAATCTTTGCGTTGTGGCCCACTTCGCGCGACAGTGCTTCAAGCACGGTACGGGTCTTTCCGGCACCAGTCGTGACTTTGACGAACTGTGATGTCTTGCCGGTCACGAATTCGCGGATGATCGCCTGTAGGCTTGCCGTGGCTTCTTCGGGCGTGGAAAGGGGGCTAAGGGCATAGTCGCATGGCATCGGCTGGATTTTGCGTCGTGCCGCGCCACCTGTGGACGGCTTGTAATTGCCATACTCTTTCGCATACGACTGCAACATGTAGATGCTTCCATACCTCGCGCCACGTAGGGCTTCTTCGAGTTGCTGTTCAAGTTCAGCCCGCTCTTTCTTCTCCCAGTGGTTCATCAGCAGCCCGATACCCGAACGGCCAAGCATATTCAGGACGCACACGTTCACCTTGAAACGGTTGTCGTAGTGCAGATCGCGAGGGATGTAATCCAGGAGAATCTGGACGGAGGTGATGTCTGCTTCCGTGGCGGTGAATGGTGCGGGCGGCGGCACATGGCACTGATCGTTCAACGCCAGCGGGATGCAGTCAGCACGGAAGAACGCGTCGGGATCGTGCGATAGGAAACAGGACTGGCGAAGTTTGTTCGCGTCCGCGTCATCGTGAAACCTGATGTCGCAATATTGCTGGATGAGTTGCAGACACAGGCGATACGCAATCTTGAAGCGCCGTTTCGTAATGTCAATGGGTTCGCCGGGTGCGCGAGCGAAGTCTGTCAACAGGCCGAATTTCAGCCCGCCCGATGGCGACCTGAAGGCATAGATGCACGCGTGGTGCTTCGTCACGGCCGTGTATAACTCGTTCACGTCCAAGCCGTGGTTGTCTTTCTTGTCGATGTCGAACTGGACGATGCCGGTCGGTTCGCTGTCTTCTCCGAGACGGGTATCGACACTCGGCAACACGGTCGGATAGAAGACCGGCAGTGTGTCGCGTTTCAGTGCCTTGCGTTCGTCGTCGTCCTTCGTTTCACGGATGAGGCGGATTCCGTCTTCATAGATGCCGCTTCGGACGGCCTCAATGATGTCTTCGATGGATTGCAGTGTCGTCGTAGTTGTCGGTCGCATGGACGGCGCGACACGCGCATAAATAGTAATGCTCATGGGGTTGGTAGCTTCGTGGGTATATCGTGGCCCCACTGGATGCGTGTCCAGTGGGGTTTTTTCTTTTGTGCTGCCGTTTACTTATGCATGATCTGAGAATGCGGCGGCGCACTTCGTAGCGGAGAGAAAGGGGGTGACTGGTTCCCACAAATGGGTGATTTTTCTATATATATCCTATAGAAATCACTCCCGTTTGTGGGCGGCAGGTGCCGACCGGAGAAAGATATGTTTCTGCGCAGCGGATGCGACCGAAGGCCGCGAAATATGATGTTCGACTGGTCCGCTTGGTCCCGGTGACGGGCGCCGACTTGCGGCAGTGTCAGCAGTTAAGGATGTAGCCGTCCGCGATAGTCCATGCCGTCGTCAGGAGCTTGACCGCATCAGCTTCGGGGACGACTTGGGGTTCTCCGTGGCGGGTCGCTTGTGCTGCCTTTCCCAGTAGCCTTGTTGCCGATTCATCGCACCCGGCAATCTCGCGCAGAGTCTTCCACTGCGTTGCCTTGTCCTTCGGGTCCAGTGATCGAGTAGCGATGCAGTGGTGGCGAAGCGATTCGACGGCCCGATAGCAGTGGAAGGCAACATCGTCCGGTTCCTTCATCGCGGTGATAAGGTCGCGTAAGCAGCGATGAAGGAAGACTCCCGGTTCGCCTCGCAGCTTAGGACGCGTTGCTGTAATTCGGGCATGCAGATCGACTCCACGATGCAGTTCGCTGATGCAAGGAGCGTCGATGCCGAATCAGGTAGGCGCGCATGTCCTTTGAGTGCTTACCTGGTGCCAACCAGTCCGCGATCAATTCCGCCCAGTGTACGAAGTTCCCGCGCTGTGGAAGGGTAGTGACGTTCGGCAAATCGATATATTCGGGGGTACTTGCGCCGAAGGTCAGCAGACATTCGCTGCAACGGCAGCGACGGCGGCGATCAATGTGTCAAGCGCCATCACGAGGTCCTATCGAAAATGACAGCGGCAAAAGTTGCCGTCGGGCCGATGCTTTACGGATTGCTGAGTAAATGATGTTGATTTAAATAATCTTCATATTGAGCACTATTTTTATAATATATTGGAAATCTCATCGATCAGATTGTGCATGATTTCTGACTCTACAGGAAGTCGCTTGAAATGATACGTTGCTTCTCCATTGATGTCTCCGATAACTCTCGGGGGCATTGATGGGCCGCTGACGGTTTTTACTAAAGTTGCGGCCAATGTTCCATTTCCTTGTGAGCTTTGATGGAAGATTCCAGCCGTGACATTATAATGCCCGCCCGTTTCAATTGTCTCAAACTTCTCTTGCGTGAGTTTTGCTGTGATGTCCGTTGAACGCATAATCGACTCATTCTCGTTGTATTCTACGTTGTAGACCATGTGGAATAGTTTTGAGTTTATTGAGTTAAATTCTGCGGAATAAATGGTATTTTCTACGTGCCCAGACAAAATAACGCTCTCAAAATCATACGAGTGGTCGTGAATTGGCCAGTGAGGTTGTTGTAATTTCCGATGTGCTGGAGACGAAATGTGGAGTCTGTATTTAAATCTGGGTGTCTCTAGTAGGGGGAGGACTATAAATCCCAAAGGGTGCCAAAATCCTGTTCTCGTTTCAATAGTGCATCTCGCGATGTCGAGGGCGTTGCGTGCGAATTCGTCTTGCCATTCGTCCAGAAATATTTTTTCGAGAATTGGTGTCATGCTATTTCCCATAGGGTTTTTTGTCGTTCTTTAGTAGACTAAGTGTCTTTACTAGCACTGCCTGGCTTGCGGTATCTGGATTCTTGAAGTCGCATAATGCGACAAGCCTATTGAGAAATTCTGCCGTCGCTTCTTCCGGTGACGGGCATGAACCTAAAATCTGCGAAGCTGTGTTCAATTTTCTGCCCTGAACTTCACAAAGGGCTATATCGGATTGGTAAAAATTGTAAAAAGGACTATTTCGATCAAAGCGGATCGCGGGTGCCGATTTGTCTTCCTTTGTGAGAATCGCTGCACCATCACTCATGTCTGTTCGTAATACGGAGAAGCCATTCAGCAGCACGACATCGATTGTCAGCCAAATCGATCTAAAATAGATTGATTTGAATATCGTGCATAAAAGTTGTGCTCTCACATCTTCGGTGGTCCAAGTTGTTGGATTCAATGTGCCAGATGTGTCGGTTTTGTATCTGGCGTACGCGGCGCAAATGTCTGTATTGTCTGGATTCAATATTAGAACCTCGATGTATCTTTTCTGTCGGTCGGTTGCGCACCGACTTGCAAAGGTCGGCATCACGGAAGTTCTGACGAAACTCGCAGTCGATCCTTTGAAGTACCAGGAATTTGAAATTTTTGATGCGTTAATCAAAAAATCGTTGATGTCATTCGCTGAAAGGCTGCCGACCGTCTCTTTTTGTGGTGAATCTTTTGGGGTTGCGAAGTGTAAAAAAATGGCGAGGAATACGGTCGTCGTGAGTGAAATGACGAATTTGTCAAGAAGTTCTGACCACGCTAGACCTGCTGGTACGTTCGATACGTACGTGCGAAATAACATATAACATGTAATCAGCAGGGCGAACATGGCAAAAAATAAGAATCTTAGATTTTTGTGCGCCAGAATTTTGTCCATTTAATTTGGATTTCCGAGGTTTTTATTTGTGTAAGGTGTGATGTGCTGCTCGCGAGTTTGCAGTCTAGTTTACAGTTTCCCGGGCGAGGCACAGATGGTATCAGTATTTGCGTTCAGTACTCTCAGTCATGTTTGTCCGTAGTGTCTTCTGGTAAGCGGGGGCGACGAACTGCGGGGAGGGGAGGGCTCTATAGAATATAGCCGCGCAGATTAAACGCGGCACTTCCGATGACATCGCCAGACGCTGCCGCTAATCGGTAATCGACATCCGACATAACGTGGACCACGGCCAGACTGAGACTTCCACCCTTGATCTTCGTGAGCCATTCCTTGTACGGGCGTAGGTGGTTGGCTATCTGGCGCGTAGTGGTATTGCTTGCGGGTTGCATGACAATCACAAGCCCTGGGTGGGCGTCTTGCTGTTCCGCATACATTTCCGCCTTGATTAGTGCCCCGAGGAAAGTCTTGCGGTCCGTTTTCTGTTCGGATTCGAGGATGAACCGCAGTTTGCCATCCGTGTCCTGGACAGTAACGTCCGGCTTGTACCCCGTTGAGACAGCAGTCCCCCGTGAGGCGATGAGGAGGTCGCCTACTGGGTGATTGAAAGTCTTGAACTCGCCATCCTGCATTTCAACCCCGTAGTTGCTTTTGTACCTGCTCATTATATGTGTCCGAAATCGACCGGTTCCGGACCTCCCAACTTCACTGTGTCCGAAAAATAGCTTGTCGATATTTCGTACAGGAAGTATTATTCGGACTCCCATTTCGGACATTCTAAGGTGCCAATGACACGAATCTTCGCTTACTGCCGGGTATCGACCGCCGACCAGACCACGAACAATCAAGTGCAAGAAATCGAAGCAGCCGGTTTTGCAGTAACGAAGCAGCGGGTCATTACGGAGACGGTATCGGGTTCAGTGCCCGCTTTGGAGCGGAAGGCATTCGCGAAGCTGGTAGATCGACTGGAAGACGGCGACGTGTTGATTGTCACCAAGCTTGACCGGTTGGGCCGCAACGCAATGGACGTGCGGGCAACGGTCGAACGACTGGCATCCATCGGGGTTCGCGTTCATTGCCTCGCCCTTGGCGGCGTGGACCTGACCAGTGCAGCCGGGAAGATGACGATGGGTGTGATTAGCGCCGTCGCCGAATTCGAACGTGACCTTCTCATCGAACGCACTCAGTCGGGGCTTCGTAGGGCAAAGGCAGAGGGTAAGACGTTCGGGCGTCCGTCAGCACTGACTGAGGCACAGCGCGCGACCGTCATGGATCAACTGAAGTCTGGTGTCGCTATCGCGCAGATTGCCCGAGAGATGCAGACCAGTCGGCAGACCATCATGCGAGTCCGCGAATCGATGTCATCGATGGAGCCTGACTTCACGGGCATCGGGCCGGATGGCGTCCCGTATGCCATGACCGACTGGTCTGATCGTCGCAAGTCGCGCGACCAGAAACCGACAGACTAGCCAGATACTTCGTCAATGAAGGCAACAACTTTGGCGCGCTGCTTCTTGTTCAGGCGATGGAATTTCAGAAGCAGTTCGGCTTCGTCATCATTGCCCGAGTGCAGGTAGGCGACGGGCACGTCTAGGACAGCGGCGATCCGTTCGACCAGTGGTGCATCCGGCGCGCGCTTACCCAGTTCGTAGCGGTTCATTCGTGCGCTGGCCGACATGGGATCAAGCCCCGCCTCGATACCGAGACGTTCCTGAGAGAGTCCGGTTCGTATCCGTGCTGCTTTGAGCCGTTGAGCGAATACAGACATGCTTGCCTTCAGGTTGCTGAAGACAAAGATCGTCGTGGTTTGGCTCGTCTCAAATACTACCGATTTGGTAGTATTGCGGGTGCACCTATTCAGAAGAAGCACAACCTTCGGGGAGTCTCCATATGCAAAACACCCAGAATCGAGCGATCTGGAACCCATCGACCGCCGTCAGTCTCAGCGTCGTGCTGACCCCGGCGTTCGGCAGCTATCTCCACGCGTCGAACTGGCGCACTCTCGGCCAGCCGGAACGCGCTGTCGCATCGAAGGTGTGGTTCTACGTCAGCCTGTTGGTCTTGGTTGCGATGGCTATCGTTGCCACTGGCTTTGTCGGCAAGGCTGGCGCGGACAACGACACCATTCGGGGTGTCGTCAACATCGGCGGACTGGTCTACTTCGTCGTCTGGTATGTCCTGTCCGGGCGTAAGCAGGTCAGCTATGTGAAGGAACAGTTCGGGAAGACCTACACGAAGAAGTCGTTGGTGAAGCCGGTACTGGTTGCGTTCGGATGCGCGATTGCCTATGCCGCCATCATCTTCGGCCTGCTGGTTGCAACGCATGGCGGTGCCGACGCCGATGGTTCGGCTGCCGATCAGTCGTCATCGGGCGGATCGTCCTTCAGTCTTGCCGGTCTGTTCGGCGGCGGTAACAAGCTGGACTGTGCCGCGCCGAACGTGAAGCAATACGTCATCGACGCCTACGGCACTGATCCTCTGATGAAGACCGGCATCCCCGATCTGGTCTGGGCCTTGCGCGACAACCGGATCAAGGTCCATGTTGATGCGATCCGTGAGACGGCCCGAAACGACCAATCCAAGAACATCGATTGCGCGGCTAGTTTTGTGATCGATTTCCCCACGGAAGACTTGGAACGAGCGCAGCAGCAGGACGCCTTCGGGACGGTCATGCGGGTTGGCAACTATTCGCCGGTCGCGACTTCGACCTTCACGGCGGCGATCACGTATCAGGTTGCGACGCCTTCGGATGCCGGTGACCGCAAGAACGGCCCGATTGTCACCATGACGACCGAAGAGGATCGCCGCGTAGACAAGCTGTTGAAGACCTACGCGATGTACTACGAGGTGTTGTCGCTGTCCGGGGCCGACATCTCGGCGAATTCGAACAACACGTCGCAGTGGGACAAGACGTTCAAGGACAACGCGGTCCAGTCGTGCAGCAAGACCTTCGGCATTGATCGATGCACCTGCCGGATCAGCGAACTTGAAAAGATCGTGCCCGAGAAGGACATGTGGCGATTCGGCTTCGCGCAGCAAGCAGGCGGCATGTTTTCGAACCGTTACGTCAACCTCAACAAGCTGGTCCAATCCCTCGGCCAGCAGTGCCCGATGACGCAAAGCGTTGCGTCGATTCTGGGTGATCAGGCCGTGGCATCGAGCGTTCCGGCATCGCCCGCAGCAATGCCCGCGCAGGATAGTGCAGCGGCCCCGGTTGGCAAGGCAGCGCAACCGGAAACAGCGCAGCCCACACAAGCCGCCATCGTCGCGTCGTTCGATTGCACGAAGGCTGCTTCGAAGATCGAGAAGCTGATCTGTTCCAGTCCGGAAACCGCGACTGCGGATGCGCGACTTGCCGTCATCTACCGCGCGGCAACGGCGACATCGAGCGATCCGGCTGCACTGAAACAGCAACAAAGGGAGTGGCTGAAGGAGCGCAACGCCTGTGACGATACAGCCTGCTTGGTACGCGTGACGGACGCCCGAATCCAAGCCCTGTCCGCGATGTGACGATTTTCGAAACGACTACATGAGGGGAATGCAATGAAGCGATTGATTATTGGTCTGTTGCTGGCCGCTGGCGTGACGGTTGCCAACGCGCACGTCATCGGGACCATCAAGGATGGCGGCGAACGCATCACGCTGTCGGACAAGCGTTCGTGCGACGGCTGCGAATTTGAAGCCAGCACGACCACGAAGGGCGTGAACGCAAGCTGGAACTATACGGACATCGACGGGATCATCGAAGTTGACGAATCGGATGGTACCAGTCCCGCGACGACGCGCAAATACACACTTGGAAAGGATGTGCGGCTGACCGCGTTCGGGAAGAAATTCATGGGACCGGCCAACGACTAACCTCACGACGCGGCCCTAACGGGACAACAGTACGCCGGATGTTGTCCCGATCGTTCAACCAAGACCGGCAGAACCCACGGACGGAGCGCCTATTGACGAAGACTTTCAGCGAACACGAAATCACTATCGAAGCCCTTGTCGAACATCTTCGTGATAGCGGCTTGGTGCCCTACGACGTGCACCCCGACGCCATCCGCCTTCGGACCGAGAACGGCATTGGCTACCGCATCGCACTCGATACGGACCGGAAGTTCGTCCGTTTTGCCACGTACCTTCCGTTGAACCGGCACGTATCCATCGACCAGAAGCACGCACTGGCGCGACGGCCGAACGATGAAATATTTCTTCCGGTCTTCGCCATTGACCACGATGAAGACCTGACCGTAGCCTATCTTCTGCCGTATTGCTGCGGTCTGATTGCAGGGAACTTCGTGTCCATCGTCAACAGGTTCGCGTCACTGCTTGAATTCGTGGTCGAGACGTACACTGGCGCAGGCCTGATCGACTTCGGTGTGCCGACAACGGTGCCTGCCGTGGCCGACGCTGAATCAACGCCCACCGGTGGCGAACTGCTGCATTGACCGACAACATTCAGCACGGGATCGGTCAGCAGTGGGTCAGCTTACGATTCAATATGTCAGTGTAAGATCGATGCACCGTGTCTTCCCATAGAAAATGTATGGAACTTCACCAAGTCGTGTTGTGTCGCGCCTTGTATGCCGAAGCAGAGACATACGTTTCTCGCAATGACGGCGTTCAAGTCGGACTTGCTGTCTCAATTGCGCAAGATGCGGTTGAACTTTTCCTGAGGGCCGTGATGAAGGATCGACCGGTCCCCGGACAAAAAATCCCCGATGAGTTCATCAAGTGTATGGACTACATCGATGCCGCAGCGAATCAAGACGAGAACAAGTATGTTCCGTTTCGTGCCAAATTGATCGAATTGAATAAGGCACGCGTAAACTTCAAGCACTATGGGCTGATCCCTGATAGAGGTGATTCGCGACGGCTGTTAGGGTACGTCCAAGATTTCTTCGAGGTGGCGAGCGAACGCTTTTTTGATGTTCGTTTTTCTGATCTGTCCGTGGCCGATCTGGCGACATCGGCGGCCGTGCGCGAGCGCCTGAAAACTGCTGAACTCGGATTGCGCGAAGAAGACCTCGAAAAAGCGTTTGGATACAGCGCAGAAGCGGTTGACGTGGCGACCCGCGAGTTAATCGCGCTGCTCTCTCCGCGTTCAAGCCGTTGGCCGCCGTCATCTTCAATGAGCCTTGATGATGCGGCCATGCGATTTGCCCGCGATCTTGAAGGCTATCTCGATGACGCTGTCGCAGGGAGTGAGCGTATGACCATAATGCTCGCTTTGGCTGTAAACATCGGTGAGCTTGTGCGATTCGAATCGGTTGTGCCAGTGCTGCACCGCATGATCGGAGGGCACTACAAGTGGGAACGCATGCATGATGCGTCGGCGTTGACCATATCCGATGCAGCTTTCGCCGTGGACTTCGCGACCAAGTTCGCATTATCTGTTCAAGGGCGGATGTCCCCCACCGACTAGTGTTGGTCGCTATCGATTGCGCTTGACGCCGACGCGCTAAGCTGTCAACGACAATCCACAACCATGTTCAACGTACTCATCGATACCTGCGTTTGGTTGGACCTCGCGGAAGATACAAAGCAAACGCCCTTGCTGGATGCGGTTGAAAGTCTTCTGAAAGACCGACGGATGCGATTGCTGGTGCCGCGAATCGTCGTGGATGAGTTCCACAAGAATCGTGACCGGGTCGCCAAGGCGAGCGCAAAGAGCCTTTCAACGCATTTGAATCTCGTCAAGGGAGCCATACGTCGCGCTGATGGCGACAAGCGGCAGAAGTCCCGCGTGCTGGACTACCTGTCGAATTTGGATCACCGCATCCCGATCATGGGCGGTGCCGCCGAAGCTGTACTGACGAGAATTGCCGCTATTTTCTCGGAATCCACTGTCATCGAAGCCAGCGATGCCGTCATGCTACGTGCGGCAGACCGTGCCCTCCATCGCAAAGCACCGTGCCACCATGAAAACAAGAACTCGATGGCCGACGCCGTTCTAATCGAAACGTACTTTGAATGTGTACGGACGATGGGGGGTATGGGCCAGCGATTCGCGTTCGTCACGCATAACAAGTATGACTTCAGCCGCGTCAGTGGGGATCAACGGCAGCCGCACGCCGACTTCGCCTCGCTGTTCTCGAAGATCAAGTCAATGTACTTCGTAACCTTGGCCGAGTGCTTGCGCCGTATCGATCCCATGCGCGTCACCTATGCCATGTGGGAGCAAGAGTGGGAACAGGAACCGAGAAGTCTTACAGAAATTTTGCGGGCGATGGATCGGTTGACGACCCAAGTCTGGTACAACCGGCACAAATACACCGAGTGGCAGATCGGGCGGGGTAAGGTCAAGGTCATCGGTAGAGAGCAGTGGGAGGAGGGATGGGCGAAGCGGAAGCTGAACACCCAGACTCACATTGCCGACGACATTTGGAAAGGGGCGTTGAAGTCCGCCAAGAACGCGGAACGGAAGTTAGGCACGGGAAACTATGGTCCTTGGTCGGACTTCGAGTGGGGCATGATTAACGGAAAGCTGTCGGCGCTTCGGTGGGCGCTCGGGGACGAGTGGGATCAGTTGGACACATAGGTCAGACGAGGTTTCTTTGCGTGGCGTCTTATCGGTAAAATCGTCCACGATTCCGGCAAACAACTGAGGGCACCCATGCCGATATGTTTCGTGATTCAGCCGTTCACCGACACCTACAACAAGCGGTTCGATGATCTGTACAAGCCAGCCATCGAAGCCGCAGGGATGACGGCTTATCGGGTCGATCAGGATTCGTCGGCGACGGTGTTGGTCGAAGCAATCGAGAAGAACATCAAGCGGGCGGCAGTGTGCCTCGCGGACATTACGGAAGACAACCCGAACGTTTGGTATGAGCTTGGGTTCGCCTACGCAGCCGGTCGCCCCGTCGTGATGGCCTGTTCCGATGAGCGGCAAAAGGCCGGGAAGCGGTTTCCGTTCGACATCCAGCATCGCGCCATTGTTACCTACAAGACCGAATCCCCACGCGATTTTCAGACGTTCAAGGAACATCTGACCGAACGGCTGAAGGCCATGTTTGAACAGGGGGAGGTTCTGGAAGAGATGGCAGAGCAGTCAAGCGTCGCCAGCATAGACGGTCTGTCGTCACAGGAACTGAGCGTTCTTGCAGTAACAGCCAACAGCGTCGCTCAGGACGATTTCGCCACTTCCATATGGGCGGTGAGGAATGACTGCGAACGCGCGGGCCTGAACAACCTCGGCTTCAACCTTGGGTTACGGCGCTTGAAGGTCAAGAGGTTCGTTGAAACGGTAGAGATCGAGGATGAGCGTGGTGAACCATACCCCGGTATTCAAGTGACCGATCTTGGTTGGCAGTGGATTGAAGCAAACGAGAACAAGTTCACGTTTCATTCAGCGGGCGCGAAGAAGAGCGGTTTTGACGCGATGGATGACACGATTCCGTTCTGACCGTAGCTGGCGACACTTCGTAGGTGTCGCCCTCAAAATTGGTCAGTCCAGCTTTCGGGCCAAATCTGTCGCGGACGGGTGGTAGTACCGCTTCAACATTGCCAAGCTGCGATGGCCCGAGACGGCTGCCAGTTCGATGACATTCGGCAGTTTCTGGGCCATCCGCGTAATAGCGGTGTGTCTTAGGTCGTGCCAGCGGAAGTCGCTGATCCTTGCCCGTATGCAAGCTTTCCGTAACGCCGCATGCAACGTGAGTCCCTTGACCGGAAGGACTCGGTCATCGATGGATCGCGGCAACGCTGCCAACGTGGTGACAGCCTTCTTGGAAAGCGGAACTGTCCGTGCGGTCCCGTTCTTGGTCATCGGTAAGTGCGCAGTCTGGGCTTCAAGGTCAACGTTTGACCATCGAAGTTCGACCAGTTCACCGCGTCGCATGCCGGTTTCTAAGCTCAGGATTGTTGCTGGAAGCAGCCATACATTAATACGGCCGACCGGAACCAGTTCGGCAAGAAGCCGTGTCTCTTCTTCTGGGGACAGTACCCGGTCCCTGCCTTGCGGGGTGGTTGGCTTGCGGATCAACGCAACGGGATTCGTGATGTTGATGTCCCATTCGCGGCGAGCGTGGTTGATGATGGCCGACAGGAACGCCAGTTCACGAATCACGGTCGCCGGTTTCACCTGTTTCAGGCGTTCATCCCGGTAAGTTGCGACAGCCTTCGGCGTCAACGCCGCCATGCTGAGTTTTGCCAGTGTCTTGCGACAGGTGGCGCGAAGCCGAATGACCGCGTCAGCGCCGCTCCGTTGCGTCGGACACACGTCGGTGATGTAGAGGTTGATGATGTCTTCGAGCGTGTTCGCTTCGGCCTCACTGCGACTGACGAAGCTTCCGCGATCCATCTCAGTTTCGACGGATCGCGCCCACTGTTCGGCATCGGCGCGGGTGTTGAAGGTCTTAACTTCGACCGGGAACCCCTTGCGGCGAACCCGTGCCTGCCATTTGTCGTTTCTACGCTGTATCGCTGCCATTCCTGTCTCCAAGTGGAGCAGGATTGGAGCAAGATCGAATTTTTCACCTTGTCGCGGTGACCGGGGCGATGGGGCACCGGCCAGCCGTCAATGCGGGAGAGGCGTTAGTTTGATTTGGAAACCTACATTAAATCAAACTCTTAACTCACTCCGCCTTCCAGTCCCCCGACTTCCCGCCGCGCTTCTCGCGCACGCTCACCTCGGTGATCACCATTCCGCGATCGACGGCCTTGCACATGTCGTACACGGTCAGCAGGCCGACCTGTACCGCGGTGAGCGCCTCCATCTCGACCCCGGTGCGCCCGAGCGTCTCGACTTGCGCGACGCAATGCACGCCCGGCAGCGCGTCGTCGAGTTCGAAATCGACGGCCACGCGGGTAAGCGCGAGCGGATGGCACAGCGGAATCAGGTCGGCGGTGCGCTTCGCGCCCTGGATCGCCGCGATGCGCGCGACGCCGAGCACGTCGCCTTTCTTCGCCTTGCCGTCGCGGATCAGTTCGAACGTGGCCGGCAGCATCCGGATCGTGCCGCGTGCGACGGCGATGCGCCGCGTTTCCTGCTTGTCGCCGACGTCGACCATATGTGCGTGGCCGGCGGCATCGAAGTGGGTGAGTCCAGACATGTCGTGCTCCTTCAACGGGCGCCTATCATAGCAGCGGCGTGCGCGGCGCCGGCGCGCAGTTGGCGCGCCGGCCGAGCGGGACAGCTGCCGCGCCGCCGGTACAATGGCCACGATATTCATACCAATCGCCGCGAAGCGCGCGCTGCGCGCGGGACGGCGTCGCCATCATCCTGCCATGCGTGTCAAACAGTTGCTCGTCGTGTTGCTGTCGGCGGCCCTGACGCTGCCGCCCGACGGCTTCGCGCAGCGTACGGGCGCGTTGCCGCTCGAGTCGGCGCCTGCCGGTGTGCCGTCGATCTCGACCGTGCCGTCCGGCATCGCGCCGGACGTCTTCGGCACCTACGGCGGCGCCGAAAGCCGGTTCTCGGGCACCGACCGTGCCGCGGGCCCGGCCGCGAGCCTGCGCGGGCCGCTGCGCGCGCTGCAGCTGCCCGACCTCGGCGACGGCTCCGGCGGCGCGATGACCCCGCAGGCCGAGCGCCGGCTCGGCGAGCGCGTGATGCGCGAGGTGCGGCGCGACCCCGACTATCTCGACGACTGGCTCGCCCGCGATTACCTGAACGCGATGGCGGCGCGGCTTGCGGCCGCGGCGGCCGCGCGCTTCATCGGCGGCTATGCGCCCGACTTCGACCTGTTCGCGGTGCGCGACCCGCAGATCAACGCGTTCTCGATGCCGGGCGGCTTCATCGGCATCAACAGCGGGCTGTTCGTCACGACGCAGACGGAATCGGAGCTCGCGTCGGTGGTCGGCCACGAGATGGGCCACGTGCTGCAGCGGCATATCGCACGGATGATCAGCGCGAGCGAGAAGACCGGCTACACGGCGCTCGCGTCGATGCTGCTCGGCGTGCTGGCCGGCGTGCTCGCGCGCAGCGGCGACCTCGGCAGCGCGATCGCGATGGGCGGGCAGGCGTATGCGGTCGACAACCAGCTGCGCTTCTCGCGTTCCGCTGAACGCGAGGCCGACCGCGTCGGCTTCCAGCTGCTCGCGGGCGCGGGCTACGACCCGTACGGCATGCCGGGCTTCTTCGAGCGGCTCGACCGCGCGTCGATGGGCGACGCGGGCGTGCCGGCCTATGCGCGCACCCACCCGCTGACCGGCGAGCGGATCGCCGACATGGAGGATCGCGCGCGCCGCGCGCCGTACCGCCAGCCGCACCAGTCGGCCGAGTACGGATTCGTGCGTGCGCGGCTGCGCATCCTGCAGAACCGCGCGCCGACCGACATCGCGGCCGAGGCGCGCCGGATGCAGCTCGAGATCGACGACCACACGGCGTCGAACGTCGCTGCGAACTGGTACGGCGTCGCGCTCGCGAACACGCTGCTCGACCAGTACGACGCGGCCGGCCAGGCGCTGGCCGCGTCGCGCGCCGCGTTCGACGCGCGCGCGCGCCGCGACGACGATCCCGCCGCGAGCTCGCCGAGCCTCGACGTGCTGGCGGCGGACCTCGCGCGCCGCGCGGGGCGCACCGACGACGCGGTTCGGCTCGCGGCGCTCGCGCAGCGGCGCTGGCCGGCGTCGCACGCGGCGATCGTCGCGCATCTGCAGGCGCTGCTGGCCGCGCGCCGCTACGCAGAAGCGCAGGCGCTCGCCCGCACGCAGGCGCAGGCCGATCCGCAGCAGCCGGACTGGTGGGACTATCTCGCGAAGGCGAGCGACGGCCACGGCGACGTGCTCGCGCGGCGCCGCGCGCTCGCGGAGAAGCTTGCGCTCGACGGCGCGTGGCCGTCGGCGATTCGCCAGCTGAAGGACGCGCGGGACGCGAAGGACGTGTCGTTCTACGACCAGTCGATGATCAACGCGCGCCTGCTGGAGTTCGAGGCGCGCTACAAGGAAGAGCGCGAGGACGAGAAGAACGGCCGGAGCTAGCAGGCTGTTGAAATTCTCCTGCGAGAACTACGGCAGAAAATTACCGGCCTCATAAAACGCTCTACAAGGCGCTCGCGCGACTTCGGTAAGGGGTAGACGACCCCTGAAAACCGTCTGCGAGCACCCTTCAAAGTCGTTTTTCAACAGCCTGCTAGGGCCCGTTCGCGCTGCCGGCGCGTTCGGCCGGGCTCGCGACGAACCCGAAGCGCGCGGGCACGTCGTCGCGCGCGATCTCGCCGAGCGGCAGCGCATGGCCGTCGCGCCAGCGCAGCACGGGCGGCGTCGCGTCGAGATCCGCGTGATCGGCGAACAGCCCGAGGTCGTGATCGTGCAGCGCGGCCACGCGCGGCGGCGTGCCGGCGTCGCGGAACAGCACGCCGCCCGCATCGTCGAGCCACGCTTCGCGCGGCTCGAATGGCAGGCCGGCCTGGTCGGCCAGCGCCAGCTGCCCGTCCCGCTCGGCGAGCCGCACGATCCATGGGGTATACGCGAGTTCGACGTACACGCGCTGCGGCCCGTTCTGGAAGAACCACTGGCCGTGTTCGTCGGCTTCGTAGTTGCGGGCGATGAACGCGATCAGCGCGGCGTGGCGGATCGGCGAGCCGAGCGCGCCGGCCGCCTGCGCCGCATCGTCGCGCAGGCGCCAGTCGCCGCGCCGGTCGAGCAGCAGCCAGCCGGTGCAGTGCGGCACGTCCGGCCACTTGGCGAGCGCCTGCCTGACGATGTCATCCATGATCGACGAACCGGGCGCAATAGCCGAACACCCGCACCGACAGCCAGTCGAGCCGGCCCGGGAACGGCCCGGTCATGAAACCCGCATGGCCGCCGTCCTCGGGCTGGTCGAGCTCGACGGCGGGCGACACGTCCGCCGGGCCGGGCAGCGCCGATGCGGGCAGGAACGGATCGTTGCGGGCGTTGAGGATCAGCGTCGGCACGTCGATCGCGGGCAGCAGCGGGCGGGTGGTCGCCTTCGTCCAGTAGTCGTTTGCGTCGCTGAAGCCGTGCAGCGGCGCGGTGACGATGTCGTCGAAGTCGTGCATCGTCACGGCCTTCAGCATCGCGTCGCGGTCGAACAGGCCGGGGAACTGCTCGAGCTTGACGAGCGCCTTGCGCTTCAGCGTCTTCAGGAAGCTGCGCGTGTAGACCATCGCGAAACCCTGCGACAGCGCACGGCCGCCCGCGTGCACGTCGAGCGGCGTCGAGATCGCGGCGGCGGCGCGCACGATCGACGTGTCGCTGCGGTGCTCGCCGAGCCAGCGCAGCAGCACGTTGCCGCCGAGCGACACGCCGGCGGCGACGATCGGCCCGCGATGCTGCGCGGCGAGGCGGCGCAGGATCCAGTCGACCTCGGCGCTGTCCGCGAGGTGGTAGAAGCGCGGCTGGCGGTTCATTTCGCCGCTGCAGCTGCGGAAGTGGGGGACCACGCCGTGCCAGCCCTTCGCGCGCGCGGTGGCCATCAGCGCGAGCGCGTAGTGCGAGCCGGAGCTGCCCTCGAGGCCGTGGAACAGCACGAACAGCGGCGCGTCGGGGCGCGGCGCCGCGCTGTCGAGATGCGCGACCCAGTCGAGATCGATGAAGTCGTGATCGGGCGTTTCCCATCGCTCGCGCCGGTACGCGACGACCGGTCGTCGCGCGAACAGCGCCGGCACGATGGTTTGCGCGTGGCTGTTGGGCAGCCAGCGCGGTGCGCGATAGCGCAGTGTGTCGTCGTCGGGGCCGTGGGCCCCGTCAAGCGGTGTGGGCGGAGAAGCCGTACTCATGATCGCCCCGCGTGTTCGTCAAGTCATTCAATGCAGCGGGCCTTGCCCGTGGCGGATCTTGGCGGCGAACTGCCCGGCCGCCTGTTCGGGGATCGGGCTCGCATGGATGTGCGCGATGCGCCACTCGCCACGTTCGTGGATCATCACGTACGTCGCGAACACCATGTCGGGCTCGGCAGTGAGGTCGGCCTGCTGATGCGCTTCGGCAATCGTGTAGACGACGGTGCCGAGGCTGTCGTATACGCGGATGTCGAGCGGCTCGATCGTCACGGGCTGGGTGGACAGTCGTGCGCCGAACCCGCTGCGGATCTGCTCGAGGCCATGCAGATGCGCGCCGTCCGCCCAGATGCAGCTGGCGAAATCCTCGTCGATCCACAAGGCCATCAGGGCGTCGAGATTGGCATCGGCGACGGCCTGGTAGTAGGCGTTGAGCGTATCGGCGGCGGCTTCGAAGAGGCGGGCAAAACGTGGCATCGGGGTTATCTCTCGCGCGCTTCGCGCGCCGTATTCAGCACGGCGGCCCTGCGGCCGCCGCACACCGGTGAATCGGATTGCCCGGCGCGCGCCTGGCGACGCTGCCGGTGAAGGTCAGCGCTGCCCGACGAGCATGCCGCGCAGATCGCCGAATACCTGCTCCGGGCCGAGTTCGCGCAGGCACTTCAGGTGGCCGAGCGGACACTCGCGCTCGAAGCAGGGACTGCATTCGAGATGCAGCCATTGTACCTTCGCCAGCTCGGACAGCGGTGGGGTATGACGCGGATCCGTCGACCCGTACAGCGCGACCAGCGGCCGGCGCAGCGCCGCCGCGACGTGCATCAGCCCGGAATCGTTGGTGACCACCGCGTTCGCGCGCGCGATCAGCGCGCACGCCTCGGACAGCGACGTCTGCCCGCACAGGTTGCGCACGTTCGGTGCCTGCTCGGCGATCGCCTGCGCGGCCGCCGCGTCCTTCTGCGAGCCGAGCGCGACGATCTGCGTATACGGGAACGACTGGTGGACGATCTTCGCGAGCGACGCGAAGTGCTCGGGCGGCCAGCGCTTGGCCGGGCCGTATTCCGCGCCGGGGCAGAACACGACGAGCGGCATCCGTGTATCGAGATTGAAACGTGCCGACACGCGCGCCGTTTCATTCAGGTCGGCCTCGAGGCGCGGCGCGGGCAGGGTTTTCATCGACTCGGGCAGCTTCGCGCCCGGCGCGTACGCGAGCGCCGCGTAGTGGCCGGTCATCGGCGGCCGCTCGCCGTGCGCCTTGTCGGGGTTCGCGTGCCGGACGTTCAACAGCCCGTACCGGTGCTCGCCCGTATAGCCGATCCGCAGCGGGATGTTCGCGAGCCACGGGATCACCGCCGACTTCAGCGAATTCGGCAGCACGTAGGCCGCGTCGTAGCCGTTGTCGCGCAGGTCGCTCGCGAGCTGCCAGCGGCGCAGCAGCTG